>Ga0315274_10007627_pt1 | contig 15660 bp, 10 predicted proteins | sample YL17G02_20_MG_FD_203700 | JGI IMG/M metagenome (GOLD analysis project Ga0315274, IMG submission 203700) | Sediment microbial communities from Yellowstone Lake, YNP, Wyoming, USA - YL17G02_20 | ecosystem: Environmental > Aquatic > Freshwater > Lake > Sediment | place: USA: Wyoming | collected... | reverse complement strand
GGGATGATTATGTAGGCCAGCAGTCCCGCTCCTAAGAAGAGGAGCGAGATCTGCACTTCGGTTTCCATCCGACTCACTCCCCGCTCACGTCTTCGCTGAGGTTCTCACCGGGGATGATCGCGTCACCCGCGATCTTCTCCCCGTCCACCGCTCCGACCGGCTCCAGCACCAGGACCCCGGTCACAATTGCGACCTCCCGCGTACCATCAGCGCTGCGGGTGTTGGTTGCCTTTCTGATTCTCATGCTCCACACTCCAGTCACGCTAAGGCCGGCACGGTGTCGGCCCAGGTCTCGACCCTGGTCCGGATCGTGTCGTGTCGAATTTCTTCAGAAATGAGACAGGAGAAGCCATCAGGCTTCGAGTTCCGAGTAGGACTGGAGCGTGACCCGGTCCCGGCTGAGCGTAACGTTGAACAGCTCGCCGTTCTGGTCGTGGCACTTCAGGGTCGCAGTGTACGAGTCGCTCTCCTCATCATGCACCGGCACGCCCGCGTGGGCCGAACTCACGGCCGCAGCACCGGCGAGCGCAGCGATCCCGGGTCGAAGACTGATGTCTTCTTCTGTTTCGGGTCGTTGACCCTCAACACACTGAAGCCGGCGATCGTGTTGAACCGGTGGGTCCCGGTCCCTGCGGTCCCTGCTGTTGCGGGGTCCTGGTACACGAACCGGAGCGTGTACGCCTCGCGTGCCGGTGTGAAAATCCTCCGGATTTTCAACTGCTCACAAACTGCTTCGCAGTCTGTATCGCATTTTCCACGGGGCCATGGGTGGCCCCGGCGCTCATATACGATACACACCCGAACGGGTTGCCGGTGATGACCGACTGGACGATGAATCGAAGACGGATGTCTTCTCTTCTCTCATCCCTTCGGGATTCGACAATTCGAAGAACTTCGTTCTTCTCCAATCTCGTTTCTTCTGAAACTCGATTAATTGAAAGTCCCCACGTCCGGGATCGGGTCCGCGAGTTCGCGAACCGCTGACTTTACCGTACTGTTTTGTACGAAATCTGCCATGTTTTTCTTCACTTCCTTACTGTTTTTTTGTTTTTTCTTCGTCTGTCAGCAGAAGATTTTCCGGACCCGGTATCCAAGAGGTATGACTCCGCCATCCCTCCGTCGTTTTCTGTGGCCCGTCTGATCTTCTGCTTTTTTTGTTTGCGTCTCGGGGGCCCCTTTGACATATTAGTATAGGATGTCTAGGAGCATCTGCTTTGATTATGAAACGGATTTTGGGAGAAACGGCAAGAGATTTTGGGCCTGATTGGGAAAAGAAGCGGATATCGTGGCCTGATGGAAGGAACGTGAAATGTTCCTTCGGTGGGAGATTTGTTGAATGATGGAGTGATTTTTTTATTTGTTATGCTACAAATTTATTCAATTGTTGTTTTGAAAAATTATATTCAGTCGTTCTTTGAATATTCATTGATTTTGAGATAAAAGATTTATTATTCAAAAAATTGCGGGTAAGTCTGACGAACTAGAGCCGGATTTAATTTTAATGCCATTTCAAAAGCATGAATAGCTTCTGAAGATTTTCCCATTTTACTAAAACAGCTTCCTTTTTGTATCCACGACATTGCATCATTGGGATTAAATTTGATTGCATTATCATAAGCAAATGCGGCGTTCTCAAAATCTCCCTGTCTGAATAAAACGTTCCCTTTATTGCACCAGGCCGCTGAATTTTTCGGATCAATTTCAATTGCACGATTAAAGGCAATTAGTGCATCCGAATACTTTTTTGCATAAAAGTATGTGACTCCTTTGTTTATCCATGCCCGGAGATCATCTTTATTAATCTGAATTGCTTTTTCATACGCTTCGATTGCTTCGTCATAACGCTGCAATTGTGTAAGTATCGACCCTTTATTGGACCAAGCTGTTACGGAATTTGGATTGAGTTCTATTCCTCTTTCATTGGCACGTAAGGCCTCTTCATATCTCCCAAGGGTTGACAAAACCGATCCTTTATTTGCCCATAGTCTATAATCTTTAGAATCAAGTTCTATTGCTTTTTCAAAAACAATCAGAGCTTCATCATTTTTAGCAAGTTTTATCAACGCTTCACCTTTAATAATCCGTGCCCGCATCTCAAATTGATCTTTTCTGATAATTTCATCACAGGTGAAAATCGCTTCATCATATTTCCCGGTTTCAACCAGATGTTCACTTTTAGCAACTAATTCTTCGATACTAGCTGTTCCAGATTTGTTGGTTGACTCATTTCTCGTCGGAATTGAATATTTATCACTTTGTTTCTTTGGCGCTATTACAATGATTTTTCCATCATTTTCCTTAAAAAAATCTCCAAACTCATAGGCTCCATTGATATAAGGGCTCATACTACCTGTAGCCCAATTCATTTCTTCTGATGTGTCGGATCCGGATAAAGAAATAACAAGAGAGTTTGAGTCAGGCCATTGACTTAATTGTCCAGCGGTCGGCTTGAATTTTAAAATATAGAATATCCCATTCGGATAATCTCCTCGTAATTGTGCAATTGTGGAATGATCTATCGTATTGCCTTTGACAACTACAATTTTCCCAACAAAAGCGGATGGCACTGAGATACATTCAGGAGAAAGGAAAATTTTGAATTCGGGATTAGATTGACTTTTATTATCGATTGTCATTATTTCACATCTTCTTTAAGCAATTGTGATAAGTCCTTTAACAAAGATTCTGATTGGTTTTCGTTTAATTCATGACAGATTGCCTCAATGAAATTTGATAAAACGTGATTGAAAATATTGGTTAAATCATAACCTTCATCTCTTACGCTCGATTCCAACTTATCTGATATTTCCTTCGATAGATTTGTTTTACGATATTCGAAATAAATTACCTTTAAAATAATCAGGGATTCATCATGCTGTTTTTTAGAGATTTTATGTTGAAAATAAATTTTTCTTAGTAATCTTGCTTTAAAGAGATACTCGATCCCATTTTTATAATCATCCGCAATTTCTTTAAATTGCGTTAGATCCTTCCTATCATGATATTCTTTGCACCAATGTTTCACACCTTTTTTTAAAGCCAAAATGACAATAATTCCCATCAATTCTATTAGTAAATTAAACAATACCGCGTTGAACAAATCCTCATAGTGAGGGGCATCTTTTGGTCGTTTACATCCCTCATAAAAAGTTATCATTCTTTCGTTCGAAGCTCCAAGATTTTCAATGCAAAAAAAGGTTAGAAGACGGTGAATGCCGACACCGGTATAATAGTCATTTAACTCCAATCGATCTCGTTCTTCAACAAATTGAATACTATTGTAAAATTTTACTAATATTTTATGCGCGGGTTCTTCGAATAAATTGAAAAATTGGCTTTCAGAATTGTCCTTTATTAAATGTCTGACTGCTCGGTACATTCAACTGTTACCTTCTTTTCTGTCAATAATAAAATATGCTTTAAATCGATGGAAACATGGCCAATATTTCATTACAAAACTGGATTGCCCCTTTCACCTGATTATTATGATGGATTTCCGGATTGATGATCACGTCCTGCAGCAGTGATGCAATCTTTATAAAAACAAATTCCCATGGGATGCTGTCTGAGAGTTTAGGAGGCCTGTGCCGCGTATGGATATGAAATTCTTTCAGGCATTCAACAGGAATTTTTGAAAAAGACGCGTCGAACCTGTTTTTTGTCACCGTCTTCAGTTGCTGGACATCGAGAATGATTCCAAATGATTTTTCCATCCCGGGCTGTTGCGTTACTACATAATTCCAGAACTTTTCTATCTCTTCCCCTGTGGAGATGAACTGCCCGGTCCGGTTTTCGAGAAGGATTTCCGGGATGGTCCCGAATCCCTGTTCGTATGCTATTTGGATCTGCTGGACACCCCGCACAATATCTCCAAACGAATTCCGGCGATCTCCCGGATGGATTTCGATCTTTGCAGGAGATGGGCCAAGAAATTCGGAAATATCAATTATCATCCGGATAAAATCGGCGACCCATCGGTCATCATACCACTTGAGCGGGGCTTGTGATTTCAGACCAAAGCCATCATTCCTCCCAAGCGATGGCTCAGTGTGCAGGATATACGGGATTGTTCCCGCAGGATTTTGTGCCGGCTTGTATAATGCTGTGATACTCTTCTTGGTAAGAAACGTGCAGAGATCCTGGCCGGTTGCTGCAACCTCTGACGCGTTCTTGATCATATCGGCCGGAATCTCAACAAACGAACAGCCCGCAGCCTCCGCGAGAGCCCGGCGCTCTTCAAGCCCGCCACGCTGAAGGATATCGGATGTGTTCGGGAAGACGTACGAAATGGCCACAGTAACAGGCAGAGTGTTGGAAGAGCCTGCTCCTGAACCTTAATGCACATAATGTGCATTAAGTGCTAAATGTGCATTCCCCAAACCGGGAACTATGCCTGAACCAGAAAAGATCGTCAAAGCCCGGCTCCATCACGGCAGCAATTCCTCCGACCTCACGATTCCTTCTGACGTTGTAAAATCTTTGAAAATTAATCCGGGTGATGTGTTCCGGCTCGTTGCGAAAACGGACCGGGATAAGCTGGTTTTGCAGTACGAGCGGGTGTATTCGGTGAAAAATGGGTAGGGACTGGGGTGTGGGGGGGGATTGAATTATTTTAATTGACACGAGGATTTCTCTCTATTCAATAAGTACTCTCGATATTATCAAAATTGATTTAAATTCTTATTTTTTGATATTGCCTTCGATACGATACTTATCATATCCCCAATACCCCTCGCTTTAATGAATACAAATCGTTCATCAAAAAAGAGATTAAAAAGCACATCGCGATATTTTTCTCCAGCAATTACTACAATTGTTTTGTAAGGAGAAAGTTGATTTACCAATTTTTCTTCAACTTCTGGACGAATTGATTCTACATCCCCATTAGTCCGTAGTCTTTTGTTATATTTCATAATGGGATCATTTGGCTCTAAAAGACCGTATTGTGCAGAGATAATTTTATAATCAAAATTCATCGTTTCAGCATAGGTTTTAACTTTTTTAAACAATGTTCCTTGATACATTTCTCTTGCTTCTGTCTTCTGAAAATCATCACAATTAATTTTATTTTTCGTGCAACTCGTTAAAATTAAAACATCTTTTTTATCCTTGAGAAATTCGAGACTTGTTCTTTCTCGGGCCTTCATTCTTTTTTTAATTTCTTTTTTCTTACATCGTTCCCATAGTTGTTCATTTTTTAGGATTTCATAAAAAACAAAAACGTTATGAAAACCTCTTCTACGGTTACGATTATTCCCACGGAATATTGCCACATCTATTCCATTTTTTTTACATATCGGACAAGGACATTGTTTCCACGGTTTCGATTTTAGAGTTCTTTGATAATAGATCAACAATTCGGGATCTTCTTGGAGCACTTCATTAAATATTTTCAATTTGTGGGTTATTTCTTCAAGACTTAGTTGATTATTATCATAATTCCGTAGCGAATCTAGGCATTTTCGAGAAAGTATGTTGTAATCTTCTGGAGTGATTGGGATTTCTTTTGATTTCTTTAATTTTGGGGGTATTCGGATAGCTGAATATCCCTCCCAAGATTGATCGATATAATTGAATTGGGTATGAGCCGAGGTTAACCAGGCTTTTCTCAGATATGATGAGGAATCGAAGGATACCTCAACACCTAACTGTTCAACCTCTTTGAATTTTTGAAATAGTGAACATCGTGCTACGCCGAAAAAATGGATGTATTCCGGTGTTTTTTTGTTTTTCTTGATATCGGCTATTAATGCATCGATTAATTTTACGATGAAAAATGTCGGGGCTTTTACCAGACTCCCAAAAGCAAAATTGCGAATCCCGTGTTGATAATAATCATCAAACATATTGATATAATCTGAGATTTCAGCACCTTGGACGGCAACAATCAATTGAAAATCGTTTTTATACTTCTTTTTCCATTCCTTAAATGCTTCAATCCCATTATCATAGGTAATTTTGATTCTGTTTTTATTCTGTTCCCGATATTTTGGAAGAATAAGATGATCAATACTAACCCCGAAATTAAACCCCAAATCACTATATTGTTTCAACACAGGAGACGTTTTGTAAGGGGGAATCGTCTGACCTTTATAAGTAAAAGCACCACAATCTCCAATAATCTTAAAATCATTCGGAAGACGAAGAAAATTATGAACTCCATCTTGTTGAAGAACGAGATTCTTTTTTGAATTTTCAGGGATTGTTGCAATTGACACTAATACCCCATCGAACGGGACTTTTTCAATACCAAAAATTTCCCACATATATGCATCATTTTTTTGCGGGTCTTCATCGTGATCCGCTGAGTGAGTGTCAGTGAGAAAATCATAGCCGGGATCTACATGGTCGTCCCATTCGGGAATGAAGAAGCGCATTATGGTAGATGATATTAGCTTTATTTATTACAATTCTTTGGTTTTCCCTCACGGTGAATAGGATGAGGGATACTAATTTCAATATGTGATGCTAAATTCAATCCACGGTTTTTCAAAGTTGGAGGATGTCGTACTCCTTTGCATAATCATCAAACGTTTTTTTTCCGATGAAAATATTGAATAATTTTTCCTGGATAATCTCCAGTTCCTCAATTTTTTCCACATCCTCCACATGATGGAAATGGGTCAGGGCATCATACAATTGTAAATTATGCCATTGAAGACTTGTCACCGAGGAAAAACCCGTTGAAAGTAAATATTGGAATTTACTGACGAATTTCTGGAAATTGCAATTGGTAAAACCCAGTCTCACCATGTTCTCCTGCTCATGAAGAGTCTTCCGGACCTGATGGTAAATGTCATTATTAATAATAAACGGTAAAGGTCCGAATATGGTGCTGATAAAAAAAACATCATCCTGGTAAAGACAATTCTCTACTTTTTCAACAGGAACATTCCAGGATTCACTGATAAAACGGGAGTAACCGGTAAAAAGTTCATCATCCTGGTTTTCAAATGTGTATTCAGAGAGATTTTCATTGAGCAGAGAATACCAGTTATGCAGGCTTAGGCCAAGAGTAGGATCGAATATTCTTGCCTGAAAGGGGATGGGAATTAGGGAATATCTGATTTTTGTTCGATGACCTTTCCTTTCATCCCTGCCAACCCTCCGAAGGAGATACCCCGAATCGAGGACGTCCTGTTTTTTTGTTACATAGTGGACAAGATCATCGATTTGATTATGATCAATACCGTATTTTTTTGATAATTCCTCGATAGTCCATGCCCCGGACTTGAGGTCACCCAGAATCAATTCATCAATTGGGAACTCAAGAATACGATAGCTGGTTTTATCGAATTCTGATAAGGTTCGGACTATCCGTTGGTTGCAGATAACTCGTAAATCCGCGAGAAGATATTCGATATCATTGTTATTTTGACCATCGGAATCCATGCGAGATCATTGAACAGTAGTTCCTGCTGCAGAAATAATATCGGAGAGGATTCTATTTTGATCAACCATATTCTTTCTCCCTATGATTACCAGTTTCTCTGTTGCACAGGTCAGGAGCGTATACAGGGTTTTTGGATCGGTTAGCGGAAACCGGGTTACCCGTGAATCGTTAGCGTTCATGAGAGAGATTACTACGTTTTTATAACAACGACCGCTTACCTGGAAGGGCAACATAACGGGAATAGGGTTCATTCCCGTTTTTGACAATGCCTCCTGAATTTTTGATGCTTGGCTGATAAACGGTGTAAGAACAACGGTATCCTTTCGCTCTTTATCATCCATCTTTTCTAAGAATTTGACAACAGCTTGCACCTCATCTTCATTGAAGAAAAGAAGTTCTTGTAATGTCTCAGAAAAATGGATGGGTACCTGTATTGTGAGCAAAACATTCTCTCCGGACTCCGGAGTACTTTCAAGAGGGTTACGATCAGTAACTCGGAATCTGAAATCACCAATTTGCTTGATGGAATTTGCAGCGAATGAGGCGACGGAATAATTTTTCAGATGCGTGAAAACAATGTCCAAGGTATCAGCATCCAATGGCTGACAGGATTCGATAGACATCTGATATTGCAAAGGGGTATCCCCCATTTTCAGGGTCCTTCTTATTCTTACATGGTCATGTTCTGATTCCCTCCCGGGAACGTCGATGAAGTGGACAACACCGCCAAAACTCTTGGTCTGGATATCCATCTCCCCTTTGCGTAATGTCTCTACAACCGACTGTGGGACAATCCGGAACGGCTCGATAAAGATGGAATAATCATCGGATTCAAAGTAGGATTCATACAAGATAAGACGTTCAAATGGTCCGTTTGCCAATCCGAGGGATCGGGCTACTTTATTCCGGATGGGGTATGAAATCCGGTGCGCATCACCGATCAGCAATGTGTGGTATCCCAATGACCTGATGTACAGGAACAGCGGCTCAAACAATTTCTCAGCACCTGTCGCGATAATATAATCAAAAAAAACCCTCCGTTCCGGAATTTTGAGGAATTCAAATATATGGCTTTTATTCAGGAATCCCTGATCGGTTATGATTACTGATACTTTGGAAAGTTTGTCTGCAATATCTGCAGGTTTGTTCTCTTCGCCAATCTCGAATATTTTTGGCTGAAGCGAGAAATTTTCATCTCGGTCAATAATCAGTACATCCTCTAATTTGGGATAATGGGAGATAAAATCCTCAATTTCGGCAGAATTTTGCATTATTAACAGGATTTTTGAGGGGCGGGGTAAAACCGAAATGATGTCAGCACATTTTTTTGCATCGGAGTCCTGGCAGGAAGTCTGGAGAGCAACGATTTTCAGCTTAGAGACATCGACGGCCACATTCTGGGCAGAATAGGGCTTGAAGATGCGGGTCCCGTGGATTTTTTTACGGGAAGGTTTGAACAGGCTTGTATCGTTGAGGCTGCGTTGGGTATAATCGAGTGCTTTCAGGAGATACCGAAGCATTTGTTTCCTGGAGTAATCTTTTTCAAGGGTATAGTGTCCGCCCTTGAAAAAATCCTGGTGTAAGACTCCATCACAATGGATCCAGACTGCTTCTGTGGAATTTTTTAAGTAGGTAGCCAAGTACCTGAACCGGTTATCATGGGTTGCAATAATCACACCATCCCCGGGAATCAAATCAAGGCAGGGAAGGGATTCTGATGAGGAGAACAGGTACTGAGAGCCCTCTTTCTTTTTAAATGACAGATTATTCACAACCTGCCCGCAATCCCTGAGAATCTCGTAAGGAAGTGCCCGTAGCTGCTTTAAGAGGAAGCCAAGTTCCTGGTTCTCAATAAGAATTCCCTTTCGCAATTTATTGAAATGGTCAATGAGTTCCGTATCAAAATACGAATATTTCACGGGACATGAATCGAATAATTTACAGGGATTGCTGACTGTCCCATCCTCCCCGGACTCATAGCAGTCCCAGTACCGCTCTGTCTGGCAGTAAAACTGGCAGGAGGGGTAGATAGCCTGTAGCGGGTTATAGGGCGGTTCGCAGTACCTGCACCCGGTGCAATCTCTCCCCATTGTCGTAGGGAGCAGGAATCCTTTCCTTAATAACAACGCTTTATGGCGGTAGTGGATGATACGCCGGATATCATCATCAGAGAGAGTGAGCTCGTGGATATGTCGCTCTTCGCTGGACCCCGGCAATGTGGTCCGGTTAGTATTCAGGAGATACCCGATACGGTTTCCGGTCTCAAGATAGCTTGCCAGGATATAGACTTTCAACTGGTTAATATGGCTCTGGAAAATATTCCTTGAAGTTTTTAATTCCATCGGGATGGTGTCATTAATTACAAAATCCGAAGCTCCGGATAATCCGTACAGGATATTGATGCTCCGCTCAACACCTATTTTCTTTCCCTTGATAAACTGGTTGACCTCATCATCGTAAAATAAATTCATGAGATGGTGATAGCTGTCCGCCTGAACTTTATCCAGGGGGGTTCTTGCGAGAAGATGGAGGGCGGAATCTACCCTGTATGTTGTATCGGTTTCCGATTTGATTAAATTCCGTATAATCCTGTCCCGGTCCCGGTTAGGTGTCTGGTAGATTCTTAAAAATTCACCGGTTGAGATGATCCTCTCACTCAATGTATGGACAATATTTCCTCGGGAAGAACTCCTGTTTGGCTTTTTCAAAAGTGAGGAGGAGATATTTTTTACATAGCTCAGGTAATACGCTCTCGGGCAATCCATTGCTTCGGCGATTTCCCGTGGACCGATGGTCGTTGACGGATTAGCAATCAGGATCTTTTCAATATTGATCCAGAGGACACCATTACTGAATTTTGCATATCCTTCAAAGAAGACCTCTTCACCAACACTGAATAAACGGGAAATATCCCGGGACTCTTCATCAGTCCCTGAAAAGATCGAGAGAAGATCCGGAGAAGTTTCCGGATAAAAATGCTGAAGCCAGTTGGGGACATGTTCCCATAGGATGAGTTTGATTTTCTGCTGGTTTTTCGACTCCAGATCCAGAATGTATTTAGGACCCTGCAGGTGGGAGTGATAGGGATCGGATACGAGACGGACAATGCTCTGGATCCATTTTTCCCCATGCTGCTCAGGATTTCTGGCCAACTCATCGATTGGGATATATTCCCGCTTCATGATCTATCCTCCAGGATATGCATCAGGAGTCTCTTATCCACATGACTGGATTGCCCTATGGATCTATCGTAATACCCTCCAAAATCAAGGCATTCCGGGCAAGCACTCGTGCATGTCGGAATAATTTCAGATACGCGGATACAAATCTCTGTCAAATCCCCTTTTCGCATGGTCCTAAAATAGTCGAATAATTGCACGGCCCGTGGATCATAGAACCGGTTCGCTGATGCATAAAGGAGAAGATCGTTTGTTGTGGGGGTCCTTCTGAGCGTCTCTCTCATTTCCGAATACCCGAGTGCCAATTCCCGGTATAATGCTATCAATTCTTCAGAAATGGTCAGGCGCTTGAAATCCAGTTTGATAAATGTTCCAATATCCTCCCGGACCTTCTCTTTAAGCGTTATGTGCCGGGTGTTCTCATCTTCCTCGATAGCGTTTAAAATGATATGATGCTGGGTCGAATCGTCAATAGAGAATACACCTGACAGGAAATTGGTATCATATTTTTTCAATATCGAGTGGATAACACTACCAGCAACATCAACATCACATTGAACCGTTTTCCGTACCTGATCGTTTATGTCCGTGCCCCGGTCTTTAAGATCCATGGAAATTTTAGTAAAGAACTCGCTTGCAATACCTGTCCCTCCCTGATAACTATCATAAGCATAAATTTTCAGGATCCCGGAATTATCAGGCCCCGACTGCCAGAATGTCAGCCCCTCTCCGATAGCACTAAAGAGCCGCTGGCTCCATATCTGGATTGCTTTCTCGAGGGAATTCGCGAGGACACTTGTAATGTACCTTTTGAACTCCACGTCATCATACATCCTCTGAACAAGGGAGAGGAGTAGTGAAGGGGTGGAATCCAGCAATGCAAGAATGCGGTCAATACGGTCCGGAGTATATCCTGCAAGTCGCAAGCGGATGTCCGCATGGGAGGGAATAAGTTGGGATAATATGAGTCGTTGTTCTGTTCTCTCCATGGCGAAGAAGGACCTGATGTCCCGGGCAGGATCCTCCATCTTTAACCAATAGTCAAGTGCCAGTATGATCTCAAAGACCCAGTCTACATCATACAATGAATGTAAATTGGCGTTGCCAAAGAGGATAGAACGCTGGAGAAGATCCTTGAGGAAGCTGAACCGCAAGTCATTCTCCAGTACCGGATCGTTCTCGAGCATGCTTTGCAGTTTCCCGATAAACGGATTGAGGTCGATATAAAAAACTACAGCCTGTGACAGGTGTTCTGTACCCAGCAGTGCATGTTTGTGATCGTCATCGTGATAAAACCGGATTACCCTTGTCAACGGTTCTTCACGTGTGAAAAGGTGAAGACAATTGGCATAATAGCACCGAATCAATTTGAAATTGGGGATAAAACGGACAGACTGGATAATGGTCTTTTCTGGAAAAACAACCATTTTATCGGTTTGTTCCAGGTTTATACCAGATGGCTTGAAAACTATCTCAAACAAGGGACTTGAAAGTGGATCCCGAACGATATCGTGGGTTGTTCCTTCAGCCCGGTCTATTGTTAAGAAATAATCAGTCTCATTCCAGAAAAACTGGCCTGGATTCCGGATCTCCGTCACATACGCGGTCTCAGGAAAATAGATAATAGTTTCATTGGTGGGGATCTCCAATGGAGAGAATGTCGGTTTTTCATAGATCTCGCTGAGAGGGATCTTCTTTCCAAATTCGAAGGTTTTTCCAATATCCGCTGATCGAACAGTCTGTTCACTTAGTTTCCAGTCCGCCTGCCAGTGTTTAAACTCCCAGCGTTTTTTATATCCCCCGGGGAGAAAGTTGGCCATGACGAACTCTTTCGCTTCGGATTCCAGTGAAATCAAACGTGACTGAGACCGGTTCACAACGTGGATTGTACCCCCGACAGTCTCGGGTATGAAACTCCATGGGACGTAATAGGGTTTTTTGACATAGGGATCAATTTTACAAAGATCCGGGGGTTGCATATGAGCCCATGCACTTCTCTGCCCCTGGAAATCATTCCAGTATTCGCGTGCTGCTTTCAATCGGGCAATTTGCTCATCACGGGTCATAGCGACCCACCCATACGAACAATGGTTTGTAAAATATCCGTTTGGATCTGGTCGATCGTTTTTCTATCTTTCACGAACCGGACTTTTTCAATGAGCGGAGAGTTGTCGCCATCATAGTCGACCTTCTCTAGCCACGAATTAAGGTAATCTGCAAAAGAATCAACAATCTCACTCGCATCGGAGAGCGGAATCTGAAATACCCGACTGATCTGGTCTAGAAGATTTGCACGATTATCATTCAGTACCGAAAGGGTTTGTCTGATGTCGAGGTCGTAATAGTTCTTTTTTACATCCTCTTCTGTTGTGGTGATTGTGCTGATATAGTCATAGATAAATGACACGATATGCATGGACATTACATAACGGTTATCCGGGTCAAGGGGAATTTCCAGTTTATCTGTTCCGGGATTTGTGAGAAGAATCGTATGATGGAAATAGAAATTGTCCAGTGGACGGGTTCCCAACACTACTACGGAGACCGGCATATCTGAGGGAGATCTTCCACCTCTTCCAATCCTCTGAACAAAACCGGGAATATTCATCGGGGCCATGTACTGGAATGTGCCGATCACTGAGGGATGATCAAAGCCTACTTCAAGGGCAGAGGTCGTTATCATCATGTCCCAGTCATCAGTCTGGACTCTTGCATTCCTGCAGTCACATGTCAGGCCGGACTTATGCATATTGATGTTCATCGGGTTGCTATCTCCCTGTTCCATGACCCACCAGCACTCCCCGTCGAGGTATGTCTGGCAACGGTTTGTGTAGGGATTGGGGGGTAGGTTGTTACAAGGGATATGCGGACACTGGGGGTTATGGGAAGTTCCAAGTTTCTGGTCTGGAATTCTCAGGCGATATAACTGCCGGTTTCCCTCAGCATCACATAGTTTGTCCCCCAGACGTTTGATGACGTCTATGGAGTCAACGAATCCGATTATGCGATCTTTTCCATCGACCTTCAGCATCGCATGGTAAAAGCAGAAAGCAATCTGGATCATTGCGGAAAGGTTGGTCGCAATGGTAACCCGCTCAGTCTCGCGAGAATGGATGTCTGCATCGGGGACCTGAGTCTTTTTTCGAGTACCTCCCCGTCGCCAGGTATCTGGGGCCCGGATGGTGATACGCCGAGGATACGTAGCTTTGATAAACACAACATACTCACGCCCCTTTTCTTCGAGATCAGCATTGTCGGGCCGGATTACCAATACCTCGTCCGTTGAGAATAGTCGTCGTGCAAACTTGGTCGGGGATCCAATTGTTGCACTCGATGCAATGAAAATCGGCTCTGTAGAACTTTTCGCTTTAATTTTATGCCGTAACCGGCGGATGATATTGGCCACGTGCATCCCGCTCTGGTTGGTATAGATGTGGGCTTCATCAAAGACGATGAATTTTGGTAGAATCCGTTTATTATCCCAGATCCCCCGTTTTCCGTACTTATCCATAAGTCGCCGGTGAAGGGAGTCGGGGGTTGTGATGATAATGTCTGCGGATTCACGTTTTTGCAAGATAAAGTTGAGACGGTGTGAGGGGTCACAGTCACACAAGTGGTTCGGATTGTCCTCACCAAACGAGATATGCCCGTTGCAACCAGTATGCGGGCACGGGAGTGTGATTAATTTTGTGCCACTATGATCAATGCCGATATTAATTCGATGGGAACTGTCCGCGTGATTGTTTATCTCATACACAAGCCGGACAAGGCGCTGCAGCTGATCGTTACACAAATCAATTCTCGGGTAGATCAGTAAGGCCTTTGTCCCCTTTTTCTGGATGCTCATCAAGGTATAAAGCAGGATGGGGAGAAGGAATGTTTCGGTCTTACCTGAACCGGTACTGGATTGAATGATAAATGATTTTTGGGTGGATTTAAAGTCCCGGGATATCGAGGAGCGAAATATCTGCCTGAAACCTTCCGTTTGGAACGATGAAAGATAAATATCCGCAGGGTTTTTCTGGAAATAGAACTGCAGCATTTGTCGGAGATTAGAGAATGCCTTCTCATACAGGGCATCATCAGTGATAATTGGTCGGAGGAAATCCTCAATAATAACCTGGTTTTTTACTGAAGCAACATCAATAAGGGCTTGTCGTAATTTTATGTTCCTTTTTGGGGTCTTCCTGCTTCTAATATGTAGTTTCACCATGTGGGTCAGGCCAGGACTTTGGCTGTAATCTTCATCCATTCTCTGTTTCAGGAAGGAGAAATACCGGACAAGTTCAGCGATGCGGCTTCGGACTCTCTGTTTATCATACACATAGAGGAGACTCTGCTCGTTTACAAGATCATCAACACACTGTCTGACGATAAGTCCAATTTTTTCGGATGAGTCCGGGGAAGCATCTAATGAATACTCCAATGCTACCATAATATGGGGGATTTCGCCGGTTTTGTTTCCGGAAATTTCATTCAGTATTATTTGAAGGGATACCGAACAATCATATATCCCCCGGTTAATAGCGCTCTCATTCTCTTTCTCTACAAATATCTGGATGGCTGTTTTGGTTTTTACAATGTATTCGTTTTGTTGATCCGTTAATTCGGTCCACCGTTCAGAGAAGGTTTTGAATTGTTGAAAATTCACAACCATTCCCTCCACTTATTTGAACCGTAATTCGATATGCTTGATTTTTTTATCAGACACCAGGTGCTTGATGATCTCAAAAGCATCGTCAATCGTGTATTTTTTCAGGACCTCGTCTAGGGAGACCTTGCCCCCTTTGCCAAATTTTTCAATAAAAATTTCTTCCGGTGTCTTTTCCATATGGGCACTCTTTTTTACCTGAGATTCAAATTTTTTAATTTTCATCTCGACGGTGGCAAAATCCCACGTGGCCAGTGTTTCCTGGAGGTCCTTGAATGTAGATTGAAGGTCAGCATCTCCTTTCACATTCGCACTCAACCGCTCAATCCTTGCTGCATAGCCGGAATATTGGCTTAATAACTGGTTGAGAGTCGTCTGATTATCGTCGGCCTTAGAAAAAATGCTGGTAATACTAGCTTTTGCTTCGTCATATTTAC
>Ga0315274_10007626_pt1 | contig 15660 bp, 13 predicted proteins | sample YL17G02_20_MG_FD_203700 | JGI IMG/M metagenome (GOLD analysis project Ga0315274, IMG submission 203700) | Sediment microbial communities from Yellowstone Lake, YNP, Wyoming, USA - YL17G02_20 | ecosystem: Environmental > Aquatic > Freshwater > Lake > Sediment | place: USA: Wyoming | collected... | reverse complement strand
GATCTGAATTATTAATTAATTGGTCGCTCTTAAGCCTTTCCAATGATCAGGTTGATTTTAATCAGAAACTTTAGATATAAGTTTGGAACCAGAGAACGGGCAAAATGGGCATATTGCCTGGGTCACGGGTTACAGAATCGGCGAACGGTGAAGGTCGCGGAAAAGACCAAAAGGGTTTTTAGAGTCGAGTTGGTGTAGAAAAAGGGTTAGAATATCATCGATCAATAAAAGTTTAAGTTCTATTGGACATCTTGTGACTGCTTAAAGGAAACTTTTTCGATTTTTGTTCTAATGGGTTCGTTAAATGTCCTCTATACCCTTCAAAAAAACAAAGGTAGTAATGCCTGCCTACATAATAAGAGCATTCCCGACATAATTTCTTACTAAATGGACAAATCATGGGACTTTTCGCCATATTTGTCTCCTTGTTATCTTTAAGGGTAATTAAGTAACTACCCAAGTATTCCACTTTTGCAAAGATTTTTCAAAATTTGCCAAGAGTTTAAAGGATTTCTGTTCCTTCCTTGAAACTCCAGCCACAATGCAGTCTATAAGAGTTAATGCACAGATATTGGAATGAAAAAATGAAGGGATTTCATATTTAGCAGTCAAAACGTAGTCTGCAACCTGGGCGATGGGTGATATGATACTGTCGGTTATGACAATTGTCGTACATCCTTTTCCCTTTGCGTGTTGAATGATTTGATAGGTTTGGGTAGCGTATCTTGGAAAACTGATGCCTATGCAAATATCATTTTTATTCATATCGATGGTTTTGTCAAAAAGAAGTCCATAGTTCGCATCAATTAGGACCGTGTTCCGAAGTAAGCTGCTCAAATTGTAGTTGAGAAGATAAGCTACCGAAAATGACCGGCGAAAACCCAAAATATAAATTCTCTTGGCGGTAATAATTTTGTTAACGATTTCATCTAGGGTTTCTGGATGGATTTGTTCCTGAGTGACCTGCAAGTTTTCGACAGTTGCGCGAAAAATTTCTCCATAAATATCCACTTTCTTTTTAGTCTGTTTGAATTTCCTTAATTTTTCCGAGGGCTTAATTTTCTCTTTTAAATAGTTTTGTAGGATTTCTTGCAGTGCTGGGAATCCGGATAAACCCAATCCCACTGCAAACCTTATCACCGTTGGTTCACTTACATTGACCATTTGTCCCAATTTTGTCGTAGACATGAATGCACAATCTTCTGGATTATTCAGAATGAATTCGGCGAGTTTCTTTTCACTTTTCGTGAGATTGCTGTAATTTTTGCTAATTATATCTTCTAGAAAATTACCAGATTTATGTAACATTTTTCCCCCCTAGTATGAAATTTTTATAAAGTCTCTACTTGGAAAAAATATTGCTTGACAAAAATTTTAAAATTTCTTAATTTTATATTGAATAATTTATTACATTTTTATAAAAAAGTAAATAATTTTTTTCAAAAAATTTTAGGAGTTTTTGGGCATGTCAAAAATGGATGAATTTGTTCAAGAATTAGAGCGAAGGCGGGAACATCTAAAGTTGGGGGGGGGCACTAAGGAAATAGAGCGGCAACATGAGAAAGGGAAACTGACGGCTCGGGAGAGAATCGAACTACTTTTGGACAAAGGTAGTTTTATTGAGTTGGATCTTTGGGTTTTACCTCGGCCGACGGGGTTCGACATAGATGGGAAGGATATGCCTGCTGATGGAGTTATTATTGGCTATGGGACAATAAATGGACGATCAGTTTGTCTTTATGCTCAGGATTTCACAGTGATGGGTGGGACATTAGGCTCTGTACATGCCAAGAAGATCATAAAGATTGCAAAACGGGCCCTCGATTTTAAGGTTCCCATCATTGGACTTGTCGACTCAGGTGGGGTTAGGGTTCAGGACTACGTAACAGCAAATGTCCATGATAGTTATAGCAGCATGTTTCATCTTCACACCCTCTCATCAGGAGTGATTCCACAAATTTCCTTAATGATGGGCCCATGCGCTGCGGGGGCAGTATATTCTCCAGTCTTAAAGGATTTTCTATTCATGGTAAACAAGACAAGTTACATGTACATTGCCTCACCAGCCCTGGTCAAGGCAGTGACCTTTGAGGAGGTCACTGATGAAGAATTAGGTGGGGCCAAAGTCCATTCAGAGATAAGCGGATGCTGCGATCTCGTCGTAGAGAATGACGAGGAGTGCCTAAGGAAGGCGAAACAACTGCTTGGGTTTTTGCCTCTTAACAACCAAGATAAACCGCCCGTAATAGATTCAGGAGATGACCCGAATCGGAGAGACGAAGAGTTGCTCAAAATCGTGCCTCCGAATCCTCGAACTCCCTTTGACATGCATCAAGTTATCCTGCGGGTATTTGATCGAAATAGTTTCTTTGAATTAAAACCAGATTTTGCAAAGAATATGATCACTGGGTTTGGCCATCTCAATGGGCAGTCGGTCGGGATTGTAGCAAATAATTCGATGTTTTTAGGGGGATCCCTGGATATCAATGGGGCAGACAAAGAGGCGAGGTTTATTCGGTTCTGTGATGCCTTCAATATTCCCATTCTCTTTTTTGTCGATACCCCTGGATATCTTCCAGGAAAGAAGCAAGAGCATGGAGGGATCATTCGGCATGGAGCTAAAGTACTTTATGCTATTTCGGAGTCTACTGTACCTAAGATTACAGTCTATGTCCGGAAATCTTATGGCGGAGCGACACCAGCCATGTGTAATGAACCGATGGGATCCGATTTTTTGCTAGCCTGGCCTACAGCCGAGTTGGCCCTGATGGGTGCTGAGGGAGCTGTAAGCATTATTTATAGGAAGGAATTGGCAAAGGCGAAAGACCCGGAGGAAGTTCGTAAACGTAAAATTGAAGAATATAAGGAAATGTTCGACCAGCAACCTTATCATGCTGCTTCGATGCAACGGGTTGAAGAGATCATTGATCCCCGGGAAACTCGACCACTTCTTATTAAGGCTCTGCAGGTTATGTCAGAAAAGAAGGTTGAGAGACCTTGGAAGAAACACGGAAATATTCCGCTATAAATTTAAAAGGTGCATATGGAATATTCATCGACTCAAAGACTGGATGCTTTGCTCAAACCCAAATCTGTGGCAATTGTTGGTGTTTCTGGAGATCCTTCCCGGATTGGAGGTCAACTGCTAAAGTATCTCCTCAAATTTGGATATAAAGGAACAATCTATCCAATTAACCCTAATTATAAAGAAGTTGAGGGATATAAATGTTATTCCACCATCGCCGATCTTCCAGGACCCGTTGACGTAGCAATGATTGCAACTCCCGAGAAGGCAGTGATCGATTCCCTCAGGGAATGTGCCGAGGAGAAAGTCAAGTCGGCTATTGTTTACAGTGCTGGATTTGCAGAGACGGGTCCTGAGGGAAGAGAAAAGCAAGCGAAGATGGCAGATATAGCAAGAACAAGTGGGATGCGGATCTGCGGACCCAACTGCGTGGGAGTGATCAATTTCCTCGACGGGGTTGCCATGTCGTTTAGTGGTTTCTTGGAAGCAGACAAACTGCAGGGTGGAAGAATCGGCTTTGTCTCGCAGAGTGGTGCGTTAGGGGGATCTATTCTCTCTCGTGCTCAAGATAGGGGAATGGGGTTCAGCTATTTCGTCTCTACGGGCAATGAATCTGATCTTGAGACTTCTGATCTTATCGAATACTTTGTGAATGATGCCCGGACAGGGGTCATCATGGCCCTTGTGGAAGAGTTAAGAAATCCCGATAAGTTCATTACCGTAGCCGAATCTGCACTCGAGAGAAGGAAACCTCTCATCATCCTTAAGGTGGGGGAAACCGAGATTGGACAGAAGGCTGCGGCGACCCACACGGGATCCCTGGCAGGGTCTATCAGGGGATATAAGGCTGTTTTCCAGGCAAGAGGGGTTATCCAGGTAGAGGATTATGATGATTTGATCGAGACAACCTTACTCTTTTCAAGGGCTAAAATCCCAAAAGGGAAAAGGGTAGGTATTATAACCGGTGCAGGAGGCGGTGGAATTATTATAGCTGACAAGGTGGCTAAAGCTGGCCTCAGCCTTGCCTCTCTTTCACGGGAGACAAAAGAGGGTTTGGCCGAGAAGATGGTATCTTTCGCCTCGCTCACCAACCCTCTTGATTTGACAGGACAACTCTACAACGATCCAGATATGTTTAAAAAGTGCATCGGGCTTTTTGCGGGTGATGAAAACATTGATATTGTCGTCGTTATAGTGACCATGGTCCCTGGAGAAAGGGCAAAGAAGAGAGCTTCGTATATCGTTGAGGCTTCTAAATCAATTGAAAAAACTTTTGTCAGTTGGTGGGCTGCGGGAGATCAATGTGAGCCTGGATTCAAAATTTTGGATAACAGTGAAGTCACCTTATTCAAATCGCCTGAAAGATGTGTTCGAGCCCTGAATGCATTAGTCCAATATGGTCAATTCCAAGGCAGGTGGACGGCCCGTAAAGCTAAATTAGAACCCAAGTTCTCTATTGATGTAGATCGACAAAAGATAAAGGAATGTCTTGCTATCGATGGGGGAAGGTTATCCGAGTTTCAGAGCAAAAAAATTCTTTCACATTATGGAATATCGATCATAGAGGAAAAAATGGTGAAGAGTGCCGACCAAGCTGTGGCGATGGCGAAGGAAGTGGGTTTCCCAGTCGTGCTGAAGGTTAGTTCACCAGATATCCCTCACAAGACCGAAGCAGGTGTGGTGCGAGTTAATATCGGGTCGGAATCTGAAGTTCTGACATCGTATAAAGAAATTGTGCAAACAGCATTGAAATTTAATCCTCAAGCTCGGATTGAAGGAGTATTGGTGCAGAGGATGGCAAGAGGGGGACTGGAAGTCATTGTTGGCGTAAAAAGAGATCCCCAATTCGGACCTATGGTCTTGTTTGGTCTGGGAGGCATCTTTGTCGAAATCCTGGAGGATTTTTCAATGCGTCCTGTTCCAATTACAAGGGAAGATGCTAAAGAGATGATCCAAGAGATCAGGGGTTATCCTATCCTTAAGGGAGCAAGGGGAAAGAGGAGGGCTGATGAGGAAGCCCTTATCAACATTCTTTTAAGGATTTCTAAGGTTGCGGAAGATTGGAAAGAGGATATTTCTGAAATTGATCTGAATCCAATTGTGGTTTTTGAAGAGGGTAAAGGGGCTTCTGTTCTGGATGCTTTAATGGTCAAAGTTTAATCAAATAAAAGGAGGTTAAAGGTATGGAAAGGGTTGATCTCGTTATCAAGAATGGGAAATTGGTGATACCTCGATATGGTGTGATGGAAGGAAGTCTTGCCATCCGAAACGGCAAAGTGGTGGGTATTTTCGACCCATCAGAGAAAACGCCGTCTGGGGAGGAAATCGATGTCAGGGGGAAATACGTAATGCCTGGAGTCATTGATCCTCATTCGCATGTGGGTTACCCGAAGGCTAACTTCAATAAATGGATGGAAACCGAGACGCCCGGCATGGCGGTTGGAGGAGTGACGACTGCCATTACATTCTATCGCCAATATGGGCGGCCGCCTGCTCCGATTACTGAATTCTATGATATCAAACAGGATTTCGAAGCGAACTCTTATATCGATTTTTCATTTCATTTCATGATCGCTACCAAAGAGCAAGAAGAGCTTTATCCCAAATATATTAGTGAGTATGGGGTAAACTCTTTCAAATTCAGCATGGCCTATAAAGGGGAAGAAGGGAAGGCTTTGGGGATCACCAATGAAATCGACGATGGTTTTCTATTTGAAAGCTTCGCAAAGCTGAGTAAGTATCCTCAAGCGATTGCCTGTATTCACTGCGAGAATGTCGAAATTGCATTTCCGATTACAAAGGCATTGCAAGCAGCGGGTCGAAACGATTTAGCCGCTTATACGGAAGCCCGGCCAGACTACTGCGAGGCAGAGAACATGCGCCGCGTTTTCTATTTTGGCGAGCTCACGGGCTGTACGGTATACGTTGTTCACATGAGTGAGAAAAAAGGCTTGTTGGAAATAGGGTACCAAAGAGCTAGGGGGAGTAAGGCAAAGTGCTACATCGAGACGTGCTCACATTATCTGACTCACACCAAGGATTCCCCGATTGGAATCCTGGGAAAGGTTAATCCGCCGTTTAGAACGCAAGAAGACATCAATGCCCTTTGGGAAGGTCTGGCCGACGGAAGAATCGATACGGTTGGTTCTGACCACTGCGATATTACCATTGAGCAGAAGAAGAATGATATTTGGAAAGGAGTGCCTGGCTTTGCTGGGAGTGGTATGATTTTGCCCGTTCTTCTCAGCGAGGGAGTGAATAAAGGCAGGCTCTCATTAGAGCGGGTGGCTGAGGTATCCTCGTTTAACACCGCAAAAATATTTGGCCTTTATCCTAGAAAAGGGACAATTCAGATAGGCTGCGACGCGGATTTGGCTATTGTGGATTTAAATTTAGAAAAAGTGGTGAAACCTGAGACATTGCCATCGGCTTCGGACTTTACCATATATGATGGATGGAAGATTAAGGGCTGGCCAGTAATGACCCTTATAAGGGGTGAGGTGATAGCTAAGGACGGAAAAGTCCTTGGGAAAAAAGGCTTTGGACAATTTATTCCGAGAAAGTAAAAAGAGTTTACTTTATCTGGAATTCAGAAGGTGGGTGAGAGTTAAATGGAATTCGAGACGATTATATTTGAGAAAGAGGAAGGCGTCGGCAGAATCATATTGAACCGCCCAGAAGCGATGAATGCATTGAACAATAAAATGCGAGAAGAATTGATCTCAGCCATAGAAGAAACTGAGAAAGATATAGAGATAAGGGTGTTGGTAATTACGGGAAAAGGTCGAGCCTTTTGTGCTGGGGGGGACGTAAAGGGGATGGGGACTCAGGAAAGGCCAATCAACCCCTCTCAAATCATCCTGAGACTCGCCAATTTAGAAAAGCCAGTTATCAGCGCTGTCAATGGCGTTGCAGCTGGAGGAGGATGTAATCTCGCCCTTGCAGGAGACATCATCCTTGCATCGGATCAAGCCCGTTTTATTCAAAGCTTTGTGCGAATTGGGCTAGTTCCGGATTGGGGGGGGATGTATTTTTTGCCGAGATTGGTCGGTATGGCCAAGGCAAAGGAATTGATGTTTACAGGGGAAGCGATCGACGCCAGAGAAGCAGAGCGAATCGGCTTGGTTAGTAAGGTTTTCCCCTCGGAAGAATTCGAAGGGGCTATGAATGGTCTCGCCAAGAAATTGGCAGCAGGGCCCCCTAAGTCGCTGAGTCTGATCAAGAAGATTCTCAATTGGGGACAACAATCGGACCTTAAAACAGTCATGGAGATAGAGCATTTAGCACAAGGAATTTGTAGAGAGACAGAAGATCATAAAGAGGGGCTAAAGGCCTTTAAGGAAAAGAGAGAGCCAAACTTTATTGGAAAGTAGCTAAGATTCGAAAAGAGGAGGAACAAGGAATGATACCTGAACAATATCAAAAGTACGAAAAGGTAGTATCTATCGCATGTGTCAGTTTTACGACCGCTTGGGGGAATAAACAGGCCAATCTCGATAAGATGAAAAAATACGTCGGGGATGCAGCGAGCCAGGGGAACAATTTCGTGGTCTTTCCAGAATTGGCCCTGACGGGTTATGAGTGTGATGATGGTTGTATGCATCACACTAATGCAGAGACCGTGCCTGGGCCTTCGACCGAGGAGATGGCAGCCTTGGCAAAAAAATATAATATCTATGTGATTTTCGGTTTACCTGAGAGAGACAAAAAAGACTCAGATGTCTGCTATATCTCCTCTGCTGTTATTGGGCCAGAAGGGATTTTAGGGGCTTATCGGAAACTTCATTTAATGGAAGCGCCTTTAACTGAGTGGAAATGCTTCACCCCTGGTAATGAACTCCCTGTTTTTGAGACGAGATTTGGTCCGATAGGAGTTCAGATCTGTTACGATTTTTGGTCCTTCCCAGAAATGACCCGACTTCTGACGCTAAAAGGGGCAAGGATCGTTTTCAATACCACCGCTAGCCCTTCTGGTCCTGGAAAGCCTCTCTTTATGGCCCAGCAAACGGGAGCGCGGGCTGTAGAAAACCTTATATATACGGCAAGTGCAAACCTCACAGGTAAAGATAAGACGAAAATGTTTTACGGGCGCAGTACGATCGCAGGTAGGGGGTACAAGATTGCACAGATCTATGCAGAAGGAGGTGAGGAGGAGGGGATTGTGAGCGCCACGCTCAGTTTTGAACTCCTCCATAAGTTACGCGAGACCAACCGGATCGCTGAAAAAGTGCGATACGATGTTCTCTTGAAAGAATTAAACCAATTGTATAAACGTTGATATCTCAGGACATAAACCAAGTAAGGAGAGGAAACGAATTCATGTTGGTAGAAGAAAAATTTATAGTAAAGGCGCCTGTTCAAAAGGTATGGGATTTTCTTTTAAATCCAAAGACTGTAGGAGCTTGTATTCCCGGTTGCGAACAGATTGAAGCCATTGATGAAAATAATTTTCTGGCAACCGTAAGGATTAAGGTTGGTCCTTTTTCAGTGAAATTCAAATTCAAGACGGCAATCAAGGAGAGCAACCCTCCTTTTTTTGTCAGGACGGTAGGTGAGGGGGACGAATCAGCCAAACTAGGACATTTTAAGCAAGAGACAAGAATAAGTTTCAATTCTGTTTCTGAAAACGAAACTGAAATCTCTTATCATTCTGAAGTGATGATCGTGGGTAAACTTGCTACTTTTGGCGAGAGGATCATGAGAGCAAAGGCCAAAGAACTGGGTAAGGAATTTGCCAACTCTGTAAGGAGTAAATTAGAGCAGGGACAGTGTCATTGACCCAATTTGAGGAATCTGCGAAATGGAAAATTTTGAATATTTTGCCCCCCAAAATGTGAAGGAGGCCTGTGCTTTACTGTCTAAGTATCCCGAAGAGGCGAAGGTTATTGCAGGAGGTCAATCCCTACTCATCATCCTTAAGCAGGGACTCATCAGTCCCGCTTTTCTCATCGATATAAAAGGTATCAAAGATTTAGACTATATTCGATACGACGATAAGGATGGACTAAGAATAGGAGCGTTGACGACTCACCGGACTTTGGAGACCTCTTCGGTCGTGAGAAGGAAGTTTTTCATGTTGGCTGAGATGGAACACAGATTGGCATCGATTCAGATTCGAAATTGGGGGACATTAGGAGGAAATCTCTGCCACGGGGATCCTGCATCCGATTTGGCTCCTCCGTTAATTGCAGTCGGAGCGGGAGTGAAGTTAATCGGTCCGGTAGGAGAGCGGGTGGTTAAGGTTGAAGAGTTCTTTAAGGATTATTATGAAACCGTTTTAAGCTCCGATGAGATTTTGACCGAGATTCACATCCCGGTGTCCCCTCAAGGTGGGGGAATCTATTTGAAAATGGGAATAAGAGAAACAGATATGGCTCTTGCGGGAGTAGCCACTTTTCTGGTTCTCGACAAAAAGAGCCATACGATATGTGAAGATATTCGAATTGTGATGGGATCTGTCGGCTCAACCCCTCTGAGATCAATCCAGGCAGAGGAAGCCCTAAAGGGCCAAAAGATTGAAGACCGTTTGATTGGGAAGGCAGCTCAGATTGCATCCGAGGATTCTCAGCCCATTTCTGATATTCATGCATCGGAAGAATATAAGAGAGAGATGGTAAAAGTTCTTGTCAAGCGTGGGGTGGAAGAAGCCATGACACGTGCTGTGGCAGCATCACATTAATAAAGATGGATTTTTTCAATGAAACAGGAATTCATACTAACAGTTAATAATGAGCCTTACGGATAGGGGGTATTCGCTAGAAAGAAAATTTGTTGCCCATCAGAAGTTGTCTCGATATAAGGAGGATTTGTGGATCTGTGGGACGCCGTCAGGGTAAGAAGAAGCATCCGTGTATTCAGGCCTGATCCAATACCGAAGAGCATCATAGAAAAAGTTTTGCATGCTGCCATTGAAGCCCCTTCCTCCTCCAACATGCAGCCTTGGGAATTCGTTGTCGTATGTGGAAAAGAGAGGGAACGGTTGGGGAAGATATTGGTCGAATCCTTTTCAAGCGAGGGAGGGGACTACGATTTCGGGGGTGATAAGGGGAAACCCTTCCCTGAGAGACTATTAGAACGGAGGAGAAATTTCTATGATGAGTTATTCCGGAAAGTAATAGAGCTGGCGTTAGAACCGAAGAAATTTCTGCAGGAAGGAACATATAATTTCTGGGGTGCTCCAGTCATCATATTCGCCTTTATTGACGGAGGGATGGAGAAGAGGTTTCTTTTTGACATCGGGACATCCGTTGAAAATATATTATTGGCCTCTCAGGCAGAAGGATTGGGTTCTCATCTGATTAGGCTGATTGTGAAGTTTGAGGATAAGATCAAGAACATTTTGCGCCTCCCTTCCGAAAAAAGTTTAGTTATAGGAATTTGCTTGGGATATCCTGATCTGAGTGCACGGATCAACCAATACAAACCCAAGCGAGTAGATCTAGACCAGCTCGTAACGTGGATCGGGTACGAAAAGGAAGAAAAATGAAGGCTTTTGATTATTTCTGTCCAAAAAACTTGGAAGAAACATCTGAACTCCTGATCAAATATGGCAAGGAAGCTAAATTAATGGCAGGAGGAACTGATCTTTTAGTGAGGATGAAGGATGAAGAGGTCAGTCCCAGGTATGTGATTGACTTGAAGCGCATCCATGACTTAAACAATATCGAATATGATGGAGACCATGTGAAGATAGGTGCACTGACCACTATACATGAGGTCGAGATTTCGCCATTGATCAGGAAAGATTTTGAGATCCTTGCTGAAGCAGCTTCGGTTTTAGGGTCTTTTCAAATAAGAAATAAAGGAACCATCGGAGGGAATCTTTGCAATGCTTCTCCTTCAGCAGATTTGGCTTCACCGCTCATTGCCTTAGATGGAAGAGTGAAGATATTTGGGAAGAACGGAGACAGGGTTGAGAAGTTGGAAAATTTTTTTGTTGGGCCAGGCATTACAATTTTAAATTCGGATGAAATCCTTATAGAAATCCAAATATCCGTTCCTCCTCCGAACACCTTTGGCACCTATTTGAAATTTAGCCCAAGGAGGGCAATGGACCTTGCAGTCGTTGGAGTGGCAATGTTGATCACTCTTAATCCTTCGAATTCGGTTTGTACTAAAGCTAGAATAGTCCTTGGTGCTGTTGCTCCTACTCCTCTGCGTGCGAAGAAAGCGGAGCGAATATTGGAGGGGAATCAGATCGAGAAAAACCTGATTAACCAAGTTGCAAATCTTGCAACCGAAGAATCAAGTCCGATTTCAGATATTCGAGGCTCTGCCTGGTATAGAAAAGAGATTATTGAGGTATTGGTCCGGCGAAGTATCATTCAAGCACTTGAGAAAACCAAATAAATCCAAAAGGTGCCGATCATGAAACATCAAATTCAACTGCGGATTAACGGAGAACCGTATGACCTTTTAGTAGAACCTCGCCATACTTTATTGAAAGTTTTAAGGGAGGAATTGGGATTCACAGGAACAAAGAAAGGGTGTGAAACAGGTGATTGTGGAGCATGTACTGTGCTTTTGAACGGACGACCAGTGAATTCCTGCCTCGTCCTTGCGGTGGAAGCAAATGAGATGGAGATTACAACCATTGAAGGGTTGGCGGAAGGAAAAGAACTCCATCCCTTGCAAGAAGCCTTCGTCCAATACGGGGCAGTTCAATGTGGTTTCTGCACCCCTGGGATGATTCTCACAGCCAAAGCCTTATTGGATGAGAAGCCAGATCCCTTGGAGACGGACGTAAAAAGAGCAATTTCGGGGAATCTGTGCCGCTGTACAGGCTATGTAAAAATTGTGAAGGCCATTATGGCTGTTGCAAAATCTGTGGTCCCGCTATCTACTCAAAAAGGTGAATGACGTTAAAGTATTGTAAGATGCGATAACGTGAAAAAGTAGCATTCGACCGAATAAATTAGCTTGGGTCTTCCGCTAAAGCTCTGTGGTAACGAGGTAAGACGATGGGATCTGAAAGGGTAGTTCGAACGATTTGTCAAGGTTGTCATTGTGAGTGCGGGGTATTCGTTCATGTTCAGGATGAGAGAGTTGTGAAGATAGAAGGCGATCCGGATCATCCAATGAATGAAGGGATTCTCTGCCCTAAAGGGTTGGCCTACACGCAATTACTCTACCATCCTGATAGGCTGAAGTATCCTATGGTCAGGGCTGGAGGGAAAGGGGAAGGGAAGTGGAAGAGGGTTTCGTGGGATGAGGCTTTGGATATCTGGGCAAAGAAATTCAGTGCGATTATTGAACAGTATGGACCCTATGGGGTTGCCTTTACATTTGGGACTGCACCAAGGGCGAGCCTCGGTGCCTATTTTGGACTTTACCGTGCTCTCGGGAGTCCTAACTGGGCTTGTGATGATATCCACTACTGCTTTGGTCCATCCATCATCGCAGGCTTTGTCACATATGGAGGATTCTTAACTGCAGAAGTAGGGCCCGACTATAAAAATAGCAATTGCATACTGATCTGGGCTGGTAACCCTGTCCATTCCCATCCAACTCGCGGGAAGGATATCATGGAAGCAAGGGCCAGAGGGGCCAAACTGATCGTGGTGGACCCGAGGTTAACCGGCATTGCGTCGAAAGCAGATTTATGGCTCCAAGTCAGACCTGGAACAGATGACGCCTTGGCCCTAGGTTTTCTAAATGTCATTATCAACGGCAATCTTTTTGATAAAGAATTTGTGGAGAAATGGTGTGTCGGGTTCGAAGCCCTTAAGGAAAGGGTCCAAGATTATTCACCAAAGAGAGTGGCCGAAATTACTTGGGTATCAGAGGAGAAAATCATACAGGCTGCGGAGATGTACGCTAAGAATCGACCCTCTGCCCTCCATAACCGGGTGGGCATAGAAATGCACACCAACTCTGTCCAAACCATCCGGGCCCTGTGTATCCTGATTGCAGTGACGGGGAATCTGGATCAGAAAGGGGGAAATGTTTTTCCCCGTTACCCCAAGGGGCTGATTCGAAACTATGAACTTCGGTATACCCGAAGATTTTTCAAGCACCCGGCCAAAGTGGAAGAGGGAAGAGTAGGAGCCAAAGATTATCCTTTACTATGTGGGCCGGAGAGCCCAATTGCCAATGCCCATCCACCTTCTCTTATAAGGGCTGCGTTGACAGGGGATCCTTACCCAATAAAAGGTTGGTTGTCAGCATGTGACATAGTGATGGCCTTGCAGAATACGCTTGAGGTCCGTGATGCTCTGAAGAGAATGGAGTGGATGGTAACGGTCGATTTTTTCAAGACCCCTACCGCTGAAGTCTCCGACTTAATTCTTCCGGCAGCCACCTGGTTGGAAAAAGATGATGTCTGTGAGTATTCTTACCTCAATTATGCGAGCGCAAGGCAGAAGGTGATTTCTCCCCTTTTCGAATGTCGTGATGAGACGTGGATCGTGCTTGAGCTAGCGAAGAAGATGGGTTTACGCGTTCCTCTAGATTCAGTTGAGACAGTCGATGACTGGAATAACTTTTTGGTGAAGGATATGGGTATCAGTTTTGAAGAATTCAAGAAGAGAGGAACTATTTTTGAACCCATTCAATATAGAAAGTATGAGCAAGAGGGGTTTGGTACCCCTTCAGGGAAGGTGGAGCTTTACTCGAGTATCCTCAACAAATATGGTTATGACCCTTTACCATACTATGCTGAGAATCCGGAGAGCCCGATCAGCACCCCCCATCTTTTGAAGGACTTTCCATTGATCTTGATGACGGGTTGGAGACACGTGGTCTATTTTCACTCCAGTAATCGACAAATTCCTTGGTTAAGAGAGATATACCCAGAGCCTACTGTTGAGATCCATCCAAAGACGGCAGAGGAGATGAACATTCGGGAAGGAGATTGGGTTTGGATAGAGACTCCCCGTGGAAATGGACGAATTAGACAAAGGGCATCGCTGACAGAAGGAATTCATCCAAAAGTTATTAATGCCTCTTCTCACTGGTGGTTTCCAGAGGACCAGGAACCGGAACATGGATACCTTGAATGCAACATCAATGCAGTGATGCCCAGCGGCCCGCCGTATGACCCCATTGCTGGTTCGCAAGCTCTAAGGGGATTATTGTGCCGGATCTACAAAGCTTGAGGAGGAACGGATGGCTGAGTATGCCCTTTTCTTTGATGCAGAACGGTGTGTTGGTTGTTTCACTTGCGAAGTTGCTTGCAAACAGGAGAATAATATACCTGTGGGCCCCAGATGGATTCGTATGGTGCAAATCGGGCCAAGGAAGAAAGGGGTACAGATTTCCACCTCTTTTTCTCTTATTCGGTGCAGGCACTGCAGCAATCCTCCGTGTAAGAGGGCGTGTCCCGTGAAGGCGATTTACCGGACAGAAAATGGAGTTGTGTTGATCAATCAGGAGCTTTGCACCGGATGTCGTGCATGTATGGAGGCCTGCCCTTTTGGTGCCCTTCAATACCATGCCGCCAAGGGAACGGTTGAAAAATGTACTCTATGCATAGACCGAATTATTAAAGGTTTGATTCCGAGCTGCGCCAAGCATTGTCCTTACCATGCCTTATCTTTTGGAGATTTAAATGAGATCGTATTTGAACGACAGGCGCAGAAACTGAACCGATTAGCAGATTAACGAGCAGAGGAAAACATGAAAGTATTTAATGTCGTAGGTCAACGAATACAAAATGTGGATGCTGTTGAGAAAGTTACTGGAGCCGCAAAATTTACAATTGATTTGAAATTGCCCGGGATGCTCTATGGCAAAATTTTAAGAAGTCCTTATCCTCATGCGAAAATTGTAAACATTGACACGAGTAAGGCTGAGAAATTGAGGGGTGTGAAGGCAGTGATCACTGCTAAAGATACCCCAAAGATCAAATTTGGGTTGGTCAAAGGACTTGAAGATAAACTGCCACTTGAAGACGAGAAAGTACGTTTTATCGGTGATGAGATTGCCGCTGTAGGTGCGATAGACGAGGAGATTGCAAAAGAGGCAATGGAATTAATAAAGGTAGATTATGAAATACTTACACCAGTCTTTGAACCCCAGGAGGCGATGTTAACGCATGCACCCAGAATTCATGGTCATATGGATAGCAACGTCGTGAGATTTGCCGATATGGAATGTGGCCATGTGGAGGAAGGTTTCGCTGAATCGGATCTGGTCATTGAGGATAAGTTTATCACTCAAGCGCAATCCCATTGCTGTATGGAGGTGCACTGTTGCATTGCTCAGTGGGACCCATCCGGAAAGGTGACGGTGTGGTCTTCAACACAGGTACCGCACTCTCTTCGCAGTCGATTGGCAACGGTTTGTAAAATTGCCGCAAGTCACATTCGCGTGATCAAACCCTATGTAGGTGGAGGATTCGGTAGCAAAGCGGATATGGATCCGATGGAGCCGATCAGCGTTTTTCTATCGATGAAGGCTGGTAAACCGGTTAAGATCGAGAACTCCAGAAAAGAGGAGTTCTTTGCGACTCGAATAAGACATCCCGTGATCAGCCGGCTGAAGTTTGGATTCAAGAAGAATGGTGCATTAGTGGCCAAACAAGCAAAGGTAATCATTGACAATGGGGCCTATTGCTCCCATGGTCCTGGAGTCCTGTCTTACAATTGCGCGCTGTTTTCTGCTCTCTACAGGGTGGCCAATATAAAGTACCAGGG
>Ga0315274_10007625_pt1 | contig 15661 bp, 13 predicted proteins | sample YL17G02_20_MG_FD_203700 | JGI IMG/M metagenome (GOLD analysis project Ga0315274, IMG submission 203700) | Sediment microbial communities from Yellowstone Lake, YNP, Wyoming, USA - YL17G02_20 | ecosystem: Environmental > Aquatic > Freshwater > Lake > Sediment | place: USA: Wyoming | collected... | reverse complement strand
CCCGCATCTCCTGGTGGAAGCCCGGCTTCGGCATGATCCCCTGGGCGTTGCCCAGGACCGGCTCCACGATGACGGCGGCGATCTCGTGGCCCTGGCGCTCGAAGAGCCGACGGAGCCGCTCGATGTTGTTGTAGCGGGCGGGGATGATCGTGTCGGCCACCGGCCCGGGGATGCCGCGACCCCAGGTCAGGCGGACCGGGTTGTCGGCGTCGCCGAGGTCGGCCATGTCGTTCGGCAGGACGCTGATCAGGGCGTAGTCGTGGACGCCGTGATACTGCCCCTCGAACTTCACGATCTTGTCGCGGCCCGTGAAAGCCCGGGCGAGGCGCATCGCGTGCATCGTTGCCTCGGTCCCGGAGACGGTCATGCGGGCCATGTCGACCCAGCCGGTCATCTCGCACAGGAGCTCCATCGCCCGGACTTCGTCCTCCGAGGTGAGCGAGAAGCTGACGCCGCGGCGCATCCGTTCGTTGACGTAGTCGTCGACGCGGTCGTCGGCGTGCCCCAGGATGACCGGCCCGTAGCCCATCCGCAGGTCGATGTATTCGTTGCCGTCAATGTCCCAGATCCGGGCGCCCTTGCCGCGGTCGACGTAGACCGTGTTCTCGCCCCAGGCACGGAAGTTCGAGTTGGTGCCGCCGGGCAACGTCTTCACCGCCCGGTGGTACATCGCGAGCTGGGCCTCGCGGTTCAGCGAAGGGGCGGGGGCGGGATCCGGGGCCATGGTTCCTCCGTGGCTCGGCCCGTCTCGGGACCGGGCGTCGATCGCGCGGGGCGCAAGGCGCGGAGCGGCGCGAGTCCGGGTGACGGGACGGCGAGTGGGGCTGTTCCGTCGTGCGGAACGGGTGACATCCCGATGGTGCCACGGCGCGCGCGCGCCTGTCAACGACATTCGCGCCCGATCGGGCTCTGCGGTGCGAATTGCGTGCCGCATTGGCGTTCCAACGTACGATCTGAGGGGCTTCGACCGGCGCGATGTCCGCGGGGGCCCGGGCATGCAACGACGGCCGGCCGGCCCGACCCCGCCGCGCCCGACCGGCCCGACCCCGCCGCGACCGACCGCTGGTCATGCACGGAAACGCGCTCCACCACGCTCCGCTCGACCCGCGGAACGGGGCAGAATGCTCGGCGCTGCCTCGAGCGATCGTGCTCGCCGCGCGAACCGTGCACGGACTGGAGTCGGCGACGTTGAGCGTCCCGAGGTGTGCCCAGCTTTGAGCGATCCGTCGCGAGCTCAGCGACGGTGTCGGCGGCGTCCGGACCCAGGGGGCGGCATTCGGCCTGGGCGCCCTCCGGGTCGGCCTCGGAGACTGGTCAGGCTAGTCGCGCACGAGCGCTCCGTCGCCAACGGCGGGGATGTCGAGGCCCAGGTGGTGGGCGAGCGCCAGGCGGACGGCGCGGCGCAGCCTTGGGTCGGTCAGCCGTCCATCGGGGGCGCCCACCACCCGCGCCAGCGAGATCGTGCGCACCTGTTGGCACAGGATCAGGCCGGGCCGCGTCTGCCCCGTCGCGCCGACCGGGATAGCCACCTCGCCCGGGTAGCGGGCCTCGTCGCGCGCCCCGGTGATGGGGCAGACGGTCGCCAGCCCCGAGCGGTGGAACGGCTCGTAGCTGACGACGAGCGCCCGCCGGATCCCGCCCTGCTCGTGGCCAGTTGCCGGATCCAGTCCGACGCGGATCACGGCCCAGCGGAGGGGCTGGACGCCCGTGGTCACGCCCGTGGTCACGCCCGGGGCCACGCCCGTGGTCACGCCCGGGGCCACGTCTCGCGGTCCGCGGCGCCGAAGGCAACCTCGAGATCTCCCGCTTCGGCCCGGAACGCCGGATCGGCGGCCGCCTTCGCCCACTGTGCCGCTTCGGCGTCGTCGCGGAGGCTGCGGGCCAGCTCGTCCACGGCCAGCTCGATCACGCCGTCCTGGGTGCTCGCCACGCCGTACGTCGCCGCCAGCTCCCGGACGGCGTGCACCGTGCGCTCGGGCAGGTTGTAGGTCCGCTTCGTTCGCATGCCCCCATCCTGGTACACCCGGATCGACGTGTCAATCCGGACGTTCGCCCGAGGGCGGCCGGGCGTCAGTCCCGGCCGGGGAGCTCGATGAGGCCGCGCTCCATGGCCGTCGTCACCGCCGAGGTCCGGTCGGCGACGCCGAGCTTCCCGAAGATCTTGAGGAGGTGGGTCTTCTGGCGGCGCGGCGGCGGGACGGCCCCTGAGGCGCGGCGGCGCCGCGAGATCCTGGTCTCGTCCGGGTCAGGCCTGGAGCCCGAGATCGAGCGCGAGCCCGATGGCGCCGACGAGCGGCGCCCGCTCGCCCAGGAGTCCGGTGACCACGCGCGGCGGGCGCGCCGCGAGCGTCGCGACGTGCTCCCGGACCGGCTCCAGGAGGGCGCTGATCGCGCCGACGCCGCCGGACAGGACGACCACCTCTGGGTCGGTCACCGCCGAGATCGCGACGATCCCGAGCGCGACGTAGCGCGCCTCCTCGTCCAGGATCCGGCTGGCGAGGGCGTCTCCCGCGGCCGCCTCTGTCGCGATGGCCGCGAGCCCGGCGCCGGTCGCGAGGGTCGTCGCCGCCCCGGCGCCGAGCGCGGCCGCGAGGCGAGCCCGGACGGCCGGACCGGCAACCGCCGTCTCATACGCGCCGAGCACCCGGTTGCGCTCGTCCCAGGGGTCGCTGCCGAGCGGCAGGAACGCCACCTCGCCGGCGCCGCCGTGGGCGCCCCGGAGCAGCCGGCCACCGGCCACGATCCCGCTTCCGATCCCCGTCCCGATCACGAGGACCGCGAAGTCCGCGACGCCGATCGCCGCGCCCGCCCGTCCCTCGCCGAGCGCGGCGCAATTGCCGTCGTTGTCGAGGGCGACCGGCACGCCGAGCGCGTCCCGGAAGGCGGCAGTGACGTCGAGTTCGCCGAGCCCAGGGACGTTGTGGAACGACCAAGCCGCGCCGGTCCGCGGGTCCACGGCGAGGGGGAGGCCGAGCCCGGCGGCCCGCACGACCCCGCGCGTCACGCCGGCCCGAGCCTCGAGTGCCGTGAGCGCCGCGACAACCTGGGCAACGATCTCCTCGCCGGACCCGTGGACGGTGGGCTCGACGAGCTCGGCGAGGATCGTCCCGGTGTCGTCGGCGAGCGCGGCGCGCAGCTTCGTCCCACCAAGGTCCACCCCGAAGACGATCCGGGCCTCGCTGGAGGGACGGCGCGCGCGGCGCGCGGGCCCGCTCATCCCGGGAAGAACCGTGGCAGATGCCCCCGGTTCGCCTCCAGCAGCGCGGCCAGCAGGTCGCGCGCGGTCGCGAAGTCGGGCACCAGCGGGTTGGCGAGGAGCGCCCGAAGCGCGATCCGGCGGTCCCCGGAGATCGCCGCCGCGACGGCGAGCTCCTCGTACGCCTGCGCGTGCTCGACGAGACCGCGCAGCTCAGGGGCAAGCGGCGCGAGCGGGAGCGGGTGGGCCCCTTCCCGGTCGATCCGGGCCGGGATCTCCACGATGGCCGCCTTCGGGAGGTCCGGCAGGGCACCGTCGTTGCGGACGTCCACGACCTGGACGTCGCCGGTCCCGGCGTGGAGCGAAGCGATGAGCTGGGCCGCCGCCTCGCTGTAGAAGGCGCCACCGCGCTGCTCGAGGAGCGCCGGCTTCGCGTCGAGCGTCGGGTCGCGGTAGAGGTCAAGGAGGCCACGCTCGATCTCCATCACCTCCTCCGCCCGGATCGGGCCGGTCCGCTGCTCCTCCACGACCTCCCGGGTCGCGTAGTAGTAGCGAAGGTAGTACGAGGGAAGCGCCCCGAGGGCGCGGAGGAGCTCGATGGGGAGGCCGACCTCGTCGCCGAGCAGGGGACCGGCGTCGGCGAGAAGCTCCGGGAGGCGGTCGACGCCGTCCACCCGCACCGCCCGCTCCCACGTCAGGTGGTTAAGCCCCACGTGCTCGAGCTCGATCCGCTCTGGAGCGACCCCGAAGTGGGCGGCGAAGCGACGCTGGAAGCCGATCGCGACGTTGCACAGGCCGAGCGCCCGGTGGCCCTCGTCCAGGAGCGCCCGCGTGACGATGCCGACCGGGTTGGTGAAGTCGACGAGCCACGCGCCCGGCGCACCGCGGCGGACGGCCTCCTCCGCGATCTCCAGGACGACCGGCACGGTGCGCAGGGCCTTGAGGAAGCCTCCCGGACCTGTCGTCTCCTGGCCGATGCAGCCGAAACGCGGCGGGATCGTCTCGTCGAGAAGGCGCGCCGCCTGGCCGCCGACGCGGAGCTGGAGGATGACGAAATCGGCCCCTTCGAGGGCGGCGGCGCGGTCGCCGGTCGCCACGAGCCGCCCGGTCCAGCCTCGCCGGGCGAGGATCCTCCGGGCGAGGCCCCCCACGACCGCGAGCCGGTCCGCGTCCGGGTCGAGGAGGACGAGCTCGTCGACGGGCAGCCGATCGGCCCGCGCGACGAACCCCTCCACGAGCTCCGGGGTGTAGGTGCTGGCGCCCCCGACGACGGTGATCTTCACCCCCATGGGTGCACCAGCAGGTCGCGCGGGACGAGGAGGAGCTCCTCGAGGACGATGTGTTCCGGGAGGGTAGCCAGAAAGAGGACGGCGAGGGCGACGTCGTCCGGGTGGAGCATGCGCTCGCGCGGAGCCTCTTCACCGGGGGGATACCACGGCGTGCTCACGCAGCCCGGCTCGACGACGTGGACGCCGATCCCCGCCGCGTGGAGCTCCTGCGAGATCGAGAGCGCCAGCCCCACCGCCCCGAACTTGCTGGCGACGTATCCGGCGCCGCCGGGCTCCGGACGCCGCCCGTTGTCCGAGGCGATGACGACAAGCTTGCCGCGACCCGCGGCGCGCATCGCGGGGAGCACCGCCCGGATCACGTTGGCGACGCCCTCCACGTTCGTCGCCAGGGCCGCGCGGAGGATTGCCGGATCGAGGGCGTCGATGTCCGCCCAGGCGTTGACGCCGGCCGACGCCACGGCGACGTCGGCCGGGCCGAGCGCCGTCGCCGCGCTGCGCGCAGCGGCTTCCACCGCGGGCGCGTCAGTTACGTCGACCGGGCAGGTGAACGCGCGCCTGCCGAGGCCGCCGATGAGCGTCGCGACCTCGTCCAGCGGCTCCTGTCGCCGGCCGAGGAGCGCCACGTCGGCGCCGGCGGCGGCGAGGGCGAGGGAGGTCGCACGACCGATCCCGGTGCCGGCGCCGGTGACCACGGCGACCCGCCCGGCGAGCGTACCGGTGTAGCGTGCGAGCGCATCGCGGGTGGCGGGCGGGGCGGGCGGACCCGGCTCCGCCGACGGCCGAGCGGTCATGTGTGCACCTCTTCGTGCGCGATCGGGACAGGGCGGAGGTCGTCGCGAAACCCGGCTTGCCTTCCGTCCAGCATTGCTTATAACATTATCATCAATCGACGCAGGCAATGATCATCGGGCGCGCGACGGCCGGTGCAACCCGCGTCGGGCACTCCTCGTTCGAAGGATCGCATGACCCGCTTCCGCCTCGAGTCCGGACCGGTCCCGCTGCATCACCAGGTGTACCTCGACCTGTGCGCGGCGCTCGACGAGGGCGCGTGGCGCCCCGGGGACCGCCTCCCCCCGGAGCGCGAGCTCGTGGCGCGCTACGGCTGCAGCCTCATCACCGTCCGGCGCGCCCTGTCCGAGCTCGCCCGCGAAGGACGCCTCGAGCGCACGCGCGGGCGGGGGACGTTCGTCCGGCGGCCACCGATCATCCGCGACATCGCCGCGCGTGCCGGCTTCGCCGACGAGATGCGCTCGCGCGGCCTGGAACCGTACGCGACCGTCGTGACGTCGCGCCCGGAGAGCGCGACCGCCGCCATCGCCGCCGCGCTCGAGATCGCCGCGGGCGCCCCGGTCCACTACCTCGAGCGGGTGCGAGGCGCGGACGGCGTCCCCTACCTCCTCGAACAGGCCCACCTCTCCGCCCTGCGCTTCCCGGGGTTGCTCGACGAGGACTTCTCCATAGCCTCCCTCTACGAAGTCCTGGAGCGACGGTACGGCGTGGCGATCGCCCGGACGCGAGAGACGATCTCCGCGGTCGTCCCCGGCGCCCGCGAGGCCGGTCTCCTGGGCCTACGCTCCTCGAGCCCGGCGATCTGCCTGGAGGGGACGGCGTCCGCTCCCGACAGGAGCTCCGTGGAGCACAGTCGGACGATCGTGTCGCCGGAGCACGCCCGGTACTTCATCGAGACGAGCGGAGCGCGCGCCCGAAATGTCGAGCCGGTCGACCGCCGACCCGCCCGGAGCGCGGACGGGTGAGCGCCCTCCGGTTGTCGGGCTGGGAAGTCGCCCCGCGGCTCGGGATCCTGGTGCCCTCCGAGGACGCGCCGGGATGGCAGGATGCGGCGTGGTGGGCGGTCCTCCTCGAGGCGTGGGGCTACCCGGCGGAGCGGCTCGGCGGGCCGGTCGACGCCGTGGATCGTTCGCTCACGACGCTCGTCGTTGCGGCCGCCGCGGTCGACGAGGCCGCGGCTGACGCCCTGACACGGTGCCGAGACGCCGGCATCAGCCTCCTTCTCGTCGGGCTTCCCTCGCCGGCGGCGGCGGGCTTCCTCCACCTCGCGCCGGGCCGGATGAACGTCGAGGGCCGCCTCGTGATCACGGACGAGGGCCTCCGCGTGGCGGCCGGGGCGTGCCTCCCGCCGCCCGGCGACGACGGCGGCGTGGTCGTGGACCCTCCGGGGGCCGTCGGCTCGCTTGGTCCCGCCTGGAGGGTGGTGGCGCGCTGGGGCGGGGAGGCGCCCGCGATCGCGATTCGCGCCTTCGCCGGTCCCGTCCGGCCGGCAACGATCGCCTGGTTCGGCATCCCGGTGGCAGCGATCGATCGCCGCGCGACGGAGACGGTCGTCCTCCTCGCGGAGGCGACCCTCGACCAAGCCGCCCCGGCGGGGCTCGTCGGGCTCGGCCGCTGGCCCGGGGGGCGCCCGGCCGCCCTCGTCGTGGACGGCGACGTCGACCACCCGACCGGCGTGGACCCGGAGTGCTCACGCTACGTGGCGCCCGCGCTGGAGACCGCACGCCGCGCCGGCTACCCGGCCTACGGCATCTTCGTCGCCGGAGCGAACGTCGACGCCGAGCCCGACTCGTTCCCGCCGGCGCCCGGCTACTACAACCACTCCTACGGCCACCCGTATTCGCACTGGGATCCCCGCCCGTGGGAATCGCTGACGGCCGGCGAGATGGCGGACGAGCTGCGGCGCTGCGCGGCGGCGTTCGAGCTCCACCTGGGCCGCGGGGACGAGCGCGTCTTCCGGCTCCCCCACTTCCAGCTGGAGGCAGCCGAGCGCACGTACGCCGTCCTCGACGCGTTGGGCTACCGCGCCGAGTCGTCCGTCGGGGCCAACGTGGCACTCACCGGCGGCCTCCCCTATCACCCGGCCCGCAGGGCGTGGAGCGCGCGGGAGGCGGACGCGGGGTGGGCGCGGTCCCACCCGGACCTCGCGGGCCGATTCGCCCTCCTGCAGCTCCCGTTGAGCAGCGACCCGAGCGACCCCGGGTTCACGGACGGGTTCTGCTCCTACAACACCCTCGCCGAAGGAGTCCGTCGCCGGACGGCGACCCCGGAGGCCTACGAGGCGCTTCTCGACGAGGTCGTCGAGCGGGCCCTCGCCCGGCGGAGTCTCGCCCACGTCTTCATCGATCCGCCCGACGCCGGGTACGGGAGGCTGGCGGGGGACGTCCGCGACTACGCGGGTGCGGTGGAGCGCTGGCTCCGCCGCTGCATGGAGCGCGACGACCTTGCGGTCCTCACGACCGCCGGGCTCGCCGCGTGGTGGAGCGCGCGCGAGGCGGCCCTGGGCCGGCTCGCGTGCCGGATCGATTCGGGAGAGCTCGTCGTGGAGCTGCCCGACGCACCGCCGGGCACGACCCTGGCGGTCCTCGGGCCCGCCGGCGGCGACCAGCCGCAGCGGCGGCGAGCCGGACACCTGGTAGAGGGCCCGGCCATCCGGGCACCTGGAGGAGAAGCAGCATGAGTCGCTGGACCCATCCCGCGGTCGCGCTCGCCGCGGTCGCGCTCGTCGTGAGCGCGTGTGGGAGCGCCGCCAGCCCGGCCCCGGCTACGCAGGCCCCGGTGACGTCGCCACCCGTCGGCGGGAGCACCGCGAGCCCGGCGCCGAGCATGGACACGACGCCCGTCACGATCACCGTCTGGGACTACTACGGCGAGGCGACACCGGTGAAGCCGGCCCTCGACGGGTTCCAGAAGGAGTACCCCTGGATCACCGTCAAGTACGAGGCCCTGGACTGGGACTCGATGAACGAGAAGTTCGCCGTCGGCGTCGCGGCCGGGGCCGCGCCGGACGTCGCGACGCTCGACATGACCTGGATCCCCACGCTCGCGTCCAACGGCGTCCTCGAGGACCTGTCGACGATCTCCGGCGGGATGCTCAACGGCGCGCCGATCGCCGAGCAGTACAACCCGGGCGCCGACGAGGCGATGAAGTTCGACGGCACCTACGTGACGATGCTCTTCGACTTCGACGCCTACGCCCTGTACTACCGGGCGGACCTCTTCGAGAAGAAGGGGATCGCCGTCCCGACGACGTGGGATGAGCTGCGCGCAGCGGCGAAGCAGCTGGCCGAAGACACGAACGGCGACGGCAAGCCGGACACGTACCTCTACCAAGTCTGGCCCGACACGTTCCACTACGCCCAGTTCCTGTTCCAGAACGGGGGCGGAATCCTGACCGCGGACGCCACGGCCGCCGCCTTCAACAGCCCGGAGGGCGTTTCGGCCCTCGAGTTCAACACGTCCTTCATCGACGACGGCAGCGGCGTCTACTGGGGGCCGGACCAGGGCGACCAGATGGCCGGCTTCAAGGACGGCACGCTCGCGATGTTCCAGAACGGGCCGTACATGATGGGCGTCCTCAAGAGCGGCGCCCCGGAGATGGCGGGGATGTGGAAGGTCGCCACGGCTCCCTACTCGAAGCAGCCCGGGAGCTACCTGGGCGGGACCGGCCTCGGGATCCCCGTCGCCGCAGCCCACAAGGACGCCGCCTGGCTGTTCGTGTCCTACATGCTCCGGCCGGAGCAGCAGGTTGGAGTCTTCACGCTCGCCGGCGCCGCCCCCGCGACGACCGCCACGCTCGAGAGCCCCGAACTGACGATGGCCGACCCGTACTTCGGCGGCGACGCTCCCTTCGGGATCTTCCTCGAGGCGATGAAGACCGCGACCCATTTCCCGTACGTCAGGAGCTGGGCGGAGATCCAGACCCCGACAATGGACGACGCGGTCGCGGCGGTCCTGCTGGGCCAGAGCTCCGCCAAGCATGCCCTCGACGCTGCAGCGCAGGAGACGAACACCCTCCTGAAGAAGTAGTCCGCCAGAACGATCCGGACGAGGAGGACGATGACCCTCGCGCGGTTTCGACGCCAGTCGATCGGCTACGCGCTCATCGCGCCGGCCGGGCTCGCGGTCGTCGTCTTCCTCATCATCCCGATCCTCCTCTCGGCGTACTGGAGCTTCACCGACTACAACGGCGTGAAGCCGCCGACGTGGGTCGGGCTCGACAACTACGCGTCGCTCCTCGGCAGCCCGCGGTTCCAGCGCTCGATCGGGAACACCGTCGCCTTCGTCCTCATGGGCATGGGCCTGGGGCCACCGCTCGGCCTCGCCACGGCGCTCCTGCTCAACCGGGCGATGCGCTTCCGGGGCCTCTTCCGGGTGGCTTTCTTTCTCCCGGTGATGACCTCGCTCGTCGTCGTCGCGACGATCTGGAAGATGCTCTACAACGAGAACGGCCTGATCAACGAGATCCTGCGCCTCTTCGCGCTGCCGGGTCACAACTGGCTCTCGGACCCGAACACCGCCCTGCCGGCCATCGTCGTGGCCAGTGTCTGGCAAGGGTTCGGCTTCGAGACGGTCGTCTTCCTCGCCGCCCTCGGCGGCATCCCGCGCGATTACTACGACGCCGCCCGGGTGGACGGGGCCGGCCGCTGGGCGCAGTTCCGGCATGTCACCCTGCCCGGGCTCCGCCCGACGATCCTGTTCATCTACATCATCGGGATCATCGGCAGCTTCCAGGTCTTCGACCAGATCTTCGTGATGACCCAGGGAGGCCCGGTCAACGCGACCCGCACGATGGTCTTCGACCTCTACGACAAGTTCAACTCGCTCCACCTGGGCGAGGCGTCGGCCGTCGCTTACATTCTCTTCGTCATTCTCGCGACCCTGTCGTGGATCCAGTTCCGCTTCTTCGGGGAGCGCGACTGATGACCGCCCGCAGTCTCCGCCGCGCCGCCCTGTACGTCGGCCTTGTCGCCGCGGCGCTGGTCATGGTTGCGCCGTTCCTCTGGACGGTGTCCACGGCGCTCAAGCCCAGCGCCGACGTCTTCGCGTCGCCCCCGAAGCTGATCCCCGACCCGGCCACGCTGGCCAACTTCCAGAGCGTCCTGACGCTCCTGCCCTTCGACCGGTACCTGCTCAACAGCATCGTCGTCACGGGCGCCATCGTCCTCCTCAACGTCGTCTTCGGGACGATGGCCGCCTACGCGTTCGCGAAGCTTCGCTTCCCGGGCCGCAACCTCATCTTCGCGGTCATGCTCCTGACCCTCATGGTCCCGTTCCAGGTGAACCTGATCCCGCTCTACGCGATCATGGTCCGCCTCAAGGAGGCCACCGGGATCATCGGGGCGGACACGTACTTCGGGCTCATCGCGCCGTCCGCGGTCCAGGTCTTCGGGATCTTCCTGATGCGCCAGTTCCTGCGCACGATCCCGAACGAGGTCCTCGAGAACGCCCGCGTGGACGGGGCGAGCGAATGGCGGATCCTCCGCTCGATCATCTTCCCGCTGGCGGCCCCCGGGATGGCGACGCTCGCCATCTTCACGTTCATCGCCGCCTGGAACGACTTCCTCTGGCCGCTCATCGTGACGAGCTCGGACGACATGCGGACGCTGCCCGTGGGACTCGCCCTCCTGGCCCGCAAGAACACCGTGAACTGGGGCCAGACCATGGCCGGGACGGTGATGGCGGCCGGGCCGATGATCGTCGTCTTCCTCGTCCTCCAGCGGCGGTTCATCGAGGGACTCACCGCGGGCGCGGTGAAGGACGTGGGATGACCGCCCCCGCGGATCGCTACCTCGCCGAGATCCTCGGGCAGCCCGCGGCGTTCCGGCGCGCCGCGCGGGCCATGGCGGCCCAGTACGACGCGCTCCGGGCGCTCGCGGCGCGCGGTCCCCGCGGGCCGATCGTCCTGACCGGGATGGGCAGCTCGTACGACGCGTGCCTCGCGGCCGCGGCCGCGCTCGGGGCCGCGGGGATCCTCGCCACGACCGTTGAGACGGCCGAGCTCCTCCACGTCCGGCGCCCGATGCTCGACCGGGTGGGGCTCCTGGTCCTCGTCAGCCAGTCCGGCCGCAGCGCGGAGGCCGTCCGGCTCGCCGAGGGGGTCCGCGCGCTCGATGCCGGCCGGCGCCCCCTGGTCCTGGCGGTCACGAATGGGACGGCGACGCCGATCGAGGCGTTCGCGGACCTCGTCCTCGACACGGAGGTCGGTCCGGAGGCCTGTCCGTCGACGATGACGTTCGCCGGCTCACTCGTGGCGCTCGCCGCCGTGGCCGCGATCCTGGGCGGCGGCACGGCCGAGGCGGCGATCGCGAATGTCGACGCGGCCGCGGAGACGGCCGCGGCCGCGTCGGCGGATCTGCTCGGCCAGCCCGACGAGACCGGGAACCGCCTCGCGGCATGGCTCGGCGGGCGGCCGACGATCGTCGCGCTCGGCCGTGGGACCGGGCTCGCAGCCGCGGAGATGACCGCCCTGACGCTCATGGAGGCGGCGGGCGTCGCGGCCGCGGCGCTGCCGACCGCCGAGTTCCGGCACGGCCCGCTGGAGGTCGTCGGCCCGGACGTCGCGGTGATCCTGTTCGCTCTCGAGCCCTCCGCGGAGGCGCTGGACCGAGCGTTCGCGGGGGAGCTCGCCGCGGCCGGCGCCGCCGTTATCCTGGTTGGCCCCGCGGGCTCCGCGCCGCCGGGTGTCGTGTCGATCGCCGTCCCGGCCCCTCGGGGGATCCTGGCTCCGGCCGCGGCGCTGGGCCCCCTCCAGCTCCTCGCTCGGCAGCTCGCGCACGCCCGCCGCCGCCGACCCGAGGATTTCGCGCACGCTTCCAAGGTGACGACCCGTGAATGACCCGCGCCCGGCGACCGGCTCCCACTACCTCCACGTCGGCGGCCGCCCGATTCTTCCTGTCGGCGCCCACTTCGTTCCGGTGGAAGGCCCCGACTGGCCATGGCGGGTCGGGTCGGAGGCGTTCGACCGCGCCTTCGCCCAGATGGCCGCCGCCGGTCTCGACGCGGTCCGGATCGACCTCCTCTGGTCGGCGGTCGAGCCGCAGCCGGGCCGCTACGACGAGGCGCACCTGACCGTGCTCGACGAGGTGCTCTCGGCGGCGCGCCGCCACGGACTCCTCCTCCACCCGACGCTGTTCATCGGGGGCGAGGTCGGCGACGCCTACTGGGACGTCCGGTGGCGAGAGGGCCGGCACCCGCATCGCGACCCGGAGATGATCCGGCTCCAGGCAGCCCAGGCGGCCCACCTCGCGCGGCGCTGGCGGGACGATCCCGCCGTCCTCGCCTGGGACCTGACCGACGAGCCGCCCTTCTGGCTCTTCCGCGATACGACGGACGACGACGCGCGGGCCTGGACCAGGGCGCTCGTCGACGCCATCCGGGCCGCCGACCCCGGCGCGCTCGTGACGATCGGGACGGCGGGCCAGGAGGTGGGCTGGGGTCCGTTCCGCGCCGACGTGGTCGCCGGCGACCTCGACGTCGCGACCGTGCACCCGTACCCGATCTACCAGCCGGACCTCTATCCGGACGGCCTCCTGGGGCCGCGGATGACGCACGCGGCCGCGTTCGAGACTGCGCTCGCGGCGGGCGCCGGCCGGCCGGTCATGGTCCACGAGTACGGGGCGTCGTCGGCGCAGTTCGATCCGGAGCGGATCGCGGCCTACGACCGCCTCCTGTGCTTCTCGAGCCTCGGTCGCGGGGCGACCGGCTTCTTCGCCTGGTGCTGGACGGACGCCGAGCCGGCCGCGTTCGACCGCGCCCCGTACGTCCGGCAGCCGCACGAGACGCAGTTCGGCGTGACGGACTGGACCGGCACCCTTCGCCCACGTGGCCGTGTCCTCGCTGATCTCGCGGCAACCGTCCGCGGGCTCGACCTCGCCGGGCTTGCGGCCGCCGGTCCCGTCACGACCGCCGCGATCCCGGTCCCGCACGAGTACGCCCGGCCGTACGACCCGGCCGCATACGGCCTCGCGGACCGGCCGGCCGGGGAGTACCGCCCGGCCGAGACGGCCTGGAACCCAACCCGCGACGCGACGCCCCTCATCGCCGGATTCCTCAACGCGTTCGTTCTCGCGGCGCGGGCTGGGATCTCCGCCGCGTTCCCCCGGGAGCGTCTCGACGGGGCGTGGCCGGCGGAGCGCCTCGTCCTCCTCCCCGCGCCGCTGGCCTCCACGTCGAACACGCTGCACCACCTCCGCACGACGGCGTGGGCAGGGGCCGCAGGGCACCTCGCGCGCGGCGGAACGGTCTACGTCTCGTGCTCGGCCGACGTGGCGATCCCCGAGATGGCCGACGTCCTGGGTGCCCGGATCCTCGATCGCGCTCCGGCCGCCGCACCGGCCGTCCTCCGGTTCGTGCGGTCGTGGGGCCCGTTCGCCGCGGGTGACGAGCTCACCCTGCCGCCGGGTGACGGGACCCTCGCCACTCGAAGCGCCACGCTCGTCGCGGCGGCCGGAAGCGACGTGATCGCGGTGGACGGGGCCGGCGACCCGGCCCTCGTCGTCGCATCCCGCGGGGCGGGCCACGCGGTGACGCTCGCCCATCCCCTCGAGCTCCTCCTTGCCCGGACCGCGGACGCGCATGGACCGGGCGACCGGACGTGGGGGATCTACGCGGGCCTCGCCGCTCTCGCCGGTGTCGCCGACCCGGCGACGGTGGCTCACCCGGACGTCACAACGGGCACACTCCGGGGACCGGCCGGCGGCCTCACGGTGCTCACGAACCATGGGCCGGCGTCGCTTCGCGTGCCGCTCCGGCTCCCGCCCGGGACGGCCGCGGCGGCGTCCATCGGGCCCACGGGCACGGCACCGCTCCCTCGCCACGACGACGTCACCGAGATCGAGCTCGCGCCGTACGGCGCGGCGGTCGTCGGCTGGCGCACGGCCGAAGGGGCGCGATGACCCTCCCGGAGCCGCGGGGTCCCGGGGTGTCGGCCCCGGACCTGCCGGCCGCCGCCGGGGGGCCGCTCCTTCTCGCGGCGGACGTCGGCAACTCGAAGACGGACCTGGCGCTGGTGCGGGCCGACGGCATGCTCCTCGCCGCCGTGCGGGGGCCGACTGCCTCGCACCAGGCCGTCGGGCTGGACGCAGGCGGCGACGCCCTGGACGTGCTCGTCGCCCGGGCCCGCGCCGCCGCCGGCCTCGACCGGGCGGCACGCTCGGCGGCCGACCTGGCGGTCGTCTGTGCGGCCGGCGCCGACTTCCCCGACGAGGAGCGCCGGCTCGCCCGCCTCTACGAGCGACGCGGCATCGCGGTCCGTGCCATCGTCCGCAACGACACCCACGCCGCCCTCCGGGCCGGGACCGACGCGGGCTGGGGGGTCGCCGTCGTCTGTGGGGCCGGCATCAACTGCCTCGGCCTCGCGCCGGACGGACGCGAGGCACGCTTCCCCGCGCTCGGGCCGATCTCCGGGGACTGGGGCGGCGGGCACGCCATCGGCCTGGAGGCGCTCTCGGCGGCGGTCCGGGCCCGGGACGGACGCGGCCCGCGGACCGCCCTCGAGCAACTCGTGCCCGCCCGGTTCGGGCTTCGCCGTCCGGTCGACGTCACCCTGGCCATCTACCGCGGTCATCTCGACGAGGACCGGCTCCTGGACCTGGCCCCGGACGTCTTCGCCGCCGCCGACGAGGGCGACGGGGTAGCCCGGGCGATCCTGGTGCGGCTCGCCGACGAGGTCGTCGCGATGGCGGCGGCGGCGCTTCGGCGGCTCCATCTCCTCCGCCGCCGGCCGTCAGTCGTCCTCGCCGGGGGGATCTTCCGCGCCGATGACGCTTCGTTCCACGACCGGATCCGCGATGGGGTGGCGCGGATCGCGCCCGGGGCGCGGATCGTCCGCCTCGACGCGCCGCCCGTGCTGGGAGCCGCGCTCCTCGCACTCGACCGAATCGACCGGGCCGATCGTGAGGCCGCGGCGGCGAACATCCGCGCGGCCCTGACCCACGCCCGCCTGGCGGAGCACGCCTGACCCGGCGCTCCTCATCGGTGCGCCGTTCCCCTACCCCGCCGGCGCCACCCAGGTCGGCAGCTCGTGAGCGAGCGTCGCGAGCGCAAGGGAGCCGTGCCCCAGCAGCGCGTCGTGGAACGCGCGGAGGTCGAAGGCCGCCTCGTCGCGGGCCGCCAGCTCCGCCCGCAGCCGGGTGATCTCGCGGTGTCCGATCTTGTAGGTGAGGGCCTGGCCTGGCCAGGCGATGTAGCGGTCGGCCTCGATGTTGGCGTCGGTGGCGGAAAGGCCCGCCTCATCGGCGAGCAGACGGACGGCCCAGTCGCGGTCCCTGCCCAGGGCGTGGATTCCGGTGTCGACGACGAGGCGTGCCGCGCGCAAGGCCTGCGCATCGAGCATGCCAAAGCGCTCAGGGTCGTCCCGGTAGAGGCCCATCTCGTCGGCGAGACG
>Ga0315274_10007623_pt1 | contig 15662 bp, 7 predicted proteins | sample YL17G02_20_MG_FD_203700 | JGI IMG/M metagenome (GOLD analysis project Ga0315274, IMG submission 203700) | Sediment microbial communities from Yellowstone Lake, YNP, Wyoming, USA - YL17G02_20 | ecosystem: Environmental > Aquatic > Freshwater > Lake > Sediment | place: USA: Wyoming | collected... | reverse complement strand
CCCGTCGGGCTCTCCGCCATTCGCACGGAGCCTGCCGCCGTCGCGGCCGGCGACGCCACAACGGTCACCTGCCGCGCCGCGAAGGGCGCGGAGGTCAGGATTGACCTCACGCCCATCAGCGGCGCCGCCGCCGTCCCGCTCCTCGACGACGGCAAGAGCGGCGATGGCGCGGCGGACGACGGCCTCTTCGCCGCCCGCATCGAGGTGCCCGAGCAAGTCCTCACGCCCCCCAAGGACTACAAGGGTCCGGCGTTTCCCGGACAGATCGCACTCGCCCTCCGCGCCACGCAGGGGCAGGCCGCCGAATCCGGCCACGCCCTCCTCAACGTCCTGGCCAACCCCACCGACCGCGTGCTCTGGGACGGCGAGGACCACAACACCTTCTCCGTCTGGTCGCCGATCAAGACATCGGGAGTCTTTTCTTCCCAAGAAAAGACTCCCGATGTCCTCGCCGTCACCCGCTGCCAGGAGCGGCCGCTCTCCGGCGGCGCACACGTGCGCGTGCAGTTTGCCAGGGCAGGGCAGGCGGGCTTCAGTTGGAAGCACGGCGGCGGCTACTGGGACGGCGACGACACTCGCGCCCACAAGCTCTTCTGCTTCTACATCCGCTCCGACAAGGAAGGCCCCAGCGACCTGAAGCTGGCCCTGCGCGACGACGGCCGCAAGCACGGCCACGGCGAGGGCGGCCGCTCCAACGATCTCCCCCTCGCCCCCTACCTGCCCCGGCTCTCCGCCCAATACCAATACGTCGCCATCCCCCTGGCCGACTTCATCTGGGGCTCCGCCGCGCGCCCCGAGGGCATCTGCGAACTGGTCTTCGTCTCCCCCTCCGACACGCCGAGGACCTATGACGTGGACGACATTGGCCTCGGCGTCGGCCCCGGCCCGCGCCTCTCCGCCGGCCAGGCCGTGCTCCAGCCCGACGGGAAGTCAGTCGCCCTCAGCGTCCGCGCGAGCACGGCCGCCTGTAGGGGCGAACCTCGTGTTCGCCCAAAGAGGGGCGAATACGAGATTCGCCCCTACATCCGTGTGACGGCCGAGGCCAACGGCAAGACGTTCCCGCTCGGGGAGACTGGCGATGGCCTCTACGCCGCAACCGTGCCCGCGGGCGGCCTCGGGGCGGGCGTGCGCACCGTGCGCTTCGTCGCGCAGGATGCGGATGGGACGCGCGATGCCGTGGTGCGCGCCTTCCTCCCCCGCCGCCCGCCGGGCCAGATCGCCAAGGCGAGCGGCACGGTGAAGCTCGACGCCGACCTCGCCGAGTTCCAGGACGTCGCGCCCTTCACCCTCTCCCAGGGGCCGCTCTCGCTCACGGCGCGCATCCTGCACGGGGACCGCAACCTCTACTTCGCTCTCGAGGTCAAGGACCCCGCCTTCGCGCCCAAGAAGCTGGACGCGAAACCGGAAGCCCTGGCGAACGGCCCGTCGGTCGAGGTGCTCATCACCTCGCCGACCTCGGCCACCGCGCTGCCCCACACATCCCCGGCCCTCCAGGACCACCGCATCTTCTTCGCCCTGTGCGAGCGGCACACCTCGGCCGTCCTCCAAGGCCATCGCTGGGACGCGAAGGGGACGAAGACCGACGGCGGCTACGTCATCGAGGCCGTGGTGCCCTTCGACGCCCTCCGGGTCGAGCACCAGCAATGCGACTTCGAGGCCGGCAAGAGCACCCGCATCGAGCTCCGTCTCAACGCCGCCGACGGCACGAAGCTCGCCTGGGCCGCCAAGTCCCCAGAGGAATCGGAGAACCCCGAGAACTGGGGCCTCGCCTGCTTCACCGAGGAGGCCGGGCCGCCGCAACTCCGCTACGAGCGCTGCGACGGCAACACCCTGAGGCTCATCAGCAACAAGCGGCTGGATCAAGCCCTCGCCACCAACGTCGCTTCCTGTGACATCGCGGGCGCGCAACTGGCCAAGGCGGAGCTTCGCGGCGACGGCCACATTCTCCTTCTCACCGCAGGAAGGCCCTGGCAGGTCGGACAGCACGTCACGCTCAGGTTCCCCGGCCTCCGCTCCGCCGACGGCCTCGCCCCGAAGGGCAGCCTGGAGTTCACTGTGCTCCCCGGCCGCGCGCTCACTGCCGAGCCGCTCCAGGAGTTCCTGGTCGGCGAAGTCCGAAGGAGCATCAACCCCAAGACGGCCCTCGACGAGGACCACATTGACAAGAACATCAAGCCCGCGGCGGGAGGCGACTGGAAGCTCGCCAGGTCGGAGACCGGCTTGATCAGCCTGCTGGAGACCGTCGGCCGGTTCGACAACTCCGTCGCCCACGCCCACGCCTACGTCTTCTCCGACTCTGACCGCACCATCCAGCTCTCGGTCGGCAGTGACGACGGGGTGAAGGTCATCGTCAACGGAGCGACGCTCTTCGTCAACCCCGCCGCTCGCGGCGGCCACGACGCGAACCGCGTCAAGGACGTGCCCCTGAAGAAGGGCTGGAACTCGCTTCTCCTCGCCATCTCCCAGAGCGGCGCCGACTGGAATCTCGCGGTGCGCATCCTCGACGAGGAGGGCAAGGCGCCTCCCGGCGTCAGCTACACTGCGGAAAGCCCCTTCGGCGCCACACAGGTCGTCGCCCCGAAGGAGCCGCCGGCGGCACGGGTGCTCGAGGCGACCACCCCCGACGTGATCGTCGAGAAGATCGGCTACCTGGGCTGGAAGGATTCCTGGCGGCTCCGCAACAAGGCGTGCGAGCTGGTCGTCGTGCCCCAGATCAGCCGCGTCCTCCACTTCTCGCTCAGGGGCGGCGAGAACGTGCTCTACGTCAACCGCGACCTAGCCGGGCAGACCGTGCCGAAGGACGACGTGCAATGGCACAACTTCGGCGGCGACAAGGTCTGGCCCACCGCCCAGGGCCTCTGGGAGAAGTACACGGGCAGGAAGGGCTGGCCGCCGCCGTACGAGTTCGACTGCGCTCCGGCCACGGCGGAGCCGGTCAAGGGCGGCGTGCGGCTGACGACGCCGCTCAGCCCGCATTTCGGTGCCCGGTGCATCCGCGAGTTCGTCCTCGACCCGCAGCGGCCGCTCGTCCGCATCCGCCAGTTCCACGAGAAGATCGAGGGCAACCCCGCCGAGATGACTCTCTGGAGCATCACGCAGGTCAGGAAGCCGCTCTTCGCGCTCCTGCCGCTCGAAGACGGGAATCGCGCCGGTGGCTGCAAGCTCCTCGGGAAGGCCATCGAGCCGCTCTTCCTCGTCCACAAATCCGTCCTCAGCCTGCGGAACCACGACACGGAGGGGCAAAAGGTCGGCGTGCTTCCCGACGCGAAGCACCACGACGGCTGGGTCGCCGCGGCCTACGAGAAGCTCCTCTTCGTCCAGTCGCACCGGCTGGAGAAGGGCGCGAGCTACCCCGACGACGGCTGCCACGCTGAGCTGTTCACCGCCCCGAAGGCATTGGGCCACTACATCGAGTTGGAGTTGCTGAGCCCGCTGCGCGAGTTGCGAGCCGGCCAGAAGCTCCGCGACGACGCCGTCTGGCAGCTCGTCCCGCTGCCCGAAGGGACGCCCGACGACCCCGCGCGCCTCGCCGCCATCGCGCGCGAAGCCCACAGGACGGCTCTCGACGTCCTGTCCAGACCGTAGGGCGTGCATACGTGCACGCGGAAGCTCTCTGGCCATCGGTTCCCTCTCCCTCCGGGAGAGGGTAGGGTGAGGGGCACGCGGGCGAAGAGCGCTGGGCATGCGCCGCAAGCCCCAATGAGGCCCCTCACCCCAGCCCTCTCCCGAGGGGAGAGGGAGGAAGGTTCGCTGGCGACTTGAGCGGAGAACCTCCTCCTCGGCCGGGACAGGTCCCGCGTGCAGGTATGCACGCCCTACAAGGCTGGCGAGGCCATAGGTTCCCTCTCCCCCCGGGAGAGGGTGAGGGTGAGGGGCACAAGGACGGAGGACCCGAAGGGCGCGCCACAAGCCGGCACGAGGCCCCTCACCCCAGCCCTCTCCCGAGGGGAGAGGGAGGAAGGTTTGCTCCCGAGTTGAGCGGAGACCCAAATGGTCCCTAGCGAGCAGTTGAAGAAGCTCCTCCTCGGCCGGGACAGGTCCCGCGTGCAGGTATGCACGCCCTACAAGACTGGCGAGGCCATAGATTCCCTCTCCCCCCGGGAGAGGGTGAGGGTGAGGGACACAAGGACGGAGGACCCGAAGGGCGCGCCACAAGCCGGCACGAGGGCCCTCACCCCAGCCCTCTCCCGAGGGGAGAGGGAGGAAGGTCTGCCCCGAGTTGAGCGGAGACCCACATGGTCCCTAGCGAGCAGTTGAAGCAATTGGCGGAGGTCCACACGAAGCTGCTGGGCGAGCTCGGCCAGGTCATCATGGGCCAGCGCGAAGCCATTGACCACGCCATCGCAGCCCTGCTGTGCAACGGCCACGTGCTGTTGACCGGCGGGGCGGCGTGTGCGAAGGGCCTCCTCGCGCAGAGCCTCTCGCGGGCGCTCCAGCTCCAGTTCAAGCGCATCCAGTTCACCCCCGACCTGATGCCGTCGGACATCACGGGCTCCGAGGTCCTCGACGAGGACGCCCACACGGGGCGGCGGGTGGCCCGCTTCGTGCCCGGCCCCATCTTCACCAACATCCTGATGGCCGACGAGATCAACCGCACGCCGCCGAAGACCCAGGCGGCACTGCTCGAGGGCATGCAGGAGCGGCAGGTGAGCGCCGGGGGCGAAACCCGCCCCCTCCCCAAGCCCTTCTTCGTCATCGCCACCAAGACGAACATCGAGACCGATGGCACGTACCCCCTGCCCGAAGCGCAGCAGGACCGCTTCATGCTCAACATCGAGATGGGCACGCTCTCCCAGGCGGACGAGCTCGAGGTCGTCCTCAAGGACCCGGCATCGAACCTCGGCAAGATCCGGCCGATCCTCGACGGCGAGCAGCTTCTGGCCTTTCAGCGGGTCGTCCGCGACATCGCCGTGCCCGCCGACGTCCAGCAGTACATCGTCAACCTCACCACGGCCTCCCGCCCTGGCACCCCGCAGGCGATCGAGGCCGCGGGCAAGTACGTGGCGTGGGGGGCGGGCGTCCGCGCCACCCAGTACCTCGCCCTCGGGGCGAAGGCCCTCGCCGCCCTCGAAAGCCGCGAGACGGCAACCGTCGCCGACGTCCGCCGCGTCGCGCTCCCCGTCATGCGCCACAGGATCGGCGTCAACTTCCTTGCAGAGAACGACGCAGTCACCCCGGCGAGCATCGTCTCCCTGCTCCTGGAGAAGCTCCGATGAGCGCAGCCGTCCCCGCGTCCGTTGGAAAAGAGCATGTCCAGCACATCCGCGACGACCGAGCTTCCGTCCTGCGCGAGGTCCGGAAGATCATCATCGGCCAGGACGACGTCGTCGACGACGTGATGACGAGCTTCTTCGCCGGCGGCCATTGCCTGATCACCGGCGTGCCCGGCCTGGCCAAGACCCTGCTCATCTCCACCCTCGGCCGGGCGCTCGAGCTCACCTTCAAGCGCATCCAGTTCACCCCCGACCTCATGCCCTCCGACATCGTGGGCCACGAGGTGCTCATCGAGCGGGACGGGCGGCGCGAGATGACCTTCGTCCACGGCCCCATCTTCAGCAACATCGTGCTCGCCGACGAGATCAACCGCACGCCGCCGAAGACCCAGGCCGCTCTCCTGGAGGCCATGCAGGAGCATCAGGTGACCGTCGGCGGCACCACGACGCCGCTCCCGGAGCCCTTCTTCGTCCTCGCCACGCAGAACCCCATCGAGCACGAAGGCACCTATCCCCTCCCCATCGCCCAGCAGGACCGCTTCATGTTCAGCCTCTTCATCAGCTATCCGAAGATGGATGAGGAGAAGGAGATCCTCGACACGACGACGTCGAATCGCTTCGTGGACATTCGCCCGGCGCTTCACGGCGAGCAGCTTCTCCACGCCCAGCAGGTCATCCGCAACATCCCGGTGGCCACCCCCATCGCCCGCTACGCCGTGACGCTGGCGACCTCGTCCAGGCCGAACAGCGAGTTGGCACCCGCTTTCGTGCGGGAGTACGTGTCCATCGGCGCGAGCCTGCGCGGCTCGCAGTATCTTGTGCTGGGCGCTCGCGCCCGAGCCGCGCTCGACGGACGGCTCGCGGTCTCCGTCGAGGACATTCGCTCCGTCGCCCTGGGCGTCCTGCGCCACCGCATCGTCACCAACTTCAAGGCCGCGGCCGCAAAGGTGGACTCCGACGAGATCGTGAAGCGCCTCATCGAGGCCGTGCCTGCGCCGAGGGCGGAACTGTAGGGCGTGCATACCTGCACGCGGAACCGACAATGGCGAAGATACCTGGTGCTCAGATGGAGCTGCTCGACACGGCGACGCTCGCGCGGCTGAGCAACATGCAGCTCCTGGCGAAGACGGTCGTCGAGGGCTTCATCCTGGGCCTCCACAAGTCGCCCTTCCGAGGCTTCAGCGTCGAGTTCGCCGAATACCGCTCCTACGTGCCCGGCGACGACGTGAAGCACCTCGACTGGAAGGTCTTCGCCAAGACCGACAAGTACTACCTCAAGCTCTTCGAGGAGGAGACGAACCTCGCCTGCCACGTCGTCCTCGACGCGAGCGGCTCGATGGCCTATGGCTCCCTGCCGCTCACGAAGTTCCAGTATGCCGCCCGGATGGCGGCCTGCCTGGCCTACCTGATGATGCGGCAGCGCGACGCCACCGGGCTGGTGACCTTCGACACGGAGCTCCGCACGTTCCTCCCGGCGCGGCTCCATCAAAGCCACCTCCAACGCATGCTCACCACCCTGGAGGAATGCCAGCCGGGGCGCGAGACGGACCTCGCCGAGCCGCTCCACCACGTGGCCGAGGCGATCAAGAAACGCGGCCTGATCGTGCTCATCAGCGACCTTATCGGCGATGTCGAGCCCCTGGTCAGCGCCCTCCAGCACCTCAAGTTCGCCGGCCACGATGTCATCGTCTTCCAGGTCCTCGACCCGCACGAGCTGGAGTTCCCCTTCGACCAGCTCGTGGAGTTCACCGACCTCGAGACAGGCGAGAGGGTCAGGACCTCTGGCCGCTCGGCCCGCGATGCCTATCTCCAGGAGTTCCAGGCCCATCAAGCCGCGATTCGGGACGGCTGCGCGGGGCTGAAGATTGACCACGCGGTCTTCGACACCCGCATGCCGCTCGATTTCGCCCTGGCGGAGTACCTCTACCGGCGAGGACGACGGGGATGAGATGGCTTAACCCTACGCTCCTCTACTTCGCTGCGCTGGCGGTCGTGCCGCTCCTGCTGCACTTCCTGCTGCGCGAGCGGGTGCAGCGGGTGGCGTTCAGCGCCGTGCGCTTCCTGCGGCAGCACGGCCGCGAGGCGCTCAGCCGCCGCCGATGGCTCGAATGGCTCCTGACGGCGGTCCGCATCGCGTGCGTCCTCATCCTGGCCGTCGCGTTCGCGCGGCCCTTCTTCCCGAGCGGCGAGACCGGCCCCAAGGGCGCGGAACGCGAGCTCCTCGTCGTCCTGCTCGACGTCTCCCGCTCCATGACCTTCGGCTCCCGATTCGACGACGCCCGGTCCGCCGCCGAGCGGATCGTGAGCAGGGCCGGCGACGGCAAGGAGCTGAAGATCGTCACCTTCGCCGACGAGGCGACGATCGCCCTCCACAGCGCGCAGGACCCCGCCGATGCGCTCGACCTCCTTCGCCGCGCCAGGCCGACGGCCTTCGGCACCGACATCCTCTCCGCCCTCGACCGCGTGTTCGCCACCATCGGGCGCCCATTGCCGGCAATGGGCGCCCGTCGAGCAGGCGGAGAGGTCCATCTTATCTCAGACCTTCAGGCCTGCGGGATTGCACGCAACCGCGACATCCGGCGCCTGCCCAAAGGCTTCCAGTTCCACGTCCACGCGATCGGCGGCGACGCGCCGGCCGACTCCGTCGCCGTGGCCGGCAGCGCTCTGCCCACTGAGGTCACCCCGGAGGCCAGCAACCTGAGCGTCTCGGCCCGCGTCATCAACCGCGGCAATGCCCGCGAGGCCGAAGCCCAGTTGCTCCTCGACGGCAAGGCCCTCACCTCGCGTCGGCTGGCGCTCCCCCAGAACGGCGAGGCCGTCGTCTCCCTCACGGGCACCATCCGCGAGGCAGGCGACCACGCCGGCCAGGTTGTCGTCAAGGGCGTCCCCGTCGCGCTCGAAGGGGATGACCGCGTCCACTTCGTCGTCCGCGTCGTCAATCGCATTCGCGTCGCCGTGGTCAATGGCCGCCCGAGCGCCGCGCCAGCCGACGACGCCGCGTTCTACCTCGTGAAGGCCCTGAACGCCGGCCAGGACGCGCCGCTGGAGGCCAAGGCGCACCCATCGCTCCCGCCGCTTGGGGAGATCGACGTCGTGGTGCTGGCGGGCGTCGGCGCGCTCCCGCCGGCCGACCTGGAACGCCTCGGCGAGTTCGTCCGCAACGGCGGCGGGTTGCTGATCGGCCTCGGGCCGGGCCTGGAGCCCGAAGCGTTCAACTCGAGCATCGGCCGCCTCGCGCCCGCCCGGCTGCGAGCGTGGAAGAGCGGCGAGCGCGCGAGCTTCCTCTCCGCCCTCGACCTCAAGCACCCGCTCGTCCAGCGGCTCGCCTCGGAAGGCGGCGGCGACCTGACGACGGCCCGCTTCCACGGTTCCTGGGAGCTCAAGGACTCACAGGATGCGCGGGTCGTCGCCCGCTTCGACGACAACCGTCCCGCCTTGCTCGAGAAGCACGAGGGCCAGGGCACGGTGCTCCTGTTCGCCGCGGCGCTCGACCGGCGCGGCGGCGACTTCCCCCTCCGCGCCATCTTCCTCCCCTTCGTCCGCGAGGCCGCGAAGCTCCTCTCCGCCCGCGGCGAGCGCTCCGCGCTCCTCGCTCTCGGCGAGACCCTGCCCCTCTCCGCCGACAGCGTCGTCGAATGCCCCGACGGCTCGACGCTCCGCGGCGGAGGCGCTGAGGGAACATCCTGCGTCGTGTCCCAGCCGGGCGTCTACCGCGTCAAGAGCAAGGGCAAGACCGAGCTCTATGCGGCCAACGTGAATCCGGCGGAGTCCGACCTCACATCCGCCGCTGCGTCGGACGTCGAGGGCCTCGTCAGCGTCGAGAAGGACTTCGTTGTCCGCAGGACGGCGCGAGGCTACGAGCTGGTGCTCGCTACGGAGGAGAAGCTCAAGGCCGAGCGGCGCTGGAGCATCGGCTGGTGGTGCCTCATCGCCCTCCTCGGCCTGTGCGCGGCGGAGCTTTGGCTCGCCCAGCTTGCGTCCCGGAAGTGACCCGCCGAGAGCTGGGGTTCGCCGCCGGTCCTGTCGTCCTCGTCCATCATCCCCGGCTACCCATCCCCTCTCCCTCCGGGCCTGGCCCGAGCGGAGCCGAGGGCAGAGGGCAGGGTGAGGGGCCTGCGGAACGCCCTGTGGCTCGACGCAAGCACGATCCTCAGTGCCCGAGAAGGAGCGACCCATGAGATTCCTCTTGCTCGCACTCGCAACGGCTTCCGCCTGTGCCTTCGCCGAAGGCTGGCTCAACGTCACGAACAACGTCGGCGGCGAGAAATGGGGCTACGCCGGCGTCTGCACGATGGCCGCGGTCCCCGGCAGGGACGAGGTCATCGCGGGCGTCAGCGAAGCCGGGCTCTGGTCGAGCACCAATGGCGGAGCCACTTGGAAGAAGCTCGGCGCAGACGACAAGGTCCAGATCAAGAACCGGCCGTACCAGATCGTCTTCGATCCGAAGGACGCCAGCATCTTCTGGGTCAGCGGCAGCTACGGAGCAGGCATCTTCAAGACCACCGACGGCGGGAAGACGTTCCAGCAGCTCGGCAAGCTCGGCCACGTGGACGGCATCGGTGTGGACTTCACGGACCCCGAGCGCAGGACCCTCCTCGTCGGCCTCCACGAGCAGGAGCGAAGCCTCCACAAGTCCACCGACGCCGGCGCCACCTGGCAGAAGATCGGCGACAAGCTCCCCGAGGACACCAACTTCTCCACGGACCCCATCGTGCTGGACGCGAAGACGTTCATCGTGAACACCGCTGGCTGGAAGCCCAAGCGTTCCTGGGGCGTCTACCGCACCGAGGACGGCGGGGAGACCTGGGCGAAGGTCTCCGACGCCGGCCCCAACGGCCGCCCCCTCGTCGCCTCCGACGGCGCACTCTACTGGCAGGCCCTCTGGGGCCAGGGCATCATCAAGAGCACCGACAAGGGCAGGACCTGGACCAGACTCGGCGGCCCCGTGAAGGTGAATCCCGCCGAGATTCCCGGCGGCAAGCTCGTTGCGCCCGTGGAACGGCAGCTCCACGTGTCGGCCGACGGCGGGAAGACCTGGAACCCGCTCGGAGACCCGGCGCCCTTCAAGGCCAGCGGGGTCGTTTACAGCGAGAAGCGAAAGTGCTTCTATATCTGGCGCTCCACGGAGAAAAAGGTCGCCGATGCGATCCTCCGGCTGGACGTGAAGGAGTGAGGAGGCTGAACCGCATGTCGCAGTTGCTCCCCCTGCTGGTCATCTCGCTCCTGCTGACGTTGACGCCTCTCATGGCTGCGGAAGCGCCAGACGACGCGGCGGAATGGACGATCTACGTCGCCAACGACAACTGCCCTGACTACACCTGGGGCCTCACCGAGGAGCAGACGCGCAAGGCGTTCGCCGACATCGTCCGCGGCCACCTCGATGAGATGAAACGCACCGACAACGAGCCGCCCGAAAACCGCGACCGCTACAACGCGGCGGTCACCCACGAGGCCATCTGCTTCGTCGAGCACTATCCCGACCGCAAGGACGAGCTCATCCGCCGCATCAAGGAGGGACGCCTCTTCGTCAGCCCCTACCTGTGCAACTCGCTCTGGGGCTTCCAGAGCGTCGAAGGCGTCATCCGCACGTTCTACCCCGCGCGGCGCCTGGAACGGGAATGGGGCATCCCGATGGATGTCGCCGAGCACATTGAGGAGCCGTCGCTCCCCTGGGGCACCGCCTCGATCCTCGCCGGCTGCGGCATCCGCTGGCTCTCCAACCCCTTCTACAGCTACGACTCGACCTTCGGCGGCCTCAAGAACCCGCCCGTCTTCATCCTCGAAGGCCCCGACGGCAGCCAGCTCCGCGTCGTCATGGACCCCTGGGCGTCCAACCGCTCGAGCTACACCCAGGGCGCTAATCTCCTCGGCAACACGAAGGCCGTCCTCACCGACTGGCTGCCCCACTACCGCAAGCTCGGCGACGCCTATCCGCTCCGCGTCATCCTCGCCAGCGGCACCCACGGCGACATCAATCCCGCCAGCGGCGGACAGGCCCGCGGCTTCGCCGAGAAGATCATCGCACACAACAAGCAGCCCGGCCCTCGTCCGAAGCTCGTCAATGCCACGCTCCCGCAGTTCTGCACGGCCGTGGACGACGCGAAGGCCAAGCTCCCCACCCTTCGCGGCTGCTTCGGCCACTCCTGGGATGTCTGGCCCGTCTGCCTCGCCAAGACCGTCGCCGACCTGCGCGAGGGCGAACGCCAGTTCCTCGCCGCCGAGGCCCTCCTCGCGCCCGCCGTCAGCAAGAAGCGGGAGCTCCGCGAGGCCACCCGCGCCGACCGCGAGCGGGCCGAATGGTGCCTCGCCATGCTCTCCGACCACGCCTGGAACGGCACCGACGAGCGGAACAAGCGCCACAACGCCGACCTGCGGCGCAAGTGGGCCGACGAGCTCCTCGCCCTCAGCCGCAAGCTCATCGAGACGGCGCGCTTCGGCGGCCCGATCCCGAAGGAGGATGAGGCATTCGTCACGCTCTTCAACCCCATGTGCTACCCCCGCGCCGACCTCGTTCGGCTCGAACCCCCGGGCGACATGAAGGTCGAGGGCTCACAACAGGTGGATGAGGACGGCAGGCGCGTCCTCTACTTCGTCTCGCCCAGGCTCGAGGGCCTCACGCTCTATCCCCCTTTCCCGGAAGCGAAGCCGGCGTCTCGGGCCGAGCGCCTTCGCGCCTCGCCCACCGAGCTCGAAAGCCCCTTCTACCGCCTGAAGGTGGACGCCAGGACCGGCGGCGTCGCCAGCCTCATCCACAAGGCCACCGCCACCGAGCTTCTCGCCGGCACGAAGGGCCGCACGCTCTGCCAGACGGTCTACTTCGACGGCCAGGAGCACGCCCTCACCGACGTGAAGTCGGAAGTCGCCGCCCAGGGCCACGTCCTCGCGCGGCTGCGCATCACAGGGACGACGGCCGGAATCCGGGTGACCAACCACGTCACCATCTACGCTGAGCTGGACCGCGTGGACTTCGACATGCGCATCCACAAGCCCGTCACCACGAAGCAGGAGCGCCTCTGCCACGTCTTCCCTGTCCTGCGCGACGGCGCGACGCTCCGCATCGAGACGACAGGCGCCGTCATCCGCCCAAAGCCCCAGCCCGAGGGCGACCTCCTTCCCGGCGCCGACACCCGCCGCTTCGCCGTCCAGGGCTTCATTGACGCCTCAACCAGCGACCTCGGCGTCACGATTGCCCCCCTCGACGCCTTCGTGCTGCGCACCGACCTCGACCCCATCACCTTCGAGGCCCTGGGCAACGACCAGAACTACCGCGAAGTCGTCCAGGACCAGGGCGGCGTGACCGACTTCCGCTTCCGCTACTCCCTGCGGGCGCACGCCGGTGGCTACAAGGGCGCCGAGGCATTCGCCTGGAGCCGCAGCGTGGCAACGCCGATTCTCGTCCTCAAGGGGCGGACGCCGGCAGGCGTGGCCGGCAGGGACCACCGCTTCGACGTGGACCCCGCGCGAGCCATCGTCACGTGCCTCAAGCCAGCGGATGATCCTGCCGCGGGCGGGGTCATCCTGCGCCTCTGGGAGACCGCGGGCAAGTCGGGGCCATTCACCATCGGCGTCGAGGGCTATGATGTGGCCTTGCGCACAGACCTGCTGGAGCGCGATCTCGACCGCCTGGAGCGCACGAACCCTGAGAAGCACACGATCACCCGCACGGGGAAAGTGACCCTCGACCTCCCCGCCCACGGCTTCGCAGGCCTCCGTTTCCTCCCTTGAAAGGAGTCTGGGAATGCTCAGCTTCGGGATCATTGGCTGTGGCGGCATGGGGCGGCACCACACGAAGGCGCTCCAGGCCATCGAGGGCGTCAAGGTCGTCGCGTGCGCCGACCCGAACGTCGAGGCGGCGCGCGAGCTGGCAACGGCGAGCAACATCCCCGATGCCTATGAGGACTACCGCAAGCTGCTCGACCGCAAGGACGTTGCCGGGGTCTTCGTCTGCACCCCGACCTTCACCCACCGCGAGATCGTCGTCGCCGCGGCGAAGGCCAAGAAGGAGGTCTTCTGCGAGAAGCCGATCGCGCTCACCGTCGAGGATGCCAAGGCCATGATCGCCGCGTGCAAGCGGGCCAAGGTGCAGCTTATGATCGGCTTCGTCCGACGCTTCGACAACCACTGGGGCAAGGTCCGCGAGCTCGTCCAGGCCGGCGCCGTCGGCCGGCCCGTCGTCTGGCGGCAGTGCAACGCCGGCTCCTGCCCCAAGTCGCCGTGGTATATGTATAGAGATCAGGGCGCGGGGCCGCTGATGGACGGCGCGGTCCACACCTACGACTTCGCGCGCCACATCTACGGCGACGCGGCGGCCGTGTGGGCCGACGTGACGCGCCTCCGCCGCGACCGCACGGCGTGGGACACCGGCACCGCGAGCATCCGCTTCCAGAGCGGCGACGACCTGATCCTCTCGTGGTCGTGGGGGCTGCCCGCGGGGGTGAGCGGCGGCGGGTTCATTGACGTGCTGGGGCCGGACGGGGTCATCCTGTTCTCCGTGCCGCCTGAGAAGCTGCCTGCGGGCCATCCGCCGGAGCAGTGGGGAGCCGTCTCAGTCGTCCGCGAGGGCGGGGCGACTGAGGTCGTGCCCTTCCGCAAGAACAACATGTTCGGCGACATGGTGAGCGCGTACGTGAAGGCGTTGGAGGAAGGCGCCCCTGTGCCGATCCCTGGCGAGATGGGCTTGCGGGCCACCGAGATCGCCTGCGCCGTCTTCGCCTCGACCGAGAAGAAGCGCTGCATCGAGCTCTGAGCCGAAGCATCGAGCTACGAGCTTCCTGGTCTCCGCAGTGGTTAAGACGTAAGCGTCCCCGCGTGGTGTTCCCGCCTCCACCGACCTTGCGTCGGTGGGGCGGAGGATTGACAGCTAGACGGGGCGGCCATACCCACACCCCCCCTCTCCCTCCGCCCGCCGCTCGGCGGGCGGAGGGAGAGGGGGTAGGGGGGTGAGGGCCGCTGCGGGTAGCGGCCAATCCCTTGCCCCACCGACGCAAGGTCGGTGGGGGCAGGGAATCTGGTGCTTTCCGGTAGGTTCCTTACGTCTGAATCACTGCTGGTCTCAGGCTCGGCGCTCGTGGCTCGGCGCTCGCGGCTGGCAGCTCATTCCTCCCCGATGCAGTAGAGATGCCGCTCGCCACGGAGGTAGAGGCGGCTCCCCTCGAAGAAGGGATTGCTGTAGGCCGTGGTCTCCTGGGGGCTGAGCGGGAAATCGCGGTGGACGAGGGTCCGTATCTCGTTCCGCGCCACCTGCCTGAACTGGCGGCCCGGCTCGAAGACAATGCTGTTCCCCTGGTTGTCCATCACGTAGATGAACTTCCCGCCGAGGGTCGGGCTGGACGCCGCGCCGCAGGCGTTGTAGTGGAACATCGGCTTCAGGTCGAGCTGCTGCTTGTAGACGAGCGCTTTGGCATTGGCGTCAATCACGTTCACGACGCCGTGAGCCGTTATGGTGTAGATCAGCCCATCGTGGTGGAGCGCCGAGGCATAGACCTCCTTCGCGTCAACGCCCGCGATCTCCTTGCGGCCGAGGACGGGCGCAAAGGGCTCGCCTTGGACCTTGCTGAAGTCATTGAACAGCAGGTCGGAGAAGCCATAGAGGGCCAGATACAGCACGCCGTTCTCGAAGGCCGGGCCATCCACGTTCCCCTCGATCTTCTGCTGCCAGAGGAGCTTGCCATCCGAGGCGCGGACGACGTCGCCTCGCGTGGAGAAGGCCACGTCCGTCCCGTTGACGTTGCCCCGCGACATCGAGATCATGCATCCCTTTACCTCGGGCTGCTTCCACGCCAGGGAGCCGTCGGCCGTGTTGAGGGCGAGCATCATCTCGTAGACGATCCCGATGACGAGCTTGTCCCCGACCAGAAGCGGGGAGCAGGGATAGCGATAGGGGCCGTCCTTGGCCTTCGGATCGCGGATCAACAGGTCAACACGCTGAATCCACTTCCGGTTGCCATCGAGGTCGTAGCACGCGGCGACGCCGTGGGTGAACCAGACGTAGACGAGCCGCCCGTCGCTGACGGGCGTCGGCGTCGTCCAGCCCGCGATGGGCAGATGGCTTATCTTGTGGCCTTCCACCTTCATCTCGTACTTCTCTTTGTCCACGCCGACGAGCAGTTCCTTGATTTGCTTCCGCAACTGGAGCTGCTCGGCGAGGGCCTCGGTGGTCTTGAGCTTCTCGACGAGCGGGGCGATCTTCGCCTGGAAGGCCGGGTTCCCGTTCCTCTCGGCCTCGGGGGTCGCATCGTAGAAGCTGTTGGAGCGCCGCCAGAGGATCTGGCCATCCTTCTTGCTGACGCAGATCAGCTCGTCGGGCTCCGAGCAGACGAAGACCCTGTCCCCGACGATGATGGGAGACGCATTGCTCCGCTCGGGCAGCTTCGTCGCCCAGACGATGTTCTTCTCCTCGTAGGCGACGTTCGGCTCGGCGGCGAGCCGCAGATGGAAGTTGCCCGTCGT
>Ga0315274_10007622_pt1 | contig 15663 bp, 10 predicted proteins | sample YL17G02_20_MG_FD_203700 | JGI IMG/M metagenome (GOLD analysis project Ga0315274, IMG submission 203700) | Sediment microbial communities from Yellowstone Lake, YNP, Wyoming, USA - YL17G02_20 | ecosystem: Environmental > Aquatic > Freshwater > Lake > Sediment | place: USA: Wyoming | collected... | reverse complement strand
ATGCGGCCGTCCGCTCTCAGGCCGCCCGCTCGCTTGCCACCCTCGCGCACCCGCTCGCTCTGCAACCGCTGGCGCAGGCCGCCGCCGATCCGGATCCAGCGGTACGCCTTGCCGCGGTCGCCGGCATTAGGCAGGTGATCGCGCGCAGGGAGGCATGGCGCGCGGACTTGCTGCCGGCCGATCTGGACGTGAACGCGGCGCTGGCAGACGCCCAGCACGCGGTCCTGCTGGCCGCCGGGGATGCCGAGGCCGACATCCGCGGACAGGCCGCCCAAGCCCTGCCGTCGTTCACTGCGGTCGAGGCGGTGGAGGCACTGGTCAACCTGGCGCTCTCTGACAGCGACCAGGCGGTTATGCGCACCGCGACAGACGGCCTCGCCGCGGCCGCAAGCCCGCACCCGCAGCGGCGCGACCGCGCCGCCTCCATTCGGCGCCTGGTCGCCTCCGCGCTCGAAGACCAGGATGACTCACGCCGTGCCCGCGCCATCACGGTGCTGGGGGCGATGGGTGGGCCGGATGCCGGGCGCTACCTTGTCGAGGCGCTTCACGACCCCGCGGGAAAGGTGATGGAGGCCGCCTTGGCCGCCCTCGCCACCGCGGATGTCGGTGCCCCTGCGGGCCCTTCAGGATCCCTGTGCGGCAAGCTGATCCCGGAGCTGCGACATCCTGACGCCCGCGTCCGGGCCGGAGTCGCTGCTCAACTCGGCAGAGCCCCAGCCGCGGAAGCCGTCGAGCCGCTGGTGCAGGCGCTCGCCGACCCCGATGAGGAAGTCCGGGTGAGCGCCCTCTCCGCCCTCTCCCACATGGGGCGGATGGCGCGCAAGCACCAAAGCGCGCTCACGGCGAGACTGACCGACCCGAGCCCCCGGGTGCGCGCCGGCGCCACCGCCGCCCTCAGCGCCTTGCGCCTCGGCTGGGCGGAGACCACGGAGGCCGCCCAGCTCTTCCCCGAAGGCCCGCTCTCCCCGACCGGCGCCGCGGCGCTGGTGGACATGGCCGCGGAAGGCGACCTGAAGCCCTTCCTGTGGGCGCTCAACAACGCGGAGTCCGGGCAGTCCCTCGCCTCCTACCTCGCCGGCCCCGGCGCCGAGAAACTCGAAGCCCTGCTCTCGTCTCTCCGCCAGGCCAGTGAGTGGGACCGGGTGCGCGCCATCGCCGCGCTGTCTGAGGCCTTCAGGCAGACCACAGCGGCCGATAGCTGCCTGGCCCAGCTCAAGGCCATCAACCCGGCGGTGCGCCTCACCGCCGTGGAGATCGCCGGCATGCTGGGCACGCCCGAAGCAGTCGCCGCCCTGGCTGAGGTGCTGGAACGGGACCCGGTGCCGGAGGTGAGAAGCCGCGCCGCCACCGCCCTCGCCGCCTCCCGGGCTGACGCCGCCCGCACCGCCCTCCACCGCGCCCATGCGCAGGACCCGAACGAAGTGGTGCGTGTGGTCGCGGCGCGAGCCCTTGAGCGCCGACAGGACGTTTCGCAGGAGCCAGCGGAGCTGCGCTCCGCCGCAGATGATGCTGTTCCGTTCCCCTCAGACCTCGAGGAGCAGTCGAAGATCAACTGGGCGGAACGGACGCCAAACCCCACGGAGTAGCAGCGCGTCTACGCCGCGCCTGTGCGGCGTGTCCGCCGGCCAGCGCGGCCGCGGCGAACGGCGGAAACGAGCAGGGAAAGGCTCCCAACCTGCGCCTCCCCCGGCCTGCGCGCATCACTCCCCTGGCCTGCGCGCGATGCGCTCGCGCACGTGGACGAGAAAGCAGGCGCCGAGCAGGCAGCAGCCGGCGGCGAGCGCGAAGTCCAAGCGCCAGCCAAGGCCCGGATAGCGCGCCGCAACGGCGCTCCCCAAGACCCCGCCGAGCGGGAGGGCGAGCGCCTGGGGAAGCACCGCGGAGGCGTTCCAGATTCCGAGATAGCGCGCCGACTCCCCACGCGGCAGCAGGTTGCAGGCGAAAGCCCATTCTACGGCCGTGAAGATGCCATACGCGAATCCGGCCGGAATCGCCGCGACGATAGCGAATGGCCGGCCATGGGCGATGACGAAGAGCCCCGCACCCGCGGCCATGGTGAACTGCGCCGCGAAGAGCATAGACCGCCGCCCGACACGGTCTGACAGCATCCCCGAGGGCACACTCGTCGCCACGGCCGCGGCGGTGGCTACCAGGATGGTGAGCACCGTGGCGAACTCCGGCGCGGGATCCTTGAGCGTGTCCTGGAAGAAGAACAACAGCACCCCCAGGAAGATGTAGAAGCCAACGTTCGTGACCGCGCGAGAGAGGGAGAGCCAGAAGAAGTCGCGGTTGCCGCTGATGTCAACCGCGAAGGAACCGAAGACGATCTTCGCCACCGAGACGGAGGGCCGCCGGCGCAGGGGCTGCTCCTTCAGGGTGAGGCAACTGAGCACCAGCGCCGCCAGGGTGAAGGAGGCCATGATCCAGCACAGCAGCAGCATGCGCTGGTCGTGGAATGCCACCACCGCGCCCTGGCCGGCCCGCTTTACCGCCGCGCTCGCGGTCAGCAGAACCCCGGCCAGGAGCAGGCCGCCAGTATCGCCGGCCAGCCTCGCCACCCCCATGAACCCGGAGGCCTTGCCGTGCTCGCGCGGGTTCACAGTATCCGGCAAGAGTGCGGTGAAAGGCCCGAGCGCGATGTTGGTGAAGAGCTGTACCAGCATCAGTGCACCAGCAAAAGGCCAGAAGGAACGGGACAGTCCCAGGAGGATAAGCGCCAGCAGGGTGGTGGCGGTGCCTACCACCATGTATGGCCGCCTTCTCCCCCACTGGCTCAGGGAGCGATCGCTGAAAGCACCGGCGACGATTTGAGCTGCGGTACCGATGATCGCCCCCACGAATCCGAGCAGGCCAAGGTAGTACCCCTTCTGCGTCTCGGCAAACCAGTCCCCCAGCCGGCTCTGCACGCCGATATTCAGCAGCACCCCCCACATGAGCGTGTTCGCCAACCAGTAGCTGGTCAGGGCAAGGTGATGGCCGAGGGGACGCAGCGGCAGTTCCTCTGGCGCGGGGGGCGTGTGTGCCATGTCAGCTCTCCCCCTGGGAGAACTGCTGGACCGCGCAGCGATACCCCAGCGTCCGGTCTATGGTGAGGGCCGGTTCGGATGGACTATCCTCGATGGCGGCGCGCACGCAGCCTAGTATCTGCTGGCATTCCCGCTCCATGTCGGACACGTGGCCTTCACTCCCTCTCACCGGTCGCGTTCGCCCTCTTCGCCAGGCCTGCGTCATCTCTTCCTGGCGGCTGGGCCTGCCGCCGCCGCGCGGGTAGGGGCACGGCACGGTGGATGTCCCAAAGTCGTCGCGCAAGGCAAAGCCGTGCGAACGAGGCCCCTGGGCAGGGAACCCCGGACTGCACAAGGAAGTCAAACCCAAGTCGCTTCTGTAGCACGTCATCCCAGGCGCGGCGCCCTGCGCCATCGGGTAGCTGCGCCCCTGGGGCAGAAGAACGCCGAGGCCGGGCGGATCCGCCCGGCTTGCCCGCCTGAGGCGGGTTTGTGTGTGAGCATGAGACGACATCGGATCGCTGCATTGGTGCTCGTGATCGCGGCTGGGCTGGCGGTTCTCCTCACCGTCCGGTCGGCACAGCCGCGGCGTCTCGGCTACGTCACAGGGCAGATCATGTCCCCGCCTGTCGGCACCGCCGCCCCTGCTCGAGCAGGCTGGGTGGCATGGATAGAGGAGGATTACCTGGGAGGCGGCGGAGCTGCGCTCCACCCTGAGTGTCGCCTGATGGCCGCCCGCTGGCACAGCCGGCGGGCGCGGCCGGCGCTCACCGCCCCCACGCTGGCCGGCCTGGCCGTCTTCGGTGACGTGGCTTTCGTCGGGCAACCAGAGGGGCCGAACACCCAACTCCTGCGGCTCAGATTACCGTCCGGATCTCCAGAGCTAGTTGCCTCCACTCACGGCCCGGTGGCGCAGATAGTCGCCAGCAAGGATTGGCTGTGCTGGCGGGAGCACCGGCCCGCGGGCCTCCCCGGCGTCCCGTTCGTGGTGGCCGGCGCGCCCATCAACGTTATCCGCGCCTGTCCCCCTTCCGGCCTGCCCGGGCAAGAAGGCCAGGTCGCCTTGGTCACTCCGCTGACGGGCTCGGTCGAGCTGCTGGGGGTGAGCGGGAGCGAGGTGTACTGGCTCGAGCGCCGCGGCGACGGCTTGCCCGCCCAGGGACGGCATGCGTCCGGCCCGGCGGGTGCGAGCGCAACAACTGTCATCCGGCGCACCCCGCTTCCCCAAGGTGAGCCGGAGACGCTGGTGACGGAGGCGGGCTCGAGGACGGCTGCGCTGTCCGGTGATGCCCTGGTATGGACTGCTCCCTCCCTCGAGGCCGGCGAGCCCGGCCAGTTCTGCGCGGTCAAGCGTCGGCCCCTGACAGGGGGCGAAACCACGGTGATCGGTGACTGGCTCGACCCGCACTGCGTGGTCCTCGCCTCGGCCGGCGGCGTCTATGCCCAGGACCGTTACCATCTGTGGCGGCTGGGGAGCCAGCGGCCCGATCAGCGGGCCCTCTACGTGGTCTCCTCGGCCCTGAGCAACAGTTCGATCATCGGGGACGAGCAGTACACCGTCCTTGGCACCACGGGTGCACAGTCCATCGCGGCTCGCCCGCTCACCTGGTGGGCGAGGGTCCGCCGAGCGTTACAGCCATGAGGCACGGTTCATCGAGCTCACGCGCCGCGGCGCTGCCGGTACGGCCCGGGGCGCGAGGGCGCCCCCTCACAGGCCGGGGCGGAAAGCGCCCGGTGAGATGAAACGAGACGTTTCCCCCATCCTCGGCGTGGTGCTGATCCTCCTGGCGCTGACCGCCGTCCAGGTATTCTACTGGAGAGGCCTGGGCACCGCCTCCCACATCCTGGTCAGTGGCAGTCACGAAGGCTCGCGGGGCGAGGGCGCCTCCGCGCCAACTGGCTTGGAGGAGGTGACCGTTACCACCGTCGCCGGCCGCCCCGAGGCCGGCCACCGCTACGGACGGGGTGACGAGGCGCGCTTCGACGGCCCCGCGGCTGTCGCGGTCGGAGCGTACCCTGATGTCTACGTCGCTGACAGCCGCAATCACTGTGTAGAGATGGTGGAGTGGGGCGGCCAGGTCTGCCTCGCCGCCGGCGGCACCGGCAAGCCGGGCTACAGCGGGGATGGGCAGCTCCCATCTTACGCCTGCTTCTCCGCCCCCGCCGGTCTCGCCGTTTCGCCCGACGGAAGCCTCCTCGTCGCCGACACCGGCAACCATCGCATCCGCCGCATCAGCAATCCCGGGGGCCCCGGAGCTACGCTCCGCGGCAGCCCTATGGTCACCACCATTGCCGGATCAGCGACTCCCCGCGACGACCTCGGCCGCGAGCTGGGCGGCTACCGCGACGGCCCCGCCCTGCAAGCGCAGTTCTGCTATCCCGTGGGCCTCGCCGTGGACGAGGGCGGCGCCGTCTATGTGGCCGACGCGGGCAACCACCGCGTGCGTCGCATCAGCCCGGCAGGCCAGGTTACCACCATCCCGACCGAAGGCCTGCCCGGCCGCGGAACCGCCGACCTCAAGGCCCCAACTGCCCTGGCGCTTACCCCGGATGGTCAGCTCTGGGTCGCCGACACCGCCGCAGGCGCGCTCTGGGTCGGCCCCCGACAGGGCCCTCTGCATCAGTGGCAGCCGGCCGGGGAGGCCCGCCTGGCAAAGCCTGCCGGTATCGCCGTCCTCGCGCAGAACGCGGCCCAGCCCGGCATCTACGTCTCCGATGCTGGGAACCACTGCCTCTGGCGCATTGACGGAGACCAGCTCACCCTCATCGCCGGGAAGCAGGACCCCGCTGGGGCAGGTTGGGGCGATGGGCCAGGCAACGAAGCCTTGTTCTCCTGCCCAGCCGGCCTCGCCGCCGGCCCCGACGGCGCGCTCTACGTCGCGGACTTCGGCAATAACTGCCTGCGGCGGGTGTCGCTCACCCCTGGCCGCCCTCGCCAGGTCCGCCCGGAGCGGAGTCGAAGGGCAGGCCGGCCGGATAGACGTGCAGGCGGGAACTGAGAGGAGAGACACCTCGTGCAAGTGGAGATACGCGGCCTGAGAAAGGTGTACGCCGGCGGCGTAGTCGCTCTGGAAAACCTGGATCTCACCATTCCGGCCGGCATCTTCGGGTTGCTGGGACCGAACGGGTCGGGCAAGACCACCCTGATGCGCATCCTGGCTGGATTGCTGGAGCCGACGGCGGGAGAGGCCCGGATCGGCGACTGCGATGTCCGGCGCGATCGGGCGCGGGTGCGGGAGATGCTGGGCTACATGCCCCAGGAGTTCGGCTTCTACGCCACCCTGACGGCCTACGAAACACTTGATTACTTCGCTCTCCTCTGCCACATGAACGACCCGGCCACACGCCGCTCCCGTGTCGAGCAGGTCCTCGACCGCGCCAACCTCACTGAATTTGCCGGCCGCCGGGTGGGCACTTTCTCCGGCGGGACGAAGCAACGGCTTGGCATCGCCCAAGCCCTGCTCAATGACCCGAAGGTCCTGATCATGGACGAGCCTACCTCAGGCCTGGACCCCGAAGAGCGCATCCGCCTCCGCAACTTGCTGGCCGAACTCGCACGTGACCGTATCGTCATCCTCTCCACTCATATCGTCAGCGATGTCGCAGTCACCTCCGCGCAGCTCGCCATCCTCCACCAGGGCCGCAGCCTGTTCGCGGGCAAGATAGGCGACCTCCTGGCGCCGCTGCGAGGGAGAACCTGGATCATTGATATCGAGGAAGAGGAACTCAGTCGGGTCCGCAGCAGCTTCTTCGTCACGGGGGTGTTCCGCTCCGCCACTGGCATGCAGGTGCGAGTGATCGCCGAGGAGATGGGACACCCGCGCGGCTATGCTGCTGAGCCCACGCTCGACGACGCGTACGTCTCAGCTATGAACAGGCGCGGCGCAGGCGCGCTGCTCCCACAGGAGGCCGAGCCTGGTGAACTCGTCTAGCGGCCGAGCATCTGAGGCGCCGCGCAGGTGCGCTGCCTGGCTGTCCATGGTCCGCAGAGAGTGGCAGCTTTCCTGCCGCGGCCCTGCCTTCTGGGCGCTGCTGGCGCTCGCCTCGGTCCTCGCCGCCTGGCGCGCTGGCGTCCCGGGCTCCACTTCCGCCCTCGCCGCCTATCAAGTCAAGCAGCTAATCGTCCTGGGGGTCGGTGCGGTGGGCACCTTCCTAGCCGGCGCCGCGGCAGCGCGCGACCGGCGGCAAGCCGTGCTGGAGATGGTGGTCACCAAGCCCGTCGGAGTCAGCCCTGGTCTGATAGTGGCTCGGTTCCTGGGCGCCGCAGCTGCTCTGCTTGCCATCGCCGCGGTAATGCTCGCCGCCGCCTCCATCAGTCAGACGACACTGGGGAGGACGCCCTGGCGCCCCCTTGCCTACCTCGCCGCCTTCGAGCAATCGCTGGCCCCGCTCACCTTCGCCTGCGCCCTTGGCTTCTCGCTGTCCAGCCTGTTCACCACTCCCCTCGCCTCCGGGATCGCCGCCATCTACTGGGTGGCCGTCCCCCTGGCCCGAGCGCACATCCTCTCCGTCTTCGATCTCACGCTTTCCCAGCACTGGCCGGCCGCCGCGCTGCTCGCCGGCGGCCTCATCGGCCTCTCTGCCACCCTCTACGCGCGGCCGCTGCGCCAAGTGCGCGGAGAGGCGGGCAGGTCGCCCCTTCGGGTTCACTCATGGCAGGCCTGCGCGGGGAGTCGGACCTGCCCTGTCGGCTGGGCGACGTTCGTGCTGTTCCTCGCGGCTGGTATCGCCGTTGTGTGCGTGCTCACTAGCGGCGAAGACGCGTTGCTGGCCGCCGACCCGATCCTGATGGCGATGTCCCAGCAGAGCTGTCTGGAGGGTCAGCGTGCCCCCGGGTTCTGGCTGCGCGATGCCCGCGGTCGCTTCACCGCCCTCAGCGACTTCTCCGGCCGTCCTGCGGTGCTTGCCTTCTGGAGCCCGGCCGTCCCCGAGTCAGCTCGTGTCCTCTCCGTCCTCGACCAGGTCGCCGGTGAGTTCCCGGACCAGGAGCTGGCCTTCCTGGCCGTGTGCCTCGACCGCGACGCCGGGACCGCCGGCTCCTTCGGCCGCGAGGTGAGCGACCGCCCTGGCCGGGCAGGCGTGGTGGTGCTATGGGATCGCGGTCACCATTTCGGCCGGGGCACAGAGTGGTCGGATTCTCCGCTCGCCGTCTGCTATGACGTGTCCGAGGTGCCGGCCATCTTCCTGCTCGACCGCGAGCGCACCTGTGTCGCCCAGTTGATTGGAGACGAAGGGATTGCTCGTCTCCCTGGATCCGTAGCGGATCTCCTGGCAGAGCCCTCCCCACCACCGGCGGACAGACCGTGAGCGAGCAACTCCCGAACAGAGCTACGGCGGCGCGGCGGGGCCGCGCCCGTGCAGGCTGGCGCTCCACGCTGTGGGGCTACAACCTCCGCATTATCGTGGGCAACACCTACTGGTTGGCAGTCACGCCGGTAGTCGCCACCCAGCTTGTCATCTTCTGGAGCATGGCCACCTCCAGCCTGTTCTCGGCAACTCGCGCTGCCCAGACCATCGAGTTGCTCGCGCCCATCCTCGGCGCCTTCCTCTGCGCCCACGCTCTCGCTCCCGAGCAGGACGGCGTCGGCGAGCTCGTCTTCGTCCGCCCCCTGTCTCTTGAGAAGGTGCTGTTGCTGCGGCTGGCGATGATCTTCGCCTTCGTGCTCGCCCTCCTCATCCCCCTCTTCGTCATCTGCGCCATCGGCATTGACGACTTCCCCCTCGGCCTCGCCATCCTCGCCGCCCTGCCCTCGATGCTGTTCCTGTCTACCCTCGCCCTGGCCGTCGCCAGCACCACCAGGCATCCGCTGCTTGGGCTCGCCGCCGCCAGCTTCTTGTGGGCGCTGGACTCTGCCACCGGCGGGTACTACCACCCACTGCTCTCTCTGCATCGCTTTGCCGATCACCTTGCCGACCGGCCCATGTCGGAGCAGTGGGTCACCAGCAAGCTTCTGCTGCTACTGATGGCAGTCGCCTGCTATTTGTGGGGCCGGAGGCTGCTGGGGCGGCCGCCCGCTCCCAGACGATGGGTGGCGGCGGTGCGCTCCGCCGTCGTCATTGCTGTGCTGCTGGTCGCCTACATCGCCTCCGGCGCGGGCTACAAGGTGGCCTACGGCCTGCGGCATGAGCGCCAGCTCGGACAGATGGCCCTGTTCTGGTATCAGCAGCAGTTTCGGGGCTACGGGTTCCTGCCGGTGGCGCGCATCTTCGGCCCCGCCTTCCCTCTCTATCTCCAGGTAGACCAGAGTCGGTCGGCAGCCCCTGGCCGAGCAGGCCTGGGGGCCCCTGGAGGCGGCACCTTGCTGGCCCCCTTCGACACCTCCCGCATGAGAGCGCTGGTCGCGCGCTACCCCCACTCCATCTGGGCCGACAACGCCCAGTTCGAGATCGCCCTCCACGGGGCCCCCAGAGAGAAGGCCGAGCCCTGGTTGGTCATCAGCTATCGCGCGGGGGAGGCGGAGCCGAGACGACGTCTCGTCACCGAAGACCTTGACTTCGCCCTGCGCGAGCTCACCGCCCTCGTGCACGACTACCCCAACAGCCCATTCGTCCCCGCCGCGCTCTCTCGCACCGCGCAGATCGGCCTGACAAAGCTGGACTTCGCGCTTGCTCAGTCAGCCTGCGAGCGATTGGTGACCGACCATCCTCTCGTGCCCGAGGCCTATGACGCAGGCATCAGGCTGAGTTGCCTCTACCTCCGCCAGGGGAAGGCCGACCTGGCCCTCCGCGCGGCCGACACCGCAGCCCGGGTGGCGCGCTGGGACGTGCAAGCGGAGGCCTTCCTCGCCGCCGCCCGCGCCGCCCAACAGACCGGCGATCGGGGGGTCGCGCGGGACCGCTATCAGAAGGCGCGAGCCGCCGCGCAGCAGGCCATCGCTCGTGCTATCCGGGGAGACAAGAGCCCCAGCCACTTGCCCAAGCAGGACCAGTTCACCCGCGCAGACGCGGTAGTCCACGCCTGCGACCAGGCCCTCGCCACCCTGGCCGGGCAGGCCGACCTCGGCCCTCCCACTGGGCCTGAGCCTGCGTTTGCCACGGTCACGGGGCGCGTCGCCTCCGAAGGGAACCATGTCTCCCAACTTCGCGTCGCTCTGGGCGTTAACCCCGACCTGGAAGGCTTCCCCTCGCCATTCCTTGAGGGTCCGGCAGTGAGTGCGGCAGCGGGACCCGATGGCACGTTCCAGATGAAGTCGGTGCTCAGCGGCGCCTACCCGGTGTTCGCCGTCGCCTTCCGCACCTGGGGCGACGAGTCCTCATGGGCGGTCACACCGCTGCCCCTGCCGGTGGCGGTCGGCGGAGCGCCCGTCGCCCTTCCGCCAGTGACCCTCTCCCGCGCGGCTCCGCCGATTGCCCAGCCCGACGCCTCCAGGGCGCCTGCCCGCGTCGGCCGCGGTGGCCTCACTCGGCGCGGCCGAGGAGGAGGTGACGGAACCAACCCGGCCGGCCAGCAACCCGCGCCGCATGGGGCCAGACGGGGTGGGCGCGGTCGAGGGCGATGACTCCCCGCCGTCCGAAAGCAGGCGGCCCGCTCGCACGAGTCGAATCTCAAGCCACACTTCTTCGCAGTCGCAGGCGCACGTGTGAAGCGCGGCGCAGCCGCGCCGGAGGGCCGTCTTGAGTACGTCCGCGCGAAGCAGGCCGCAAAGCGCTCTCACCCTGAGAGCCGTACTGGTCGGCGTCTGCGGCGTCGTCCTGGTCACCTTCGTCACCTCCTGGGCGGAGCTGGTTGTCCAGCGCATCGCCATGGGAGTGATCCAATTCCCGCCGGGCGCCTTCGGCGTGTTCGTGCTGCTGATCATCGCCAATCGTGTGCTCCGGCGGGTGCGCCCCCGCTGGGCGCTCTACCCGGGAGAGCTGGCGATCGCTTACTCCATGATGCTCATCGCCGCCATGACCGCCTCTCGGGGTGGGCCCAGACGCCTGATCTCACTCCTTACCAGCGTCAACTACTTCGCCAACCCGGGCAACCGCTGGCAGGAGACCTTCTTCCCCTACATCCCACGCCAGCTTGTGCCCTGGAACCCCGACGGCCCTCCCCTCCAGCCCAGCATGATGGACCTCTACGACGGCCTCCACAATGGGGAGCCCATCCCCTGGGCGATCTGGCTGATGCCCCTCGCGCGATGGGCTGTGGTCATCCTGCTCATGTTCGGCGCCTTCATCTGCCTTGCCACTCTGCTGCGGGCACAGTGGAGCGACCACGAACGCCTCAGCTTCCCCCTCGCTCAGTTGCCGGTGGAGATGCTTCGCGCCGAGGCCGGAGAGCCTTTCTACCGCAACAAGCTCCTCTATCTCGGCGCAGCTCTGCCGGTCGCCATCCACCTTCTCAACTTCGCCCACAACATCAACCCCGCCATCCCTCAGATCAACCTCGTCTACGATTTGCACCGCGCCCTCTTCCCCTCTCCTCCCCTCAGCGGCATGACCAGCTTCCGCATGTACTTCTGCCTCTCCGCGATCGGCTTCTTCTTCCTGTTGCCGAAAGAGCTGCTGTTCAGCTTCTGGTTCTTCTACCTGGTGCTCACCAAAGGGCACGAGTCCATCCTGCTCCTCCTCGGCCAGACCCTCGACCGTCCCGGCCATGCCGACACCAGTCTCTACCTTGTCTCCGCTGAGGCCGGCGGCTTCTTCGTCCTCGCCGGCTACTTCCTGTATCTCGCCCGGCCTCTGCTCATCTCCGCCTGGCGCGGCGTGGGCGGTCAGGAGGAGATGGTCCGCTACCGCACCGCTCTCTTCGGCCTGTTCATCACCATCATCGCCTCCGCCGTCTGGTTCTACCTCGCCGGCCTGTCTCTCTGGCTGGGGCTAATGGAGCTCTTCGTCTATGTGCTCGTCATCTCCCTGGTGATGACCCGCGCCACCGCCGAGGGCGGCCTGCTCATGACCGAGATCATCTTCACCCCGCTGGACGTGTTCGGCATGTTCGGGCAGCGGCGCTCGATCGGAGCGCGCAACCTCACCACCATCATCTTCGCCACCGTTCCCTTCGCTGGCGATATGCGCGGCCTCACCCTCCAGGGCATCATGGACTCTCAGAAGATCGCCGACTCCATCGGCCTCCGCCGCCGCTCCCTGCAGTGGGGCCTGTGGATCGGCATCATCGTGGCCCTGGTTGCTGGCTTTGCCATCCAGCTCTGGATCAACTACCGACAAGGCGCCTTGTCGCTGAGCGGGCAGTATAGCTGGCTGTCCGGCGTGTTCTATGAGGAGCACGAGTCCTTCCTCAGCGGAGGCGAGCGCTTCAACCCCTATGCCACCACCTGCTTCCTGCTGGGCGCCGCCTTTACCGTTTTTCTCTCCTACATGCGCCTTCAGTTCTGGTGGTGGCCGCTCCACCCGCTCGGTTTCGTCATGTGCGGCTCCTGGTCTCTGGTGGTGAACTGGTTCCCCATCTTCGTCGCCTGGGCGGTCAAGAGCGTCATCGTCCACTACGGAGGCCTCAAGGGGTTCAGCAGGGCGCGGCCGCTCTTCCTCGGCCTGATCTTCGGGGAGATGACTATCGCGGTCATCCTCACCCTGATTGACGCCATCTGGCACATCCCCGCGCCCTACATCCCGTTCGATTGACCCCGCCACAGCAGGTGTGGACCGGCCGGTGTGAAACACATCAAGCGCGGCGCCCCTTCGGCTTCGCTCAGGGCAGGCCTGGGCGGGGAGCCAGACGCGCCGCCTCCCAGGACTTGGGCATGGAAGGCAGCTCACCCCGGGTTGTTGTATGCGGTCACATCTGCCTGGACGTCATCCCGGCGTTCCCCAGCGGAAGCGCCGCGCTCAGCGATCTGCTGGTTCCCGGCAAGCTGATCAACGTCGGCCCGGCGCTAGCCTCCAGCGGCGGCACGGTGTCGAACACCGGGCTTGCGCTCCACCGTCTCGGCGTGCCTGTCCGGCTCATGGGCAAAGTCGGCGACGATCTCTTCGGCCGCGCCATCCTCGACATCGTGCGCGCGCACGGCCCCACCCTCACCGAGGGAATGCTGGTGACCCAGGACGCTCCCACCTCCTACACGATCGTCATCAGCCCGCCGGGGGCTGACCGCGTCTTCCTCCACTGCCCCGGGGCCAACGACACTTTCGCCGCTGATGACGTTCCCTATCGCCAGCTATCCGGCGCGCGCCTGTTTCACTTCGGGTATCCGCCGTTGATGCGGCGGATGTACGCGGATGGCGGAGGGGAGCTGGCCTCGCTGCTGCGGCGGGTGAGAGAGCAAGGACTTGTCACCTCTCTGGACATGGCCCTGCCTGATCCGGCGTCGGAGGCCGGCCGCGCCCCCTGGCGCGAGATCATGGAGCGCGTGCTGCCATACACTGACGTCTTCGTGCCAAGTCTGGACGAGACCCTGTTCATGCTGGGCCGCGGCCCCGCGGCGAGGCCTGACGGAAGTCTGCTGAGCGACGTCGCCTCCGAGTTGCTGAACATGGGCGCCTCCGTGGTCGTCCTGAAACTCGGAGCCGAGGGTCTGTACCTGCGCACTACATCTGACACCAGCAAGCTCGCCGCGCTTGCGCCATGCCTCGCCACAGCAACCGTCGCCTGGACGGCCCGCGAGCTGCTCGCCCCTTGCTTCGAGGTGGGAGTGGTGGGCACCACCGGCTCCGGCGACTGCACGGTCGCCGGCTTTCTCGCCGGGCTGCTGCATGGGCTTCCTCCCGAGGAGGCGATGGCCGCGGCGGTGGCCGTCGGCGCCTGCAGTGTGGAGGCCGCCGACGCCACCAGCGGAGTGCCCACCTGGGAGCGAGTGCAGAAAAGAATACGATCCGGTTGGCCGCGCCGCGCCACCAAGCTGTGTCTGTCAGCATGGCAGTGGGATGAGCAGGGCTCCATCTGGCGCGGCCCGCACGACCAGCCCCGGCGGCGCCGCTGCGCCGCGCCTGGGTAGGGGCGGACTGCGTCCGCCCTGCCGAATGGAGGTGACGTGATGCTGACCGCCGATCAAGTGAGAAGCGCCCAGGCTCGCGCCGCCGACATGCTTGCCCGCGCCGGCATCGCCCTCACCCCGGCGGAGCGGGCCAACATCAAGGTCGCCGACTTCGGCCTCGGGGATCTGGAGAGAACCGGCCTGGAGGTGATCGTTTACATCAACACGGATCGCTACTGCGCCAAGGAGCTGGTCCTATTCCCGCGCCAGACTTGCCCAGAGCACCGCCATCCTCCGGTCGCCGGCGAGCCCGGCAAGATGGAGACCTTTCGCTGCCGCACCGGCAAGGTCTGGCTCTACACCGAGGGAGAACGCTGTCCCGACCCCGAAGCCCGCCTCCCCAGGGGAAGCGAGCCGCACTACACCGTCTTCCACGAGATCGATCTCACCCCCGGCGGCCAGTACACCTTGCCACCGGACACCCTCCACTGGTTCCAGGCCGGAGACGAAGGCGCCATCGTCTCCGAGTTCTCCTCCACCAGCCGCGATGAATCCGACATCTTCACCGACCCGCGGATCAAGAGGATGCCGGAGGTGGGCGACGCGTAGGGCAGGAGCCTGCCTCCTGCCCATGCTTTCCGCTCCGGGGCCTTCGCGGCTTGGTAGTTCCGGCTCCTATCGCTCCCTCACACTCCTCTTCCCACTCCACGCCTCCACCCGGACGCGGTAGACGGCGACTCTGGCGAACCCCTCGGGCGTGATCGGCTGGTAGTCCACACCATACCGGCGATCCGGGGTGTACTTCTCCAGCAGCAGCCGCAGGCCGTAGGTGGCCTCCGCCTCCTCCGCCAGCACCTCCGCCTTCCCGAACACCACCACGCTCTCGTACTCGACATCACACCCGGCCGCCGTCGGGGAGGGGATCACTGCGCCCATCTTGCTGGCGTTGAAGCACACCCGCGGGTTCTGCGAGATGTTGGCGAAGATGCGCCCCGCCCGCCCGGTATGGAAGTACACCGCATGCGTCGCCTGGTCGTAGACGAACACCACCGGGTTGGTGAACGGCTGCCCCTCGCACTCCGTTGCCACCACGCCATAGCGCGCTCCTTGCAGGAATGCGCGAATCCAGTCGTCATCCTCGACTGCTCGTTCCCGGCGACGAACACGGTTGATGGGGTCTTGGCGATCTCCCACTTCGGTTACCTCCACCAGGGGCAGGAGACGAACTCCTGCCCTACATATCTACCAGTGCGACCGTCGGTACGTCTTCCTCACCTTCTCCAGCGGTGCGCCCACGACCTCGATGTGGTCTGGCCGGTTCTCCCCCAGGCCGCGCTCGGCGCAGTAGCGGATGTGATCCACCGTGGCCGGGTCTATCCCCATCACCATCGCTCCCACCGTGTCGGTCGCCACCACATCACGGCCGGCGATGATGAGATCGCTCTTCACCGGCGAGCCCGCCGTCTCGTGGCGCGCGCACCCGATCAGCCCGTCAATGACGCACAGCTTCGGCCGCAGTACGGCTGCCAGGTCGCTCAGCCGCGCGTGGATGTCGCGGTGCATGATCATCTTGTCCGGAATCACCGCGCCCATCAGGTTCTTGATGCCCAGGGTCACCTCCGCCATGCTGTGGCACTTCAGCTTCGGCAGGTCAATCAGGCACGTCGCCTCCAGGATGGTGCGAGAAATCCCCACCTTGTGCAGCGACCTGGCATTGGGAATGCTCACCTCCACCCGCTCGTCGTGGAACACATTCAGCAACCTAACGCCGAGCCGCTCTCCCATCTCCGGCAGATTCACCA
>Ga0315274_10007619_pt1 | contig 15665 bp, 17 predicted proteins | sample YL17G02_20_MG_FD_203700 | JGI IMG/M metagenome (GOLD analysis project Ga0315274, IMG submission 203700) | Sediment microbial communities from Yellowstone Lake, YNP, Wyoming, USA - YL17G02_20 | ecosystem: Environmental > Aquatic > Freshwater > Lake > Sediment | place: USA: Wyoming | collected... | reverse complement strand
CAAGTCGTCCAAGGAGGCAACTCTGCACTCTGCAACAGTGCTTGAGTCAGCAACTGATACATGTGATGGTACGTCCCCGTTTCCTTGCCATCTGCCCAAGGCCAAGGGAAGTCCATGTACGTGACGTCGTATCCACCAGCAGGCTTGTTCTGAATGTACGGACCCTGCATGAAGTCTTCACCAGGAAGGTTGAAGCACTTTCCCATTCCTGGAGTCTTGTGCTTGAGCGGTCCATTCTTCAACTGCCAGTCAATGGCACGATGCACATGACCAATATCCCACTGCTTGGCAAACTTCCAATCCCACTCAACACCCCTGAACGTGGCACGATTGTTGAGGAAGTGACCAATCGCAGCAAGCACTGGCCAACAAACTGGAGTCTGTGAGCGTGCCCAGATGATCATTGTGTCCAAGTACTTGTTCACCTCTGGTGCAAACATGTTCTTCTGTGAAAGGACACCATCTTCGACTGAACACTCGAACGACTTCGGATACTTCAACTGTTCAGGTATCCAAGTTGGATCGTCAAACACCGTGTGATGACCTGCATGTTGCCACAACGAAATGTCATTGACGAGCGTGTGAACACCCTTCTTTGCCCAACTGTTGGGCATGCTTCCAGTGCCAGCAGTTGGATCAACCCACGTTTCAGGTTGACGACCCAACTCCCTCAACGCGATCTGCTCAAACCAAGGAAACAGACGCGCTTGCGATCCAAACAGTCCTGTCGTGAGTACCTTTCCTGACGTCGCAGGGATGATCTCGAAGTCAATGACAATCTCGCTGACAACATCTGCTCCCGTTCCTGGAGCGATCGACATTACTCCCCTCCTCGTTGTTTGGTAACCCATGTGGTCAACGACTGCAACTCCCACTTGCGCGCGAAGTCTTCCAGACCGTTGTGGTCAATCGCAACCGTTGGTGGTGTGACACACTGATCCAGTGGAACATCGGTGCGACACGTTGCCAACTGCTTGTACACCCTTGCGTGTTCCTTCAACTGTTCGAGTTTGACACGATGACGATCCGAAAGGAGAGACGTGTTGTCCAAGAGGTTCTCCAACGAACCGTACTCCTTCAACATTGATGCTGCAGTCTTCTCACCGATTCCCTTGATCCCAGGAATTCCATCACCAGGATCACCAACGAGTGCGAGGTAGTCAGGAATCTGGTGTGCTTCAACTCCGAACTTGGCAAGAACCTCTTTCTCCTGCATCCATTCGTATCCTGCACCAGTTGCACGGAGAAGTGCAACGTGCTTTGCATCGGAGACACACTGTGCAAGATCCTTGTCATTTGTCACCAGTGCAACACCTGTGTTCAGTTCGGTCATCATTCGAACAAGTGTTGCCATGACATCGTCCGCTTCAAACATTGTAACTCGAATGGAGTGAAGGCCAAACAGTTGAATGAACTCATCTATTGCAGAGAGTTCTACGTAGAACTCATCTGGCAACTCGTGGTGCACTTCTTTGTAGTGTGGATAGATCTCTCTGCGCCAATTGCCATCTCCGTCACCCGCAATCAACGCTTGCGCACCCTGTGTCGAGATGAACTGATCGTGCAACAAGAGAATGCTGTTGACGAAACCAAAGACCGTTCCACTTGGCACACCTTTGCTCGTTGCGAGTCCTTTGGAAAGCAGAGCAAAGTAGTTGCGATAGACAAGGTTCAATTGATCGACGACAAAGAGAAGTGCCATCAGTTTCCCTCAAGGATGTGCCAAAACGCAGGTTTGCCAAGTATTCTCGCTTGCCATGCAGTCCAACATCCACCTGACTTGATGTGTGTGTTTGTGTGACAGTGATAACACGATTCGAAGACCATTCCGGAGTATTCAGGTGGGTACTTTGCACACACGATCACGTGCACCACATCACTGTCTCGTGCAATGCGAAGATTGCGAGGTTTGTATCCCTGTGACCAATTGTTGCAAGAAGGTGGATGAATGATCTTGGACATGTTCATGGAGTCTGCAAGCACTTCTGCCCAAACATCGACTCCACCCAATGGACACCTTCCCGACACCAAAACGTCATCCTGACTTTCCAACAAAGTCTTGATCAGTTGGATCGCTTTGGTTCTCGTCACAGATGTGAACTTGTCTTCTGCGTGTCCAACTATTCCCACTCGCATTGTAAATGCCTAAGGCACGATCGTCAAAGTGACCTTTGCTGGTGCAACCCACTGTACCACTGGAACCAAAGACAATGTGGAAGGACAAGATGTTCCACCACTGTCAACCAAGAATGCCACCACAGACACAGCGGCAGAGTTGAACACTTCGAAGCTCGGAAAGATGAACGATGTTCCACTAGACTGAGATACCGAGTCCGCCTTGACTACCACACTGTTTTGTGTATAGGTGATTCGCACCTTTCGAACGACTGATGCATGAACTGGCAACAGATTCGGGGGGAGGGAACAATTCGTCTGAAAGTCGTCGAAGAGAGGAATGGTACCAGTCACTGACTTGACAGTATAGTGTCCCGTCGCATGTGCACAAGACGAAAGTAGTGGCAACATGCAAACAACAAACAAAGCAACACGCTTCATGACAATCTCCTTCATTCGGATGTCTTTGGAAGATTGGGATTGTACCGTTCTCTTCCACGCTTCAAACGGATTGCAACACACTCAGGACATGCTCTTCCTGCAACGTCTCCTTTCGGTAGGGAAGACAAAGGACTGATGTGACCACAAAGTGCAATCGGAAACTCAGTCGGCCAGTAGTAGTGCATGAACTGACTTGTTCCAGTTTCATTGCTTTCAACTGGCACGACCTGCACTTCTTCGACACTCACTTGGTGCCTCCTCGACGATGTGGTCCCGCCAACACTTCCTTCGTTGTTAGATAACCACGTCGTCTGCCCTTCATGAGTTGATCGGGATCACACGAGTTCCAACCAATGGCTTGCTCACACATCTTGAGTTTCTTTCCACCACGTGCCTCAATACCTTCTGGACGATTGCAACGTTCGGTGAGATGTTGCAAACCACAGTATTCACAAGTCACTTCACAATCTCACTTTCACGAAGTCGTTCCTCAAGTACCTCCAACAACGCCTTTGCTTCGGACGGAGTGAAGTGAACATCGTACTGGCACGTCTCGAACTTGTTTGCACCACCCCACACTGGAAATCGCGCTTGTATCTTTCGAACTGCAGTCAAGAGTGTCACACCCCCTTCTCATTGCGATACTCCTCAACCGTGACACACCCATCCCAAAACCCTTCGGGAAGCCATTCATACTCAATGGGATCGATCACTCCAGACATCTTGAAACCCATTCGTCTGAGTTGGTCGGGACCACACGTTCCACACTGTACTGAATCTCCTTCATAACATGACCACATGTGTTCCAAGGGTGCTTTCAACTCGATCGCCAACTTGACGATTTCATGTTTCATGAGGTTCTCGAACGGCGCCTCGACTTGGATGTGGACGTTGACATTTGTGGAGACTTCAACCACTGCTGCAAGACGGCGCCTCCAGAGAGCTTCGTTGTCAGGGTACGCACCAGATTCTTCGAGATTAGCTCCAAGTGCGATTGTGTCAAAACCATTTCCCTCGGCAATAGCAGTGACAATTGCCATGAAGACGAGGTTTCGTGCTGGCACCCACTCATGTGCAAATTCAGCGCCAGCTTCACCACCCGATGTGCGATTGGATGTTCCATGAGGATCGGTGAGTTTGGACGGTGCCAAGGTACGGAAGAGAAGTCCAAGATCGACGAATCGAACATCAACCTTGAGGGCTTCAGCGACTGCTTTGACTGCAACGACTTCCCTTTCTTCCGCTCTGCAACCGTACGTGAAGTGGAGAAGTTCGACTTTGTGACCTTCTTTGACGTACTTCGTTGCAAGCGTACCACTGTCCAGTCCTCCACTGCACACGACCAACACCTTCTTGGTCACCCGTTCTGGCTTCAGTGACTCGTAGACAATTCCACCCAACGAGTTGATCCGAACCATGCTGTAAGGTGGAATCTCGGTCAGTTTGAGTCGTCGCGTTCCTTGAGGTTTCCACCACGTCTCGTCCAAGTACTCTGGCAAGGAAGCGAAGAAGATGCACTTGTTGCAGTCGTCATGCGCTATCCACAGCGGTTTGTAGTTACACGCCAAGTACAACTGAGGAATCCTTCGTTCGTTCTTGAAACCTGCCAGTGCGAAGGAACCAATGATCTCCCGAAGTCCCTTTTCAAATCCCGCTTTGGAGAACAATCCTGGAAGTACTGCAGAGTCGATTCGCGTGTCCCTTTTGAGTGCAAACAGTTCAGACAGTTCTCGGTCATTCGCGATTGTTCCATTGTGACTGACGAACCAATGACCATCGGTGAATGGTTGCACATCAGTATCCATCTTGAGTGGCACAAACTCAGTCGTTGGTTCCGCACGTCGATTGCAAATTACAATGCGTGTGTCTTCAGTGACCTCAAAGTCTTCGAGAACTCTCTTCTCACCTGTTGTCCACTTTCGAGACACAACATCGTGTTTCGTCAGTGCTGACCAACCAAACGAATCTCTGCCTCTGTCGCCTGCTGCATTGACAATGTGACACAACTGTGAACGAATGTTGGACAATTGTACATCGTCTCGCGTGTACTCATAGAGAATCACTCCTGCTATTGCACACACCGCATGTTCCTCCTGATCTGTTATACCGGCTTGTCGCCTGTTGCATTACGACAGGAGCAATGATTCACTTTGCATTCTCACCTGTGCAGGAAGAGACAAGTACTTGACCTTCCTCAACCCTGCATACGCAGAAGGATGGGTAGGGTGCAAGTTCTTCGAGTTCAAGTCAGCGTTCATCCACACTTCTTCAAACCAGTTCGGAACGATTTCGTGACTGTGACTGAAGTACGAGATCTTCTTCTTGATCTCTTCGTCCGTACCCACGTACGACATGTGGTGACATGTGAGAATGCTCGGAGGAATGTGCACAATGTTGATAGGATGGGGACTGCAACTGCGGATGTTGACGATCTCGAAGTCGGGTTTCAACAGGAAGAACACACCAGGTTGCAAGGGTTCGGGTGGTGAGACAACCCAATCACCATGTTTGAAGTAAGTTGCCAAACTGCATGTGTACAAGTCAACAGGTGACTTGCCAAGCACATGTTCCTTGACAAACTGCAGTTCGGTTTCGTGGTACAACTCGTCTGCATCCAAGTACCAGTAGTAAGTGTCGTTGTAAAGAGGACCATGTCTTTCACAGTGTTCGTTGATCGCAATCTTGATCAAGTCGTTGATCTGTTCCTCTTCACTTCTGAACGATGGTTGCACAAGCAAGTGCAAATTGACGTGTGTGTCCATCATTCGCTTCACCAATTCACGTGTGGGTTCGTTCTGGTGAAGTGAACAGTCGCCTCTCCAAGGTCGTTCGGTGGCAGTCACCCACACTTCATCCGCAACTTTGCACGCCACCTCCAACACGGGTTCGAGAAATCGAGTGTCATCGTAAACTTTCACACCTGCGATCAATCTCACTTGAACTCCGCAATGGCACGTGCCAACTTTGCAACGTCGTTCTCAAAGTCTTGGCTGTGTCTCCACTTTGCATATGCAGCAGTGTCGACTTCGAAAGGTGGCACACCCTCAGTAACTGAAATACCATTGTGCTTCCACAACAAATCAGGCAAGATGATGCGTCTGTTCACACTTTCGGACAGTGCATTCCATGCTTGCAACATCCACGCATGGTGTAAGCATGGAGGACTGATGTACCCAAGTGCAGTTACCCACCTGCCACCAAATGATGCAACGTGTGTGTCACATTGAGTGTTGCCAACGTTGTTGTAGTGACAAGACACACATGCAATCTCGTCTGGTGGCAAAGCATTCAAGGTGATCTTGTCCCAATTCTTTCCCAAACACTCGTAATCATCTTCGCCTGTGAAGTACAACGAGTATCCAGGATGTTTGAGTGCAAGCCAATTTGTACCACGTCCGTAACCCAAAGGTGGTCCGAAGTGAACTTCACACTCTCTGAATCCTGGGTGTCGTTTCCCAGTCTTGCACAACTGCACATAGTCATTGTGTTTGGGATCATCATCCGCAACGTACGCAAACACATCCACAATTGAAGAGTTGAACTCAACAGTGTCGAGGAAGTGCTCAAACAACTCTGGTTTGCCTCTTGTTGGACAGAGAACTGCCACCCGACCGTTACACACACATCCTCCTTTTCAACTCTGTTGTGGAAATGCCCTGTGTGTATGGAAGAAACACCAACTGAATGCCCAATGTGTTGAGCCACTCTTCCGTCAAACTCGTTTGTTGTGCGTACCTTTCAAGCGTCCATTCGGTGGTCGTTGCAACAACGTTTGGCATAACTCTCAATACCGTTGGTCGTGAATCGTGTCCATCTTGTTGTTTCAACACGTCCCACACATACTTGCATGCACGAAGAACTTCTTCTCGTTCTTCGTAGCACATCACCGGTCGGACACCCTTGTATTGCTCATTGAATTCGTCAGGATTTAGTGCCACAACCACTCTGCCCAACTCTGCACACCTTTGCAAAAGTCGAACGTGACCAATGTGAAAGAGGTCAAACGTTCCACCGGTGTACACCACCTTGTCTACTCCCACAATGCAACTCCAGTTCCAGACCAGTGACCAAACGAAGTCAAGTCCATCTTCGGCAGATCGACATCTACATTCCAAAACTCGTGCAAAGGATCGAGTCGAATGTCATCAAAGAACAGCAAGCAACCAGGTTTCAATCCGATCCTCTTGAAGTTTTGCAACATGTTGTGTTCGGTGAAACAGTCATGGGACACATCCACCAATATCAAATCTGCACGCTTCAACAGATCAGCATGCTTGTCTGCACCAGCTTTGGTAGCGAGGTTGTCGGTGTGCTGAACGATGTGATCGTCTTCTCGAAGAATGGAATCAGACATGTGGTGGTGTGACACAACATCGAATGTCGTCACTTCCGCGACCCGCAATCCCTCCTTCATGCTCAACGCACTGTGACCATGTTGTGTTCCGATGTCCAACATCAACGTGGAGCTGTTCCACAACAATTGTTGTGCCACAGCCATGAGCAAGTAATAGTGCTCACCTGGCCAAGTCAACATGGGATGTGGTTGTGGAACGTTGGAATTGCGATTCGCAATGTGTTCGAGTGCACCATGTTTCTTCAAAGTGTGTGCACACTCCACAATGTTCACCACCTTTTGAAACAGTTCATCGGTACATCGACTTGGATACACCTCGCACGGATACAAAACACTGGGATGTGTTCCTTTCACTTCTCAATTCTCCGCGCATGAACAGTGAGTGCATCCAACCTGCCCAACTTCCGCTCAAAGTCTTCAACCTCGTACACTTCATATCCATGTGCAGCAAGAAAGTTGTGGATACCATTGTCCGTAAAGTACCACACGTGTTCATCCGGTTTGTAGTGCTTCCAATTGGGCAGGTCCTTGCTAAACATGGTGAGAGGCACCACTGGCAACGTGACCACAATTCGAATCGGTTGAAACAACTGCAACCACTTGTCTACTCGCTCGAGGTGTTCCAACGCGTCGTAGAAGGAAACGACGAAAGGTGTGGAAACGATGGATTCAGGATTGATCGCAATCCATGGTGCGACGTGCAACGCATGGTGTGAATTGAAGAACACCGCATGTGGTTCATAACCCCACGCATCAAGTCCCAATTCACGTGCTTCACGCACAACAATGCCTGTTGCACAACCAAAGTCGAGGGTAGAACAACGGTGAGATTCCCAACCAAACAAGTTGGTCAGTTTCTGCAACTCCTGCACACGATGCTTGACGATCTTGTGTCCAAGGTCTTGACTCAAGTATGACACATACAAGTGTGCGTAGTCTTCGTTGTAAACTCGACTCAACGAGGGAAGTTCAGACTCACCAATTCCACACTCGTGACACAACCAAACATCTGCTACACGTTGTTGGTAGTGGAGGTGACAATTGGGACATCGCATGAAAGTAGATCGCTGATGGCTGTTTGTATCTCGATCACAGTTGGTTGTTGCAACAATCTGATGTGTGGAAAGTCCTTCGCTTTCTTCAAACCCGTGGGAATGTCCCATCCTTTCATGTCCTCCGACACGCAAATCACTGTTGGAATGCCCAACTGCCACGCAAGGTTGGACATGGAAGAAGCAATACCCACGTGCACACGTGATCTCAGCATCAACCGACCCACTTCTTCCAAAGGACACATGTTCCACAACTCACCCACACCACGCGTGAGTGCATGATCACACAGTGTCACCTTTCTCATGTTCGAAAGTGCGGAATGCGTTTCAATCGCATCTGCAATCAAATCCCAATTCTTTCCAAACCGTGCAGACGACAATTGACAAGTCACAATGGGTTCAAAAGTTCGAGGTGTGACCGTGTCAGGAAAGACATCCCACGATGGTAGTCCCTTTCCTTCACCCAACACCCACACCCGTTCGTGTGGAATCATACCCAGAAAGTGTGTGCACCATTTGAAGTACAAGTCAATGTACAGACCCAGTTGATCATTGGTGGTAGTCTGTTCAACGCGTATTTCATCCATGTGAACACTTGGCACGAGTGCATTGAGTGCACGAACTGCATCTTCGTTGTATCGAACGCAGAACGCGACATTTCGCACACCCTCTTCTCGTTTGAAGAGTGGCCAAGTGGTGAACACGTCACCAATGAGCACGTTTCCGATGGCAACGATCTTCTCTTTCACCTAGTGCCACCATACCCTGCGAGACGGAGAAACTCGGCTTTCGCATGAGGTTCTTCGTGAAACACACCTTTCATCGCAGAGGTAATCATCCTCGAGCTCGACTTTACGCCACGTGCTGACATACAAGTGTGAGAGCCAGCCAGGACTACGCCAACACCTTTGGCATCGAGACGCTCGAAGATTGACTTTGCGAGGTCCCAACACAACTGCTCCTGCAGGACGGGTCGTCTTGCAATCGCTCTGGCGATCCGTTCAAACTTGGAAGCACCGATCACCTTCTCATTCGGAATGTAACCGATGGCTCCACGAAAGAACACCGGCAACATGTGATGAGGACACAGTCCGACACAGCGAACGTCCTCAAAGATGATCATCTCAGGTGTGTTGGACGTGAAAGTCTTGCTGAACGCATCATTGAGAATCGCTTCACACTCCTCTTTGCCAATCACCATCTCCTTCATCAGTCGAGCAATGCGGTTGGGAGTGTTTCGAACGCATTCTTCATCGTACTCGAATCCCGTCGCGATTCCCAACTCCTTCATGAACACTGCGTATGCCTGTTCTACAGCATTCCATTTCGTGACGTCGCCCATTTCTTCTCCAGGAAAGAAGGGAGTGTGAACTTCACCAAACACACCGCCTGGTGTCTTCAGAATCGTCTCTTTCACTTTCTGGTGCCATGTCTCCAAACGAGAATGATCAAGCAGACCAGGCGAAATCGAGTCGTCAACGAAAACGGAAGGTCCGAAAGCAAACGGGAGTGCATCGTGATTGAGTGGTTGTGCCACTTCACTGTCATCACTCGCACGAACAATGTGAAACTCGGTCACTTCAACCTCGCCTGACTGTGAATGATCTTGTGCAGTTGCGGAAGCACTCTGCAAGACGGGAACACTGGAAGCACCTTCTCCTTCACCAAGGTTTCAAGTTCCTGCAACTTGAAGGAGTAGTCGTCGAGATCAGTGCGTTCGACGTTTTCGTGTCCACCACTGATTGTACTGTTCGGACCCACCGGTTGAACCATCAGTGGTGGAATACCTGCGTCGGTGTGTTCAGAAATCCTGCTACAGAGGTCCAACATGTCCACAACATCATCGGTGTCTGCAATCACGAACTTCAATTGCACATTGGGTCCATCCCACATCTGAGTCACACCCTCAACCACCTTGCTCCAGTAAGCATCTCGACCCTTGTTGGAACGCCAGTTACCACTGGAAGTGAGCTTGGGTGAATACGACCACAAGTCCACGTGCGAGAGGTGCTTGCTGGGAACAAGTGAACCAGACGTTTCGATGGTGACATGTCGATTCGCAGTTTGAAGTCGATCGACCAATGCACACAACTGACCATCGTGCTGCAGCAAAGGTTCACCACCGGTCAAGACCACATCGTCAAAGTTCACGTGTTCCAAGATGCGAGATGCAAGTTCGTCAGGTGTGAGCAAGTCCACATGTTCGTGTGGAAGAAGCTCCTTGCTCCAAGCGTACTTTGTGTCACACCATGTGCACTTCAAATTACATCGTGCAAAGCGAACGAAGACACTTGCCGATCCCATTCGCGTTCCTTCACCCTGCCATGCCGGGTACACTTCCATCACTTCTAACTTGTCTGTCATGGTGTCCACGTTGCAGTGTACGTTGGAGTTTCAGCCACTTCCACAGCCACCACTTCGACGGGAAGGTGAGCAAGTTTCAGTTGCAAAGTGAGTTCCTGCTCCAAATCGCGACCAATGTTCTCTGCAGTTGGATCACCTTCCCACGCGAAGATCTTCTCCTGCTTTTGTCCGGGGAAGTTGACACCACGCATCAACGTCAGCAAGGGATCTTGTTCGTTGAGCAACAAACCATGATCCCACTCGTCCACAATGTTCTTGACGATCGACTTCGCAACACCAAAGTCCAAGAGCATACCTTCTTCTCGTGGAACAACGCGTGTCATCTTGAAGTGCACCTTGAATACGTATCGATGCCCATGCAAGTTGGCACACTTGCCATTGTGATGCATGACGCGATGTCCAATGTCCGCTTCATAGTGAACGATCAACTCATGCGACATGAAGTTGTTCCTCCCTGTCTTGGTACCATTGCATTCCTGTGAACAGTCCGACCCGAATCGCTGCAAGTGCTTGTGGATTGTGCAACCATGCTATTGTTCGCTCATCATGTTTTCCACACAAGTCTACACTAACGTGGGGATGTTCTTGTGCCATTCTCAACCCTGCGTGACATGAACTGAACCAACTCCTTCGACACAGTTGTACTGGAACTGGCAACTGCAAACTGGCAAGTCCTGCAATCAATCCCAGTGCAAGGATCTTGGACTGTGGTGTGTGATAACACACCTCGATTCCTGCACTGAAATGTTTCACACACGCGTGCACTTCGATGAGGCAACCAAACGGTTCGTCAAGATTCAAGTGGGTGATGCGACCATCTAACTCACCAAACGGAAAGTCTTTGAGCAGAATGGACACGAGTTGTGACTCCGAGAACCATTTTCGAGGGGGTGAATCAACAAGAGGATGGGTGTTGCAGAGGAGAAAGCGCATTATGTGACCTCATGGGTCTGAATGCGAAACTACGTCTCCGAGTCAGGCAGAAATGGAATGACGGTCAAGCCTTCCAGTTCAAGAGATTGTACGTGTCCCACAAACACGTCCATGGGGTAAGCACGAAGAACCGGTGAAACATTTCGAACGGTTGTCCACCACCCTTGAGGATTGTCCACAGGGTTGGGATGGAAAATGGACACAGGTGATTGCACAAAGTGTTGCAACCTTCTCAATTGTTCGGCACTCAAATACGGCCACTCCATTGATGTCTCAAACAAGAAACCATTCTGCACTTCAGTTGTTGAACCACCAAGGCGTGTTTGGCGTGAGCGAACGTTGGGATTGAAACTTTGATTCCAACGAGTGGGCAAAGGCAGATCAATCCAATTGGTCGCACCGTACAATTCCATGCAATCCAAGAGCACGGTTGTTGCAACAGTACTGTATGTCAAACCTGCAGGATCTGGACACAAAATGATGCGCCAACCGTCAGATGAGTGCGATGTGGGCACGCGGTGACAAATGTTGCATTGTCTCCACTGTTCAGTCAGCTGGAACGTGTATTTACCAAATTGTCCGCCATCGTGTTCCAGAGTGACCAACAACTGTGTTTCACAATCAGCAGTTGTACGAGCCCAAGTGCTGAAATACAACAACCCACCTGGAACTGCACGTGGTAAAGTAACGGACTTCGCAACCTCGAGCACACCGTCACTTCTTTGATCACACACAAACAAGGAATAGTTCCCATCTGGTGCAGTTGTGTCAAAAGTTTGTGCAACAACTCCCGTTCCACCAATCACTTCCCAACCATCTGCACCACTTTCGAAACCCGGATCTTCATTCAATATGTTGGTGGTTCCTAATGCAAAACGGGGTTTCGATCCTCCACCCAACACCAATGGTGCTTCTCCAGACACAAACTGTGGAAAAGACACAGACAACGGAAGATTTGTCACACTTTCCCAAGTACTGCCCACCCCTTCCCAACGATTGCACCGTGCTGAAATGTTCAGTGTTGCATTCGAAACGACTGAACCACCAATCAAATAGCTACCAGTCATTGCAACCGCAAGTCCCGCTCCCCAATTGGGATCATCTGGTGAGGTGCGAGTTGTTGCAACAGAGGTGCGCGTGTTGAGTTCATAGTGCATACTCTGAGGAACGTATACCCAACTTCCCGACGTGAAAAGTCCACCGGTCAATTGAACACGACACTCGTTCCAATTGTACGCAGTTCCATTGGGACTACCCTTGTCCAGAGTACCCGATTTGGGAATGTTCCAACCAACTGCAGTTGCATATGCAAACGACGACGCAAGTGTTGGATGTGTGCTCCATGCACCATTGTTGGGACTGTATCCCCACCAAGTGTTCCGAACACCTGTAGAAGGGTCTGCAGCACCATTCAGTCCACCAAATACGTTGTATCGAGAGGCAGTCGTTGCACCTGTACCACCACCCACACTAGCAGGTGTGTTGGTCAAAAGTGTCCACAAATTGGTGTTGAACACGTACTTGTTGTGTGTCACCGAAACACACGTTGTGCCATGTGTGGAACCTGCGGTACTTGAACCACCCGAAACATATCCTGCACCTGCAAGTCCACCACCAGCAGGAAAGCAAACTTTGCCCAACAGAGATGCGGTTCGTACTGACCAACTCTCACTCGAAATCTCATATCCTCTCAACGACGTTGGACCAGTTTGTGCTGCACTGAATCCACCGTGTGTCAACAACCATCTTTTGTGTGACCACGTCGCACCACCCGATGTTGGATTGCGAGACGCGCTAAAGGATCGCCAAGTCTTGACGTCGGGATCAAACTGCAACTCACAGTTTGCACCTTGTGGAAGAGAAGGTCCCGAACGAGATCCGGGAGTGGAAGTAGTGCCACCTAGAAGGAAGAGGTTACTCCTGAGGATTTCCATACACTCTCACCCCACTCTCATTGACAGTTCCCTTAGCGTACCACTTGCGTAATTCACCCAATTCCCAGTGCTTCAACTCTTCACGAGTTTGAGAGTCAGCATTGTCACGAATAGCACACATGCTCTCGTAAAACGCGTGTGACTCTCGAACTGTTTCTGCAATCTGCAGTTGTGAGTTGACCAATCCGAACACGTGCTCTTCCAAGTTCAACAACGCACGTTGGTGTCCACGAACATTTTGTATTGTGACACTTGCTTCTATCTTGTCTTCAAGGTCGAGCAAAGCACGCTTGTACTGAAAGTCCTGTCGAACGAGCTCGTTCAGACGAACTGACAATTCCCTTGCACACTGCCAGTACTTCGAAGTTGGAGTTGGATACTCAACGTCATTGAGCAAGAGTCGTTGAATCTGAAACTTGGACATTCCCATTTGTGTTTGAGGACGAATGGCAATGACCTCTTGCAACATTTTCTGAGTTGCTTCGGGTACCAGTGCAAGACTGCTCCAATTGACTGACTGCAACAACTTGTCAATCAACGTCTCTACATCGGTTGCGGGTTGGGTCACTAGATCGATGACGGTCTGCACACGATCCGTTGGGACCACCGTTGGGACCTTCTGGTCCTCTTGGGTCAACACTTGCTCACTTCCTTTCAATTGTCTCCCTAACCCATTGCACCAACTTCTTCCACGGTCAATAGTATCGTCTTTGCTGAAACGTCAATTTCCATTTGTTTTACTGCCCAAAGGTCGGTGGGTGACACATTCAACAGGTGTGTTGAAGCATTGAAAGAAACCACCCTTTGAGGTGTGCACTGAACAAGATATCCCGTATCAACTTCCCGCAACCGTCGAGTTGTTGACACACGAGTAGCTGCGATTGCTTGTGCTAATGCACGTGCTTGTCCTGCATTTTGAATCAGCGGATTGTCAACAGACAAAACGTTGCCACTAATTCTTCCCCATGTTCCAACACCATTACCACTGTTGACAGTGTTCGAATCGGTCCACGACACTGCAATACCGTCGTATGGCAACAGCATCTCCAAACTTCCCACACCATTCAACACTTCAGAAGTAAGCATGTACGATGAACCGTACCATCCACCTTGTTTCAATATGTACGGTGAACCATCTGACAACATGTGTACACACGACATGTTTGCAACAGTCAGATGTTGTAACACTTCTTTCATGTTCAGATCGACAAGTGCAGACATGTCTTGAATACGAATTGCAAGTGTGCGAGACCACCTGAAAATGTGATTCAATGGTCCATTGGTCAATCCGTAAATCTCGATGTCATCAATTGTAGGTGTTTGTTCTCGAATCACCAATTTACCAATGATGTCTGTTTCACCAGGCATGATGACACCATGCTCTTGAACATCTGTCACACCAGTGTCTGGATCAAACGACATTGAACACAATCTTGCATCTTGCTGTGCAAAACGAACGTCACACAATGCAAAGTAGACACGATTCGTGGTTGAAGAGTACGCAAAACCCTTCGGTTGCATCGATGCCCAAGCACCATGTGGATATGTTTGTGTGGAATACAACGTGCGATTTGAAGGAGTAGGAACTGGTGGTGGTGGAGGAGCAGAAGAGATTATTGACACATTGTTGGGAACATATGAGTTGCAACCAGATCCTGACACCGAAGAAATGATTGCGGGAGAGACATCTGCATATTTGAGACCACTGTTTCCACCCATTCGTGTTCCAGATGAATTGATTTGCTGTCCTTGCAAACTTTGACAAGTGGTCTCTCGCAGATCATTTTGCCACACCATCATCGCACCACCATCGAAATCGGTCCACATACAAGGTGGTGGAGTTCGACCAGTACCAAGAGGAGGTGTTGCATTCAAAGCGTTTGTCGCCCAATTCACACCCAAAATCTCTGACAAACAACCAATGCGGAAGTTGTAGTCGGTCCCCGTAACACCATAGCCATAGATGACACCACCATTGCCATCTTGCATCAACGTCTTGTGCCACCCTTGACCCGCTGCAACCAATCCAAGGGTGACAGGTCCATCAAGTGTGTACCCATCACCAATGTCAGCAGGATTTGCACACACGACGGTGTATGCAACCACCGTTCTTGTTCCAACGAGTACAATCAGTCTGTCAGAGTCCACACCACCCAATTCAATTGCAGGAATGTCTGTGACCCAATCACCCTGCGGAGCAGAGTCATACACGTAACTCCAAGTCTCTTCTCCTGACGATGCAAAACGAATGAGCCTTGGTCCCGGCATCGCAATTGCCACACCACCATCTGGCAATGGCACAATGGAAATGTGGCACTCAGTGATGGGAAAGTGATCGAAAGCAAGTCGACCTGCACTCCACAATAAACCAGTGTTCAAACAGCGGGTGAAGAAGTGACCAGTCAACTCGTGATCAATCACTGCAGCAACGTAGAATCCTCCCACCATATCTGGTACTGCAGTGAAATAGGT
>Ga0315274_10007618_pt1 | contig 15665 bp, 16 predicted proteins | sample YL17G02_20_MG_FD_203700 | JGI IMG/M metagenome (GOLD analysis project Ga0315274, IMG submission 203700) | Sediment microbial communities from Yellowstone Lake, YNP, Wyoming, USA - YL17G02_20 | ecosystem: Environmental > Aquatic > Freshwater > Lake > Sediment | place: USA: Wyoming | collected... | reverse complement strand
ACAGGAGACGACGGCGAAGGTTGGGATCAAGGCCAAACGGCTCATGGCCGGGTGGGACCAAAAGTATCTACTCCGAGTCCTCCGAATTTAGATGCGTTTGCCCTGCCATTCACGACCGATCGTGTGCGGCTAATATTTCTTGCGGAAGCGGGCTGTGGGGATGTTCATGAGCTTGCGATACTTCGCGACTGTCCGCCGGGCCAGGTTGGAGATGCCGGCCTCGGCCAGCTTCTCGCGAATCTCATCGTCGTTGAGCGGCGCGGTCTTGTCTTCCTCGTCGAGGATCTGCTGCAGTTTCGCGCGGATCGCCTCCCAACTGTGGGCCTCGCCGCCTGCGTCTTCCGTGCCGCCACTGAAGAATTTTCGCAGCGGCAGGATGCCCCAGGCACATTGGAGGTACTTGCCCGAGACCGCCCGCGAGACGGTGGCCAAATGGACGCCCACCTCTTCCGCCACCTTCGACATGGGGAGCGGCCGCAGGTGGAGTGGACCCTGCTCGAAGAAGCCCCGCTGGTTCCTGACGATGGCTTGGGAGACCCTGAGAAGCGTATTCCTCCGCTGCTCGATGGCCTCCATGATCCATGCGGCTGAGCGGATATTGTGCTGCAGGAACTTGCGCGTTTTCTCGGCGACTTGTCGGTCCTTGGCCATTTGCACGTACTGCTGGTTCAGTCGCAGGCCCGGCAGGTGTGCATCGGCGAGACGGACGACGAACTCGTCCGAGCCGTTGGAGGACTCGACGATGACATCCGGCGTGATCGGGATGTTCTCGTTGCGCCCGATCTGCAGACCGGGGGACAGGTCCAGCTTGCTCATGTGCGTGATGGCCTGACGGACCCGCTCGATGCTACAGTCCATCCTTTTGGCGATGTCCGGCAACCGGTTCTCCAGTAGGGCCTCCATGTGGTCGGTGACGAGCCGGTACTCGAAGGACAGGTCCTCGCTGCTCTGGGTCATCTGGATGAGCAGGCACTCCCTCACGTCGCGTGCCCCGACGCCGGGCGGGTCCAGTTGCTGCACGAGCTGCAGCGCCTCTTTCAGATGATCGAGTGTGAAGTCCGTGCTGTCCTTCGTGTGCAGTTGCTCAGGAGGGACTGTCAGATACCCACGGTTGTCGATATAGTCGATGATTGCAGCACCGGCCCTTCGCACCGGCTCGGCCATATCCATCAGTTGCCACTGCTCGCCAAGATAGTCGTGCAACGATTGTGGGGGGGCAGCCGTGTTCTTGATCGCCTCCAGTTTGCGGTCTTTCTCTTCGCTGTTCCGGTGGCTGTACAGAGGCCCTGACTGGTCCAGATGGTCCTTGAAACCGTCGTCGAGATTCTCCAGTCGCTCGAAGCCATCCGCCCGGTTCTTGCTGTCCGCGACAAGGGTCTTTTCCCCGATCTCCTCGTCCGCGGGCGCCGCCTCAGACACCTCGCCCTCGTCGGCATCGGACGCCTCGTCCAATTCGAGGACCGGATTGCTGTTGAGCTCCTGTTCGATACGTTCCTGCAGGGCCAGGAGGGGAAGCTGAAGAATCTCCATGGACTGGATCATATGCGGAGCCAGCTTCATCCGCTGCTCCATTCGCATCTGTCCTGTCATCTCCAGCTTCATCGAGACACCTTCACGCCCAGTGAACACGGTCTGTCATCATGTCGAGGCGCGTCTATGATAGCCTCGCCACAGATTTCGTCAACACGGGTGCCTCGCTTCAGGGAATTCCGCCCATCCGGGAGCTACTCGATTTCCTGCCTGCCGAGGATGGCGTCCGTGAGGATTCGGCCGCTGGCGTACTCGATGGCGCTGCCGGTGGGCAGGCCCCGCGCCAGGCGTGTGATTTTCACCCCCAGAGGTCTCAGCAATGAGCTGACGTACAGCGACGTGCCGTCTCCTTCGAGGTTGGGATTCGTCGCCATGATGATTTCCTTGACCTCGCCGCCGCGGACCCGCTCCACGAGATTGTCGATCGTCAGGTCGCTCGCATCGATCCCTTCCAGCGGCGCGATGTGTCCGCCGAGGACGTGGTAGAGCCATTTGCACGCCCCGGTTTTTTCGAGGCAGATGACGTCCTTTGGCTGTTCGACGACGCAGATCAGGCTCCTGTCCCGCCGGGTATCGGCGCAGATTTGGCAGACGTCCGCTTCGGACAGATTGCAGCAGGTCTTGCACCGCTGGATTCTGGTCTTGACGTTTCGGATGGCGTCGGCCAGAGCCAGCGCCTCCGGGGCATCGGCCTTGAGGATGTGGAAGGCCAGGCGCTCCGCCGTCTTCGGTCCGATCCCCGGCAGTCTCCCGAACTCTTCAATAAGCTTATTCAGTGTTGCCGTGTATGCACTGCTCATAAGACAAGAAAACCCGCTTTCAAGTTTGAAGTTTCAAGTCTTCAAACTTCATACTTCCAACTTCAGACTTCTTCAATTCCGGTGATCGTCGCGTCCAGGCCGGTGAGCACGGTCTTGACGCCCGGGTCGTTGAGGATCTCGTATCGCTTCTGACCGTTCGGCCTGGCGTGGTTGTTCGTCTCCCCGGTCTGTGGCTCGGCCGGGATCAAATACTTAATGTGAATGGGCCGGCCAAAATGTTCGCTTATCGCCGAGGCGATTCGTTCCGCCCGCTCCTTACCTTCGCACATCCCTTTCTGGACCTTGCTCCCGGCCGGAAACTGGATCGTCAGTGTGTCATCCTTCAGCAAACACGCCGCCGTGCCGCTCAGGAGACCGGCTGTAGCGTTGCCCAGATTCGGGCCGATCAGCGCCAGGACCTCCGGCCAGCTTTCGAGGAGAGCATCAGGAGCGCCACGGCTTGGCGGCTTGGCTGGTTCAGACACCAGAGCAAATCCATCCGTCGCTTGGGTAGCGCGAGGCGCCGCCGGGGCAAATTCATCCGCATGTTGTGCAGGACGAACCTGCACTGCCGGGGCGGGCTTACTCTCTACCGGGAGTTTTTTTTTAACATCGGCTGCCGTGCCCGCCTGGGCGCGGGACATCAACTCGTCCACACTCATAAAGTGCGCGCTGAGGGCAAACCGGAGCAGCAGGGCGTCGAGCAGGGCGCGGGGAGTGTCGCTGTTCTTGACGGACCATCGCAGTTTTTCCATGGCCGTGATGTTGTAGATCAGCGCCGCCGCATCGAACTTCTTCGCCAGCTCGCTGGCCTTCTCCTTCTGCTCGCCTGTCAGCATCAGCAGGTCCGTATCCACGCCGGCGGCCTTGACCACCAGCAGGTCCCGCATCGACTCCATAAGAGCGTCCACGATCTGGGCCTCGCCCAATCCGGTGCAGATCAGGTCCTCGGTCGCCGTCAGCGTTCCCGCTGCGTCGCTGTTGCCGATGTTCTCGACGAGCCGATGGATCTTCTCCGCGTTGGGCCGGCCGAGGAATTCCTCCAGGAGCCGGGCGCTCAGCGGATTCTCGCCCGTGCTAATGAGCCGATCCAACAGGCTCAGGGCGTCCCGCATCGAGCCGTTGGCCATGCGAGCCAGCGGCAGGACCAACTCTTCCTCGTATTTGATCTTCTCTTTCTTGAGGATCGACTTGAGCTGCTCGGCGATGCCCTTCGGACTGATATTGCTGAAATCGAACCGCTGGCATCGCGACTGGATCGTCGCGATCACCTTGTTCGGCTCGGTGGTGGCGAAGATGAATTTCACATGCTCCGGCGGCTCCTCCAGCGTCTTGAGCAGGGCGTTGAACGCCTGCGTCGTCAGCATGTGCACTTCGTCGATGATGTAGATTTTGTACCGGCTGCGGGCGGGCCGGTAGATGACGTTCTCCCGCAGGTCGCGAATCTCGTCCACGCGGTTGTTCGAGGCGCCGTCGATCTCGATGACGTCGATGTCCTCGCCGGTGTTGATGGCGATGCAGCTATCGCACTTGCAGCACGGGGTTGCGGTCGGACCATCCGACGACAGGCAGTTCAACGCCTTCGCCAGAATCCTCGCCATCGTGGTCTTGCCCACGCCGCGAGTGCCCGAGAACAGGTACGCATGCGCCACGCGCCCCATCTCGATCGCGTTCTTGAGCGTCGTGGCAATCGGGTCCTGCCCGACCACGTCGTCGAATGTCTGCGACCTGTATTTCCTTGCCAGAACGGTGTAAGCCATAGGAATTTACTATTGACTATTCACTATTTGCGATTGCTTGCGGGTCGTGTGCCGTGCGGCGATAAAGATCGATGTCAACTCCTTGCCCTCCTGGAGCAGTGGGGCAACTCGCTTCTTCGCGAGCAGTCCTTCATCTGCAATGAACTCCATCCAGAAGCAGGACTCATCCACTTCTTCGATCACGATGCTCAACTTGGCGATGAACGCGGCTCGTGATTGTGCGACGCACGCGGCCCGGTAGTTGGCTGCTGCGCCGGTCGAACACCGAATCAGTTGGGATCGAATGTGCCGTCCGAGCGCATTGGCCGGCAGAGCGAGGGCCAATTTCACGCATCGGTGGGCAAACTGCTTCACCCTCTCCATCAGTTCCTGGCGATTCATGGGTCCATCCCTCCGGCCCCAAATTGTAAATACAAAATTGTAAATAGTAGATTCAAAAAGATCGGCCGGGTGCCCCCACACACAACTAAGCGTCCGCTTATGGCTGCTCGGTTCCCCGCCTGACCAGGTTCACGGGCTCGGTCTGCATGGGACCCGGCCGGTAAATCACGACCCTGCTATTCCCAAGTCAAAGAGCACGCCAACGACCAACGGGCCTACTATAACAGCCGACCCGCCGCCTTTCCACCAAAAGATTCGAATTTCCTCCGCGACGTGCGCCGCCACCCATTTGACGGCCGCTTCGGGCCCCTGGCTCACCCCCTGCACAACGGGGTATTCATGGATGAGATGGAGGTGGTCCATCTCCCGGTTGCATTTGACACATCTCGGCAGAGCGGTTATACTGTGGGTGGATTCATAACCATTTTGAGAGATTAGAGATTAGGCAGCGATGATTAACTACACCGCCAAGTATACGAAGACCAGTTCCGGCTACATGGGGCAATTGATCGAGTGGCCTGAGGTGGTCACCGAGGGCAAGGACCTGGAGGAGTGCCGTGCCATGCTTCGCGATGCACTACATCAAATGGTCCTTGCCTATGAGCAGCTCGGTAAAGAAATCCCCGCAGGAAACGCCCTTATCGAGCAACTGCCTGTAGAGGCTCGGCATGTCGGTCAAGCGACGTGACCTGATCCGATATCTGCAAGCAGGCGGGCATCCCACCCAAGTTCAAATAGAGCTCCTTGTGGGCAGGCCGCAGGCTCCGCCTGCACAGGACCCGGCCGGTAAATCACGTCCCCTATTTCCGAGTCAAAGAGCCTGCCCGCCTCCAAAAGCAACTGCCAATCCCAGATCCGCCCCCCGTCTCTGCTCCCAACGTCAGGCGTCAGGGGTGCCGGCCGTGCCGGCGTCCCTCTGCACGCCCTGGTTAGAGGTCAATTCTTTGATGATACCTGGCATTTGCCTGTCCAATAAGTAGTCAGAAAGATCAAGTCGACTGGAGAAACCTCGTGTTCCATAAACGCTATCGGGAGAATCAAAACCAACGTAGAAGAAGCGATCTGGCTTTCTTTCCTTTTTGGTTAACACAGCGTCAAGCAGGGTTTTCATTTGCATATCAGGAAAGCATAGTATAAGAGGACACCAAAATGACTTCTTTGCGTCGATAGAAGTGCCAACCGTATAGTCAGGATACAAGCCGAATAGAACATAGTACTCAGCTTCTCCGACTGAATAGCGTTTGCGAAAGTTGTTAAACCACAGTGTGTACTTGAGATTGCCTTTGTCCAGTGAGCGCTTGTCATCATTAACATAAGAGCGAGAGCTCTTCACCTGGAAACGCAACGATCTATTGTGAAGTGAGTTGTGAACAAGGAAGTCAACCCCCTTCTCCTGTCTACTTGCAGGCACGTATATCGAGAATCCGTGCTTCTTAGCCAATTGCTTGGTGAACCTATCAACGACGGCATATTCTGAATAGGGTAGGGTGAATACCGGATCCATGTGATATCTCCTTGACCTCTAACAACAATCACAACCACCAGCTGAGCCGGTGGTAACTATCGTAAAGAAGACGCACGAAACGGCAGAGCCTTTTCAATTCTCACCGGCAGAGCCGGTGGTTTGCGCAACTGAATTAGACTGATCCGCACAAGATGCGGAGTTCTGGTTTCCTGCTCGCATAACATGCCGTGGGAACGGCTGCCAGAGTCGCGCTAATCCCTTAATCTTTCATTGGGTGCACTCCTTTGATCATATGTCTCTGGCACTCCCGACATCCGGTTCTCCTTCGCTTACGGCAGGGATCATAGCATGGCACGTCGTGCAAATCAAGAGTGTCGGCAAAAAAAGAAGAGAAAAGAAAAGCCCGTATCTCGTCGCTTTCCGGGACAAGCAACGCCGCAAGAGTGGACGCCGGAAGGACTTCGCTGACATTGTCCGCATGGTTGAGGCACACCCCGAACTGGAAGACAGACTCCCTCCCGAGATCAGATCGCAGGTGGAATAAGCCGTCGAATTCGGTTGACAAGGGCGGGGGGATGGCTTATTCACTCTGACGGAGCGCCGAACCGTGCGGCGCCCAGACCTGATCCTTAGGGAAAAGGAGTTCGGTATGAAGGCGAGAATCGAGGATACGTGCACGGCTTGTGGGCTGTGCTGCGACACGTGCCCGGACGTCTTCGAGATGGGTGACGATATGGCTACGGTCATTGTCAGCGAGGTGCCGGACGAGTACGCCGAGTTTGTCCAGCAGGCCGCCGACGAGTGCCCCGTCGAGGCGATTGTCATCGAGCGATGACCGCCGCAGATGGCCGTGCTCAGGGCTGCTCCGTCACGCATCGCGGGTCCATGAAGTGGAGCAGGTAGTCCGGCCCGCCCGCTTTGGTGCCGGCGCCGGACATCTTGAATCCGCCGAACGGCTGCACCTTCACCAAGGCCCCGACGTTGCCGCGATTCAGGTACAGGTTGCCCACGCGGAACTCCCGCACGGCTCGGTCGAGGTGTTCCCTGTGGCTGCTGAAGACGCCCCCGGTCAAGGCGAATTTCGTGGAGTTCGCCCAATCCATCGCCTCGTCGAAATCCTTCGCTCGCATGATCGACAACACCGGGCCGAAAACCTCCTCCTGGGCTAAGCGATTCTCCGGCGTGATGCCCTCCACGATGGTCAGCGGGACATAATAGCCTTCGCCGGGCACTTCGCTCTGGTAGAGGATCTTGCCTTCCTTCCCGGCCAGCTCGACGTACCGCAGGATCGAGCGTTGTGCCTTCTCATCGATCACGGGCCCCAGGTAGTTGCGGGGGTCCTCGGCCGGGCCGATCTTCAGCTTTCTGGCGGCCTCGACGAGCGCGGGCACGAACCGGTTGTACACTTTGTCGAGCACGATCAGTCGGGAGCAGGCCGAGCACTTCTGGCCCTGATAGCCGAAGGCGGAGTATAGGACATCCCGGATCGCCGCGTCGTGATCGAACTCCTCATCGAGGACAATGGCGTTCTTGCTGCCCATCTCACAGACGACTTTTTTGACAGTCGTTTGGCCTGCGGGGGTGCGTCCCGCTCGCTCGATGATTCGCAAGCCAACGTTCATGGAGCCGGTGAAGGCGACGACGTTGACTTTGGGGCTGTCCACGAGGTAGTCGCCAAGGGCCGAGCCGGGGCCGGGAACATAGTTGAAGACGCCGCCCGGCAGGCCGACCTCGCGGAAGAGCTCGACCAAGTGGTGTCCGACCACCATGGCCTGGCTCGACGGCTTGTACACGACGGGGTTGCCCGCAACGATCGCCGCGGCGCACATGCCGCAACTGATGGCGAAGGGGAAGTTCCACGGGGCGATGACCACGGCCACGCCCTTGGGCTGATAGAAACAGTAGTTCGACTCGCTGCCGTAGCTGCCCATGTCCTGCGGCGCACCCAGGCGGATCATTTCCCTGGCGTAGTATTCGAGAAAATCGATTCCCTCGGCCACGTCGTTGTAGGCTTGTCCCCACTGCTTGCCCTCTTCGAGGACCTGCCAGGCGGAGTATTCGAATATCCGCCGGCGGGCCAGACCGGCCGCTTCGATCAGATATCGCGCTCGTTCTATCGGTTCCACGTCGCGCCAGCTTGCCAGAGCCCGCTCTGCCGCCGCAAGAGCCAGTTCGGTCTTGGCGGTGTCGCCCTGGCAGACCTTGCCGATGACCTCGTCGGGCTTGGCTGGGTTGACGGAGTCCAGCGTCTGGCCGGCAGTGACATCGCGGCCGTCGATGTACAAAGGATAAGTCTGTCCGAGCTGTCCGCGCACGTGTGCGATCGCTGCCGGGAAAGCCCTACGCACCTTCGGATCATCGACTCCCGGGAACGTTCGCTCGTTCCAAAATGGTGACAGGCTCAGAATGCCTTGAGATCGAGCACTGTCCGTGATCATCGTGCAAATCCTCCATCAACAAAGCTGGCCGCCTCTCGCGGTTTCGAGTGCCGGCACACTACTGTTCTTCATAGATCACCGGGTCAGATCAGCCACCGGATAGCTCCCGGCTTCGCTCAGCCGCCCGACGCAACGCCTCGGACACCATCTCACTGAAGCCTCGTGCGCGGAACACCTTGAATGCCGCCTCCGTTGTGCCGTTGGGCGTGGCCACTCGGGCGGCGAGCTGTGCCGGCGTATTGTCCTCTCCGGCCGCCTTTTCGGCCAGCAGGGCCGCGCCTTTGGCCGTCTGAAGCACAAGGCCCTGTGCCTCGTCCTCAGGCAGGCCCATCTCAATGGCGGCGGTGATCATCTCCTGCATGAGCAGGAAGAAATAGGCGGGGCCGGAGCCGCTGACGGCTGTCACCGCATCAAGGAGGCTTTCATCCTCCACGGAGATCACTTTGCCGACCGACAGGAGAATGAGCCTGGCCTTCTCGACCTTCGTTCTGGCCTTGGCGTTGGCGAAGAGGACGCTGGCAGCCTCGTCCACCCAGGCCGGCATGTTCGGCATGACCCGTACGATGGCCAGATCCCCCAGTATCGACGAGATGAGCGTCGTCTTGATCCCGGCGGCGATGGAGATCACCAGGATGTCCTCGCCGAGGTGGCCTTTGATGCTCTCCAGAGCGTCCTTCATGTTCTGCGGTTTGACGCTGAGCACGAGGGTGTCGATTTTGGAGGCCAGGTCGGCGTTGTCTGTCGCGGTCCTGACGCCGTAATGCTCCCTGAGGTACTCGACTCTTTCCGGGCGAATGTCGCTGACGTACACCTTGCCCGGCCTGTACACCCCGGCCCTCAGAACGCCGTTGATCATCGCTTCCGCCATGTTGCCGCTGCCGACGAAGCCAATTGTCTCCACAGGTTTCTCCTTGTCCGGCTCTTCAAAACGACTACAATCAGGCTGTTGAATGCTCGCAGGCAACCTATCGTCGCTGTCGGAGAAAATCAATGCAAAAGCAGGTGGAGTTCGCAGAGGCGGTCAAGACCAAGTACCCCGAGCAGACGGTCATCGCCCTCGCCAGGGACAGCGCAGGCAAGGCCAATCCGATCACACTGGGCTGGACGATGTTCGCCTCCGGCAGCCCGCCGATGATGGCGATTGCGGTGGCCAAGGGGCACTATTCCGTCAAAGCCATCGAGCACTCGAAGTGCTTCACGATCGCGTACCCGTCGGCCCAGATGGCGAAGGACGCGCTGTTCTTTGGCTCCCGTTCCGGCCGCGATACGGACAAGCTCGCCCAGTCCGATTGCAGGACGGAGCCGGCAAAGCAGGTCAACTCGGTCCTGCTCACGGATGCCGTGGCGAACTTCGAGTGTGTCCTCGAATCGCAGATGCCGGCCGGCGACCACGTCATCTACGTCGGCAGGGTCGTCGCCGCACACGTCAACACGGAGCGAAAGAAGCGTCTCTACACAATCGCCCCCGGCCACAGGCTCGGTGCGGTGACTCCTTGCGATTAGTGATGCTAAGGTATCCGACCTCGTGTCTGGGGTCCGGGTGGCAGCGGCATGGCCGAAGGCTTTGCCGATGGCGAATGGGCAAACCATCGGCAAGCTGCGCTTGCCGCTGCCACCCGGCACGACTGATTTGTTACCGGAGTATCAATAGCCCTGGTGTGGGGAGAATATCGTGATCGAACGCTACCTGCAGGATATTGAACGCAGGATTGACCCGCAGGTCGAGGGAGAGCTTTTCGAGCGGTGGAAGGTCTTCGCGAGCGGCCGGTGCGAGGAGCCGATCTTCTCGCCGCGCAGACCCTCCTGCGTGCCCCCGTCTGTCGAGTGGCCCCATGTGCTCGTCAACGATGCGCTCGCTGATTTCGAGGCGATGGTCTTGCAGCAGTTGGAGCAATGCTCGAAGGCGTTGGCGGAGGGCAGCGGGGCGTTGCTTGCGGTGCGCTGCAACTATGGCACCGCGATTCTGCCATCGCTGTTCGGGGGCGAGATGTTCCTCATGGACAGAGAGCTCGATACGCTGCCCGCCTGCCGGCCGCTTCCGGGCGGCAGTGATGCAGTCAAGCGGCTCCTGGATCAGGGTTTGCCCGATTTGAACACGGGGCAGGGTGACGCCGTGTTCAGGATGGGACAGTACTACAAGGAGCTCTTTGCGGGCCGTCCCAAGCTCTCGCAGCACGTTCATATCTATCATCCCGACCTGCAGGGGCCGATGAACGTCTGTGAGATGCTCTGGGGCGGCTCGCTCTACGTGGACTTGTACGACAAGCCCGACTTGGTCAAGGATTTCCTCTCGCTCATCACAAAGACGTACATCCGTGTTATGGGGCGATGGAACGAGCTTGTCCCGCCCCTTGACGGTTTCGCCGTGCACTGGTCGATGCTGCACCGGGGCTGCATCATGGTGCGCAACGATGCGGCGACAAACCTCTCGCCCGCGATGTACGAGGAGCTCGTCCGGCCCTGCGATCAGCGGCTGCTTGATGAGTTTGAGGGGGGCGGCATCCACTTTTGCGGCCGCGGCGATCACTTCATCGCAAGAGTCGCCGACATCCCCGGTGTCCACGCCGTCAACGTCACCCAGCCCCACCTGAACGACGCGGAGACCATCTTCCGGAATACCATCGACAAGGGTATCCAGCTCATCGGCTTCGAGCGACAAGCAGCCGAGCAGGCCCTACGGCAGGGCAGGAACCTCCACGGCAACGTCCACTGCTGGTGACCGAGCTTGTCGTGCCGAATGCCATGCACCCATCCTTCCTGTGGATTTCTTAACAACTACAATTGGCGTGGGAGATAGGATACGATGATTGGAAGCAAAAGCCAGCCAAAAGGGAGTCCGCATCGTTGCAGAGTGCGGTTCCGGTTTGTAGGTAAGGGTCTCCGCACGGCATCTCTGAGGAGGTCGCAGATGTCATTGCGAGCCAGCCAGTGGCCGGCGCGGCAATCTGGGATTGGAAGGTGCGAGATTGTATCATCGGCCGTCGCCCTTGCGTTCCCGGGGAATCTCGGGCATCATACGGTTGGCACAGGGCATGGCCTACCCTATCGCGTCAAGGGAATTGAAGGGGTCGATGGGGGGGCACGATTCGACCCCGCTCGTGATTGGACAGGAGACACGCATGAGGATGGTTCTGCTTACGTCGTTGGCATGCCTCATTTGTCCTGCTGCACAGGGCGAGTATCCGGAGCTGACGGCGCTGAAGGAGTCGAGCCGCAAGGTGCTGGCGGGGTACGCCGAGAAGTTTGCGGCTGACGACACGAAGTTCGAGGGACTCGTCAAGCTCGGCGAGGCGCTCAAGGCCGTCGAGGATCCGGCCAAAGCAGACGTGGCGAAGCTGACGTACCAGAGCAAAGCCTACTGGCGGGCCGTGCTGGAGATGACCCCCCAGGATTCGTCCGTCCTGCTGGCCCAGGCCCATCTGCACGCCGCCCGCGGAGAGCGGGACTACGCCGATGCCTACTTCCTCCTGGCCAGTGTGACGATGGACAAGAGCCGCCGCGAGGAGCTGGCGACATACACGCGCCTGCGGGACGTCCTGAACGCCAGGGCGGGCCGGGAGATCGAAAGGGGCGTCAAGCTCCACGATATGGGCCACTACACCAAGGCCATCGCAATGTACGATGGCGTGTTCGCCGAGTACCCCTGCTGCTCCCGGGCGTACTACGAGAAGGGCTACTCCTACCTGATGATGCGCAAGAACGATCCCGCCATGAAGCAGAGAGCGGACGAGATGTATGCAGAATGTCGGCGCCTCGACCCGTTCTGGTGGAAGGCGTACCAGGGCGGCGGGCCGGCGGTGGTGAAGAAGCTGCAGATCTGCCTGGAGAAGGTGCAGCCGTTCGTTTCCGGCAAGCAGCGGAGCAAGGCGGACTTCGCCGCGTTCGCCGAGGGCTGCGAGGCCATGGAGTTGTACCCGTTCGCCGCCCATGCACGGTGGAAGCTGGCCATGATGGACCCGGACCGCATGCGCGAGCACGTAACGAAGTTCCTGGACCTGATCGAGAAGTGCGGCTGCGAAGACCCCACCTTCTTCCGCCGCCAGTTCCAGTTCGACGATAGCGCCCCGGCCAAACAGCCGCAGACACGTCTCCCGCGACAGGAAAAGTGATCGTGAGAATCTCCCAGATCAGATCGTTCCGGGATGTCGCGACGCGGTCTCGCGAAAACTGGCAGGGGTACGTTCAGCAGTACCGCGTCTTTCTGGTCCTGGCGGTTCTCGCGTCCCTGGCGGATATGGCCTCGACGATCTACTCCATGCTCATCCGGGGCCCCGGGGCGGAACAGCATCCGGCCGTACGGACCTTCTCCTATGTTCTCGGCCCCATCCTCGGCCCGATGATCGGCAAGGCCGTCCAGTTCTTCGTGCTCATCGGCCTGACAGTCTTCCTGCGCCGCTGGGCGCTGTACATCTTCGTAACGGTCATCATCCTCTACGCCTGGGCCGCCTGGTACAACGTCTGGGGTCACGAGCGCTAACCAGCACGGCCATAACACATCTACTCGACCAATTGGCGGGAAGATGGGGTATCTGGGTGGAAGATGCAGTCACGCCCGACTGCGCGTGGATCAGGTTCTCCGTTTGCACGAGCCTCTGTGACTGTTAGCATTGGCGCAGACCCTACGGGAGGTGCCCTATGGCCATGATTCATTGTCCGGAATGTGATCGCGAGATATCGGATCGTGCGATGATGTGCCCGCACTGCGGCTATCCGATGAACGGGGCTTTCGGGTATGAGTACCGTTCCGAACGGGAGTTCCTCGGCCTGCCCCTGCTGCATATCGTTGCGGGGCGCGGTTTCGATCCCACGACCGGCAAGCTCCGCGTCGCAAAGGGTATCATTGCCATCGGTCCTGTCGCGATGGGCGGCGTGGCTCTTGGCGGCCTGTCGTTTGGCGTTGTGAGCTTTGGGGGGATGGCGGTGGGGCTGGTGGCTCTGGGCGGGGGCGCGATCGGCATCCTGCTGGCATTGGGTGGCTTCGCTATGGGCCTCGTCGCGATTGGCGGCGTTGCGATCGGATACTATGCCTTCGGCGGCGGGGCCGTAGGTGTGCACGCGCTTGGCGGCAACAGGCAGGACCCGAATGCAATAGAGTTCTTCCGGGGCTGGCTCAACCATCGGGGCAGGGGACCGTGACGGGGGAAACGTTTTTCGGACTGGGTTTTCGGGAAGGGGTTGCGGGATCGCGGGCGAGCCGCTATATTGGCGATGATCGATTCGGTCACGCGGGAACTCTCTGCTGTGACAAGGTGTAGTTCAGGAGAAGAAAGGGGTAGTGAATGAAACGAGCGGTGCAACTGCGATGTGCTGTCCTGGGTGTCCTCGTCATTCTGCTTCATGCGGCTGTGCTCCCGGCGCAGGTCCGGCAGGAAATCCGCATCCCTGATATTATGGGGTACCAGATCCTCAAATGCGACTTCCACATGCATACGGTGTTCTCGGATGGCCTGGTCTGGCCGACGGTGCGCGTGGATGAGGCTTGGCGCGAGGGGCTCGACGTGATCTCGATCACGGATCATATCGAGTATCAGCCGCACAAGGAGGATGTCCCGACGCAACACAACCGTCCATATGAGATCGCTCTGCCGCGAGCCAAGGATCGCGGCATCCTCCTGGTCCGGGGCGCGGAGATCACGAGGGACACGCCGCCCGGGCACTTCAACGCCATCTTTCTGGAGGATGCGGCGCCGCTGGACACGAAAGAGCTGCTGGATGCCATAGCGGCCGCCAACAAGCAGGGCGCGTTCATCTGGTGGAATCACCCTGGTTGGAAGCCGGAGAAGAAGGGATGGTTCGAGATCCATACGGAGCTGTATGAGAAGAAATTCCTGCACGGCATTGAGGTGGTCAACGGCCTGGATTATTATCCGGAGGCCCATGAATGGGCGATTGAGAAGAACCTGACGTTCATGGGCAACTCCGACCTCCATGATCCATGCCCGGTGGATAAGACAACCCTGGAGCGTCACCGGCCCATGACACTGGTCTTCGCCAGAGAAAAGAGGCTTGAAGCTGTGAAGGATGCGCTCGTGAATGGCCGGACGGCGGTCTGGTACAATGACCAGCTCATCGGCAAGCGCCAATACCTCCAGGCGATCTTCGACAAGGCGGTTACGATTCGGGATATCGATTACGAGGGCGAGAACATCATCCGGTTTGCCTTGGAGAACACCTGCGATATCGGCCTCAAGCTGGACAAAGCGGGCGATACTGGGCCAAAGGAACTGGTCATCCCGCCCAACGGAAAGGCATTGCTCAAGCTGAAGGTGAAGAGCGTAGAATCCCCGACGGAGCTGTCGTACGTCGTACGGAACCTCCTGATTGGCCCGACCAAGGGCCTGCCGGTCGATTTTACCATTCCGGGTCAACTGACCGTCAATATCGGAGTGGAAATGCAGCAGAAGTGAGGACCCGCCGACAGGCGAGTCCGCTATCCCCAAAATACCAAGCCCCGTCTCAGGTGAAACGGGGCTCGATTTGGTGGAGGCAGGTGATAGAGAGCTGCCATCATTGGATAGGCGATAGCGGTTTGGCTGTAGTTTCAGGTTTTGGACTTGGTCTGGGTATCGCTCGGGTTGTGTTAGAAAAGTCTTTCGTCTGGGTATTGCTGAGAAACATCGTCCTAACCACCTCCTGACATCGTTTTGCCGATTGCTTTTTCATTGGTGTCCGTATATGAGTGCCGTTACGGGAATGGAATGTAACGGTTTTTTCAGGAATCCGGAGGAAATTTTCTGGCGGATTGCGAAAGCCTTATCGTAGCAGCACTTATGAGAAGTCGTGAGCGAAGCACCGCTGGGTTCGTGCCTGCAGGCGGCGGACCTCAAAACGCAAGGTTGGGCACACCTCATAAGAGCCATGCCGCCCCGGATGGCTCTCCTGAGAAGGGTCCGCGTATGCTCAGGGAGCACGGATCTGCGTAGTAGAATCCCGGGGCGGGATTCAACTATTCAAAGTGTGCCCAACCTTGCGTTTTGTGGCGATTTTTTCTGAGAGTTGACACAATCCGCATGACGAAGTACACTCAGGCTGTTCTTTGCGCCTGTAGCTTAATTGGATAGAGCATCAGCCTACGGAGCTGAGGGTTGGGGGTCCGAGTCCCTCCAGGCGCAGTTCACGGGTTCCGCGTACCTATTCGCGCGGATGCCCCCTTTTCGATTGTGCGAGGCATTGAAGCGGATGTTCCACCTTGTGATGCGTGGCGATTTGCGATCTAAGTGCTTTGTTTTGAATGCTTTGGGCGATTCTCAGGCAGCTTCTTGCGGGTGGCTACAGCAACACCTCGACTGGG
>Ga0315274_10007617_pt1 | contig 15665 bp, 11 predicted proteins | sample YL17G02_20_MG_FD_203700 | JGI IMG/M metagenome (GOLD analysis project Ga0315274, IMG submission 203700) | Sediment microbial communities from Yellowstone Lake, YNP, Wyoming, USA - YL17G02_20 | ecosystem: Environmental > Aquatic > Freshwater > Lake > Sediment | place: USA: Wyoming | collected... | reverse complement strand
ACCAGGAGATCATCCGGCAGATAGCCTTGGGCCGGATTCGTGTAGAGGTGCATGTGGATGTTCTCTTTCTCGACCTTGTCCTGCAAGAGCCGGATATACCGGTAAATCGGCTCCCAGACCCCGGCGTAGTAGCCTTGAAGGAAATCCCGCATCACCGTATCGGCATCCTGGTCGGGGTTCCAGAGCAGCTTCGCGCCATAGTAGGGGCGCAACAGATAGAACTCTCCCCCCGCCTGACGCCCTCCTTGAAGAAAGATCCCTTCCACACCGACGTCCCGGTAAAACCTCATATCCGCGGCCATCGCATCGAAGTTGGGAAAGGGCGCGTACAAATGCGCAAAGTCAACCATGTAGTGCCACACATAGACGTGCGAGCAGATTTTGGACCACTCGACGGCCCGACGCCTGTATTCCGCGTTGAGCGGGCAGGTCGCAATGGGATGGCTGTCGCACGAAGGGTACATGTGACACAGCCAGACCGCGACGTTCGGCTGCATCTTAAGCCCTTTCGGCGGCTCCTCCGTGTACATGTAAGCCAGGGTGCCGATAAGCTTGTCCGGATGGACCTTCGCGATGCGCTCGGCGAGTTGATTCACGAACCAGAATTGTGTGCCGCCGCGGGTGCCGTATTTCCCGTTAATCTCTGTACAACGGGGGCATTGGCAGTAGTTGTACCAGTCCATTTGAGAGAAGTTGTACTGCCGCATGCCGGGACTGTCCGCAATGCGTTTCAACATGCGCTCCGCGACGATCTCGAGCACGTCCGGGTTTGTCAGGCACAACTGCGTCTCGACCTCGCGCCGGACTCCGCCGATCTCGGAAAAGTACTCCGGATGCGTCGCGAAAAACTCCCCGGGACTCACGTAGCTGAAATAACTGTGCGCCATCCTGTCGAAGGCGTACTGAATCCCTTCCGGATTGTCCGCGCCGCCTCCCCCTGAGTTGTTCCGCATTCGGGCGCGATAGGGGCCGCCGCCATCCCATGAACACTCGATGTTGCGCCAGGCAAACGCGGGCTTCACGACCTTGTCCAGCGTGGGCAAGGCGAGATCCTTCACCTCTGGCGTCCTCGAGACCCCCGGCGCGTACCATCGTACCCCCAATGCCCCCTCGAGAAAATCGTAGACGCCGTACAAGGTTCCAGCCGCACCCGTCCCGGCAATCACGACATGAGGGGAGACCGTCCGCATACGGTAGCCCTGTTCACCGAGCTCCTCGGGCTTCGGATCGACGCCGAGCTTCCGCGCTATCGAACCGCACCCCAAGACGATCATCGGCGAAGTGACGTCTTTTGGGTCCTCTACGATGGGAAGCTGGACGCCGGTGCAAGCTTTGAAATGCGACTGGAGTTCCTCCGCGGCGCGTCGTTCCGATGGACTTGCCGTTGGTTCAAGCACAATTCGGTACGGACTCTCGGCCTTGCGCACTAGGGCGATGCCACGTTCCTCCGCGGACCAGCACGCCATCGACAACAAGCCTGTCGTCGCAAACACCAACGCCAAGGAATGAGACACAATACGCAAACCTGACGGAGTCATGACCTGTTCGCTCCTGCCCTTCGTTATTCCCAACCGCTTTTCGGATCTTACGGCTTCACCCCCCGACGCCGCAACGCGAGGCAGCCAGGTACAACTGAATCCTCGTCAGCGGTGAGCCGGTTTGCGGAAGTGACGGCACCATCCAGACACTCGAATGGCTGCTCGTCAAAGTGTCAATAGCACGCACTGATCCAGAAACGCTAGCCGACGCTCTAACGAGATTAGGGAATAAAGCTGCGGGGCCAGGGCGTTGCTACTAAGGCGAGAGGGGCAAAGATTTCTATTGACAACCGGTGGTAAAGCTGCTACACTTCCTGCCTAGATATTGTGTAGGTGGGATAGTTTGTAGTCGTAACCGCGGAGTTCCGACTAGGGGACGGCTTTTACGAAACGTCCCAGTCATCAACAGTTCCATCGTTAGTGGTCCTCAATCTGGATACGGAAGGAGGGATGGATTAGATCCGAAGCGGACTTTTCCCGGGGCCACTGAAGAAAGCCGATGTGAGCATAGATATGGGGTCGCTTTGAATAAACGCCCCCACGTTAGAAGGTGAGTAGTGTCAGCGGAAAGAAGGGCCGGTGGGCTCTGCTGTTCCGCGGCATGATGGGGCGGCCGAAAGGCCGTTTGAGAACAAACATTAAGGAGATTACGCACGATGCGTAAGTGCTTAGCAATTCTCATTATTGCAGTGACCGTTGCGACGGCGGTGCCGGCGTTCGCGGACCTGCAGAATGTTGTCGTGGGCGGTTCAATCCGCATTCGCGGCAATTGGATCGACTACTCGAACGACATGAACTCGAACGCGTTTGTCGAACAGCGTACGCGTTTGAGCGTCCGGGCGGATTTCACGGACGCCGTGAATGCGTTCATTGAGATCGATGACTACAGTGTGTGGGGCCAGGATTTCCGCTCCAACTATCTGACGGGCATTGACTCGCGCGCCAACACTAGCAACGACGTCGAGCTGTACCAAGGGTACATCGAGGCGAACGACATGTGGGGCACGGGGTTGAAGGCCCGCATCGGTCGCCAAGAGATCAAACTGGGTAGCGGCTGGCTGGTCGGGACGAACGACAAGAACGCGTTCTTCCGCGGCCTGTCCTTCGATGGCGTCCGCCTGACTTACAAGACAGACCAGTTCAGCGTGGAAGGCCTGTGGGCAAAGCTGGCTGAGAACAGCCCGCTGCAAGAGGATGGCGACATTGACCTGTACGCCGTGTATGGCAGCTATCTGGGCATCGAGAACGTGACGTTGGATGCCTACTGGCTGTTTATACGCGATGCCGCTATTCCCTGGGGAGTCCTGGACACGCATACTGTTGGCCTCCGCGGAGCCGGCAAGTTGAGTGCCTTTGATTTCGAAGCCGAAGCAGCCTATCAGTGGCTGGATATGGACCACGCTGATAATTCTGATGCCTTGGCGGGGAACCTGGAAGTGGGCTACACCTTTGACATGGACTACACGCCGCGTGTGTTCATCGGAGGCGCCTATTTCGAGGGTAGCGACGACGATGCCCCGTTCAACCGCCTGTTCTCGAACTGGGAATACACCATGTTCGATCTCGGTGTGAACGGCAACGATCAGTCGTTCGCCAACATGACCAACTTCTGGGCGGCCCGCGCTGGCGTCAGCGTAATGCCGACGGAAACTCTGAAGGCCACACTGTCGGGTAGCTACCTGCAGTTGGTTGAAGACATCTGCAATGAAGATAACCTTGGCTGGGAGATCGATGCGTCCTTGGCGTATGCCTACACCAAGGACCTGTCGTTCGAAGTCGGCTATGCGCACTTCTTCGCCGGCGACGCGCTTGGCCACAATGTTGATGACTTCAACTACTTCTACGGCGAGACAAAGCTCTGCTTCTAAACCTGAAGCTGCAAGCACAGTAGCAATTACAGACCCCTGCGGACTCCGCAGGGGTTTGTTCTTCTAAGCGCTCCGGTCCCTTCCTTTACGACCGGCGCTGACAAACGGTCTCACTCAACGCCTCGCACTTCGCACCTCGCACTCCCTTGCTATTTGCAGCGCCCTCAGACCAAAATAGCGCCCGGTTTTTAGATCACTCAGGGCTTCACCCAAAACGTTCAGCGTATGCGAGCATACCTTCTGAGGCGGGCAATGCTGATTGTGCCGACATTCATCGGCATCAGTCTGATCACGTTCCTCGTCGTGCAACTGGCGCCGGGAAGTCCCGTGTACCTCAAGCTGCGCCGGGGCGAAGCGGCGTTGGTCTCGGACCGCGCCTCGCAACAGATCATCGAGCAGACCAAGAAACTCTACGGGCTGGACAAGCCGATTCCAGCGCGATATGTGCTGTGGCTCGGCAAGCTGGTCCGCCTGGACTTCGGCAATTCGTACAAGGACCAGCGGCCGGTTCGGGACAAGATCCTCGAGACCCTTCCCGTCACGCTCCAGATCGAGATCATCGTCGTGCTGCTTGTCTACCTGATCTCGATCCCGATCGGCGTGTATTCGGCCACGCACCAGCGCTCGCTTAGCGACTATGCGATAACGGTGGTCCTGTTCATACTCTATAGCCTGCCGAGTTTCTGGGTGGCCATGCTTTTCATCGTCTTTCTCGGCGGCGGCCAGTTCTTAAACTGGTTCCCGATTGTCGGCCTCAGTTCGTTCGGGGCCGGGACAATGGCTTGGCCCGAGTGGCTGCTCGACAGGGCCTGGCACCTTGTCCTGCCAGTGTCCTGCCTGACATACGGGGGCTTGGCGGGACTGTCGCGTTACGCCCGCGCGGGCATGATCGAGGTAATCCGGCAGGACTATATCCGCACGGCCCGCGCATACGGGTTTTCAGAAAAGGTGGTTATCTTCAAGTATGCAATGCGCAACTCCCTGATCCCCATTATCACACTGCTGGCGACGTTGCTTCCGGACCTCATCGGGGGCAGTTTCATCATCGAAAGCATCTTTACGATCCCGGGAATGGGACGCCTGGGGTTTGAAGCGCTGGTCTCGCGCGACTATCCGCTGATCATGGGCATTCTGTCCATTTCGGCCTTCCTAACGTTGATCGGGCTGATCCTGTCTGATGTGATGTACGCGATTGTGGACCCGAGGATTAAGTTCGAATGAAAAGGCGCAAACGACAGAGCTACTGGACGCTTGTGACCCGTCAGTTCCGCAGGAACCGATTGGCCGTGCCGGCGCTGGCCATCGTGCTGATCCTCTTCGGGGTCGCGTTGGGCGCGCCTTTTCTGGCCGGCGAGACGCCCATCTACATGGCAATGAACGGCCGGACCTACTTCCTGCCCAACGTCATCAATTACCCCGATTTGGTGAATTTCGATTTCGAGGCATGGCAGCCTGTTGACGGCGAATATGCCCTGCGCCCCTTGATTCGCCACGACCCGGATCACTCGAATCTGCGCGACCGGCTCCAGGGCCCCACCGCGGAACACTGGCTGGGAACGGACGACCGGGGTCGCGATGTGCTCTCCCGGCTGATCTGGGGCACTCGCATTTCGATGTCGGTGGGGTTTATCGCCATGGGCATTGCCGTGTTCATCGGGATCATCGTCGGGGCGGTCGCGGGATTCTATAGCGGCATTATCGACCTGACCGTTCAGCGGATCATCGAGATCGTAATGTGTTTCCCGACGTTCATCCTGATTCTGTCGCTGATTGCCTTTCTTCCGCCAAGCATCTATAACATCATGGTGGTTATCGGCATCACGGGCTGGACCGGCGTCGCCCGGCTCATCCGGGGTGAGTTCCTGCGCCTGCGCGAAAGCGACTATGCCGTGGCTGCCCGCGCGACCGGTCTCACCGACGCTCGAATCATATTCCGGCATCTGCTCCCGAACGCGCTTTCACCGGTGTTGGTAAGTGCAACGTTCGGCGTGGCAGGCGCCATCCTCACGGAATCCGCGTTGAGCTTCCTGGGCTTCGGCGTGCCCCCGCCGACGCCAAGCTGGGGCGAACTCCTGTCACAATCACAACGCTTCGTCGATCGCGCGTGGTGGCTTGTCACGTTCCCCGGCCTAGCCATCTTTATCACCGTCACCGCATTCAACCTCGTAGGCGAAGGCCTACGCGACGCAATGGATCCAAGATTGAGACAGTGATTCAAACACAGAAGGTCCCAAAGGAAGTCAAGATACAGCGCTTGACCCGATGGCTCTGAATAATGATTGCTTGAGTCCCATCCGCATCTTGAGGACTTGATCCCGTTCGTCCTGGTATAATCAGACTCGCACGGGAAAGTTGGCTCATGATTTCCAACGACGACATCCTTCGAGATGCGGTTCTGGGAGAAATGGTGCGTCGTCTGGTCGTCGCGTACGATCCGGACAGCATCTATCTGTTTGGCTCCAGAGCGCGAGACAGGGCCCGCCGTGAGAGCGACTACGACCTGATGGTTGTCGTGCCCTCGTCAGAACTGCCCTTTACCGCACGGTGTCAACAAGCCTATTTGCTTCTCTGCGGGCTGAGCGCGGGAAAGGACGTCATCGTGCTGACGCGGGACGAGTTCAACCGTAAACGAAACGTGGTTGCCTCTCTTCCCGCCACCGTTCTCCGCGAAGGAAAGCTGCTCTATGCGGCCTGAGAAACGGGAGGAAGTCAGGGGATGGCTTGAGAAGGCAGACGAAGACCTGCGTTCGGCTAAGGCCGACTTGGCCTTTGACCCGCCCATTCAAAGCGATGCCCTTTTCCATTGCCAGCAGGCGGTGGAGAAGGTAATGAAAGGCTTTCTGACCGCCCACGACCGCTCATTTCACAAGACCCACGACCTTGACCAGTTGGCCCAGTCTTGCCGGTCACTGGACCCTACTCTCCAAGGCGCGCTTGATTCGTGTCGCAAGCTAACGGTATACGCTTGGCGATCGCGTTACCCAGGCGCATGGGGCGAGGACCTTCCTGACGATCCCGAAGATGCGCTTGCATTGGCCCGCGAGGCTTACCGTGCTATTCAGGATCGCTTGCCTAAAGAGGTCCACGTGAAGGAGATCAAAGCCGGCACGATTGTACTGCCCCCGGGCGGGGTTGTTCTCGACGACGTCGAGAAGGAACTCATTCGACAAGCGCTGAAGCGCTGTGGCGGACGCATCAAAGAGGCATCGGAACTCCTCGGCCTCACCCACAAGACGCTCCAATACCGGCTCAAGAAACACGGCATTGACCGGCATCCGTCGGACGAGTGACCTCGTTGCCGCAACGGGTGCCGCGCCCGTTCCAAGTGACTCAGTGCACGATTGAACCGGTTTGTGAGGGATTGCGCGTGATTCCCGATTTGTCCTTGCCCGTCGTGAGATGACTTGATGGATTCTCTATTAAGCCTTCGAAATCTGAAGACGTATTTCACCACGGACGATGGCGACGCCTTGGCCGTGGACGATGTCTCTCTGGACATCCCCGCCGGGAAAACAGTCGCGCTCGTCGGCGAGAGCGGTTGTGGGAAGAGTGTAACGGCCTTGTCCATCATGCGTCTGATCCCTCAACCGCCCGGGCGCATCGCCAGCGGAGAAGTCCTGCTGAACGGCCGGGACCTGCTCCGCATTTCGGAAGAAGAGATGCGGCACGTCCGCGGCAACGCCATATCGATGATCTTTCAGGAACCGATGACGTCCCTCAACCCCGTGTTCCGCGTGGGCCAGCAGATCTCGGCCACGATCCGTCTTCATCGCGGTGTGTCAAAGCAAGAGGCCCACGCGCAAACCATCGCGTTGCTGGACAAGGTCGGCATTCCCTCGCCGGACGAGCGCGTCGATGACTATCCGCATCAGATGTCCGGCGGCATGCGGCAGCGTGTTATGATCGCGATGGCCCTTGCCTGTAATCCTCAGCTCCTGATCGCCGACGAACCCACCACCGCGCTGGACGTGACCATTCAGGCACAGATTCTCGAGCTTCTGAAGGCGCTCCAGGCCGAGAACGGAATGGCCGTCCTCCTGATCACGCACGACCTCGGCATCGTAGCGGAGACGGCGGATTTCGTCGCCATCATGTATGCGGGCAAGATCGTCGAACAAGCCCCTGTGCGAGAGCTTTTCGGGAATCCCAAGCATCCTTACACGGTGGGCCTGTTTGCGTCGTTGCCGAAGATGGGCGATACGCGAGAAGCTCTGCATGCGATCCAGGGCCAGGTACCTGCCGCGACCCGATTCCCGTCGGGATGCAGGTTCCACCCGCGGTGCCCGCATTGCATGGAAATCTGCAAGACCACCGAGCCCACCAGCACGAGTGTTGGTCCGGATCACAAAGTCGCCTGCTGGCTTTACGACGACAAGGAGAAGCAGACCCCATGAGCACGCGTGAGAATGGGCCGCTTCTCGCCGTCAAGGATCTCGTGAAGCACTTCCCTATCCGCAAAGGGGTATTCTCGCGAGTATCGGGCGCGGTACGCGCCGTGGACGGCATTTCGTTCACGATTCCGCGCGGCAAGACGCTCAGCCTGGTCGGAGAAAGCGGCAGCGGCAAGACGACGACGGGCCGTTTGGTGTTGCGATTGATCGAGCCGACGGCCGGAACCATCTTTTTCGACGGAACGGAGGTTACGAAGCTGGATCGGGCGGACCTGAGAAGTCTGCGCAAACGCATGCAGCTCATTTTCCAGGACCCATACGGCTCTCTGAACCCTCGCATGACCGTCAGCGCGGTGCTGTCCGAGGCAATCGCCGCCCACAACATCGTCGCAACGGCTTCCGGAAGGCGTGATCGGGTGACTGAACTGCTTGACCTAGTGGGATTGACGCCGGAAGCCGCCGACCGTTATCCGCACGAGTTCAGCGGCGGGCAGCGCCAGCGGATCGGCATCGCGCGCGCGCTGGCTGTCGAGCCGGACCTCATTGTCGCGGATGAACCCGTGTCCGCGCTCGACGTTTCGATTCAGGCACAGATACTCAACCTGATGGCCGACCTCCAGGCCCGTCTCGGTCTGGCGTACCTGTTCATCGGCCACAACCTCAGCATCGTGCGGCACATCTCCGACTTCGTCGCGGTGATGTATCTCGGGCGCATCGTCGAGATCGGTCCATCAGCCGACATCTTTCGGATGCCCGTGCATCCGTACACAAGGGCGTTGCTGTCGGCGGTGCCCATACCCATCCCCGGGGCCAAACAGCAGCGGCAGATCCTGGGCGGTGACGCGCCGAGCCCGATCAATCCGCCTTCCGGATGTCACTTCCATCCGCGCTGTCCCGACTGTATCGGCATATGTCGCGTGGAGGACACCCGCCTAGTCGAAGTGACTCCCGGCCACGCCGCCGCATGCCATGTCCACGCGCCCCCGCCGACTTGAAAGCGGCTTGAAGGGTGCACGACATTGAAGTACAGTGAACGTCTGGAACCGGGAAACACCGCTCATGCGTAGGAACTTGCTTTGGGCTGCGATTGTGATCGCCGCGTCGCTTATTCAGATGACGTGGCTCGACGCGATCCGCATTCAAGGCGTCTTGCCCGATCTCACTCTTCTTCTGGTGCTTTACTTCGCGATATCCGACGGCGAAGAACGCGCCATGTTCACGGGCGTCTTGGGAGGACTGTGCCAGGATGTTACGGGCAATGCCGTGCTTGGTCACAACATCCTCTGCAACGTCGTTGTGGGCTACGCCATGGGGCGGGCGTCCCGGCGACTCATCACCGAACACCCGGCGGTCAAAGTGGCCGTCGTCTTTCTTGCGACGGTCATCCACGGCATTCTTTTCACGTGTATCCAGTACGTCCAGACGCCGTACATGAGTGCGACAAGGACGATCCTTGCCACGGTGCTCCCGGGCGCGTTCTATACCGCGTTGGCAACGCCGGTGGTATTCTATGTTCTTGATCGGTGTTTCCGTACGGAGGAAGACATCCTTCAAGGAGAGGCTCTGTAATGCCCGGCGGCGGCAAGAAGACGCACTACGAGGGATTCGAGCGGCGAGTTCACATTTTCGCCTTCGGCCTATTAGGTGCGTTCGCTATCTTGATCATGGGTCTGTGGCAGCTCCAGATCGTTCAGTGGTACGACTACCGCCAGGTGGCCGAGTGCAACAGGCTTCATCCCCAACGCCTCGAGGCGCCGCGCGGCATGATCTATGGCCCGGATACCTCTGTGGTGCTCGCCGATAACCGCCCTTCGTGCGACCTTGTTCTTGTGCCCGCCGAATGTTCCGAAGCCGACGTGCCCGGCGTTTGCAGTCGCTTGAAGGAGTTGTTGGATCTTGATGCTGCGGCGCTTCTCGATAAAATCCACAAGAGCGAACTGCAGCCCTATCGCCAGATTACCGTGAAGCAGGACGTCTCGAAAAACGACCTTACTCGTGTGGAGGAGTACTCCTATGCATTGCCCGGATTGTACACGGTCGCGCGGCCACAGCGGCGCTATCTCTACGGAAAAACGGCCGGTCAGATCCTGGGGTATATGGCGGAGATCGGCCAGGAGGAGCTTAAGCAGACCGACCAGTATGAGCTCGGAGACCTGATCGGACGCGGCGGTCTCGAACAGATGTATGAATCGGATATGCGCGGCACCGACGGACAACTTGTGATCAATGTATACGTGTCGGATCGGCGGCCGCAACTGCGCACGGACGCTTACGGCAATCCCTACGTCGAGGTGGACAGCTACGGGCGGAAACTGAAAGAGGAACCGGAGTTTCGCATTGATCCCCAGCCAGGCAGATCGCTCTTTACGACCCTCGACATCGATCTGCAACAATACTGCGAGTCGATTCTCGAGGGTACGGTTGGCGGCATTGCGGTTCTTAACGCCAACACAGGGGCCGTCCTCACCCTCGCCAGCGTGCCAGGCTACGACCCCAACATCTTCGTAACCTTCGGGCGCGACACGGAGCGCTTGGAGGCCGTCTTCGCGAGGCCGAACCCCATGACCAACCGGTGCTATCGCGAGACCTACGCCCCCGGCTCCGTTTTCAAGGTGATGCTCGCAATTGCCGCCCTCGAGGAGGGCGTTATCAACGAGAACACCCAATTCTTCTGTCCGGGCTTCTATCAACTTCAAGGCGTGGAGCGAAAGTGGCGCTGCTGGAATCACTCGGGACACGGCACGGTCAGTATCGTGGACGCGCTTGCGTTTTCGTGCGATGTATTCTTCTACAACGTGGGCGTGCGACTTGGCGTCGACAGGATCAAGAAGTGGTCCGAGAAGATTGGCTTGGGCGCCAAGACGGGCATCGACCTCCCGCAGGAAGTGGAGGGACTGATCCCTTCGCGCGAATGGAAAGAGGCCGAACAGAAGAAACTGTTTCCCGAGAAGCCCTGGGAATGGAAATGGTACCCGGGCAACACAGTGAATCTCTCGATAGGACAGGGCGAAGCCGCGGTCACGCCTTTACAGAACGCCATTATGGTGGCTGCCGTAGTCAACGGCGGACGGCGCGTGCGGCCTTTCATCAACATGGAAATGGTCCCGCAGATCTCGGAACCGTTCATCAGCGAGAATACCCTCCGCATTGTGCGCGCAGGCATGCAGAAGTGCGTCGAAAAGACCTCGCCTCCTCCAACCGGAACGGGGAAGGAAGCGAAGGTGCCGGGAATAACCGTCCTCGGAAAGACCGGCTCCGCACAGATGGTCAGCATCGATCAGTATAAGGAATTCAAAAACGAAGAAGACATTCCTTACAACCTGCGGGATCATGCGTGGTTTGTTTGCGGCGTGCCCGACCGCGACCCGCCCATCGCCGTAGCCATCCTTGTGGAACACGGCCACCACGGCAGTTCCGCCGCGGCGCCTCTCGCGAAGAAAGTGATCGAGCACTTTTACTTGCAGCGCTCGCCCGCCACTATCAACCTGGCTCGAGAAGGACTTTAACGCATGGCGCAGACAATAAAGGATTTCGACATCCTCGACGTTCGCGTCGGCATCTTTAATCACCGAAACCTGAAGCATATCGACTGGGTCCTTGCCGGGCTCGTTGTGGTCCTTGCGTTAATTGGCTTCGCGGTTCTCTTCAGCGCCGGACGCGGCGTCTCGGCCCCGACGCCGTATTACGCCAAGCAGGCACTATTCTTCGTCGTGGGTGTGGGGATAGCCCTGTTCATCATGTGCATTGATTCCCGCTTCCTGGTGTGGATTGCGCCCGTGATGTACGCATGCGCCGTGCTGATGTTGTTGGCGGTCATCCTGTTCGGCACATCCGTCAAGGGCGGGCAGCGCTGGCTGCCGGTGGGACCCTTTCGCCTGCAACCCTCCGAACAGACGAAGATTGTCGTCGTATACATGCTCGCGTGGTACCTGTCGCTCGTCAAGGAGCGCATCCAGAAGCTCCATTTCCTGGTTCTCGCATTCGTTATTGCCGGCATCCCCGCCGCACTCATCCTCAAACAACCCAGCCTGGGCACCGCCATGGCGCTCATACCGCTCTCGTTCGTCATGGTGTGCGTCGCGGGGTGCAAATGGTGGCATCTTGGCTTCATTGCCCTCGCGGGCACGGCCGCCATCCCGGCCGCATATCACAAACTCGAAGACTACCAGAAAAGCCGGCTCACATCATTCATCAACACGGACGCCGTCTCCAAAGACGATGGCTTGCAGTCGATTTCCCAACGTTTGCTCGGCGAGGAACTGCCTAAAGTCGACCCGCAAGGGAGCGGCTGGCAGACGCGCCAGAGCAAGATCACCGTCGGCAGCGGCGGCCTGTCGGGCAAGGGTTTCGGACGAGGCACCCAGACCCTTCTCAACTATCTCCCCGAGCACCACACCGATTTCATCTTCTCGCTTCTTGCCGAAGAGCACGGTTTTATCGGCGCTACGATTGTCATTGGCTTGTTCGCGGCGTTCTTGCTCCGTGGCCTATCGCTTGCCCTCAAATGCACCGATTTTTCGAATGCTTTACTCGCGACGGGATGCGTAACCATTTTGGGCTTTCACGTCTTCGTGAACATTGCCATCACCATCGGATTGATGCCCGTGACCGGAATCCCCTTGCCTTTCCTGAGTTATGGGGGCAACTTCTATATGACCACGATGATGTGCGTGGGCGTCTTGCTTCACGTACCGGTCAGAAAACTGCTCTTTGACTAATGCGTCGTGCTCGTTAGTCGTGCTCGCAATCGTAATCGTGATCGAAGACATGCGATAATGCTGCGCGGTTTCTGTAGAGAAGGTCTCGGACAACTGAAGGACACAGTTTTCGGGAGAACACCCTGCCTGTATCGTCGGTTGCGAGCATGAGCACGAACCATGGAAGGACGATATGAATGAACTCGTAATAAATGTTGATCCTCTCGAGACGCGGATCGCATTTCTCGAGAACAAGAACCTGGCCGAGCTGATCATCGAGCGCCAGGAAAGCCGGAGCCTCGTCGGAAACATCTATAAAGGACGCGTCGACAGCATCGTGCCCGGCATCCAGGCCGCATTCATCGACATCGGGTTCGAGAAGAACGGGTTCCTGTACGTCTCGGACATCGCCGGAACCGAGGGCACCGGCGACTTTGAACTCGAGGACGGCGTCGCTCGACCTCGCACGCGCGGCCGCCGCGCTAAACATGCCTCGATCGAGAGCCTGCTCAAGAAAAACCAGCACGTTATGGTCCAAGTGAGCAAGGATCGTCTCGGGACAAAAGGCGTCCGGCTGACCAACTTCATCACGCTCCCCGGACGCTATGTCGTCCTGATGCCGACCGTATCCCAACTCGGGGTGTCGCGCAAGATCGACAGCGACCGCGAGCGGGACCGGCTAAAGCATATTCTCCAAAGTGTTCGACCGAAGGGCGTGGGGCTGATCACGCGCACGGCGGGCGAGGGACGCAAGAAAGGCGATCTTCAAAACGATGTCAAATACCTCACCAAGGTGTGGGATAGAGTCCTGGAGAAGATGGAGACGGCTAAAGGTCCCACACTGCTTCACGAGGACCTCGGACCGATCCTCCGCGTCGTGCGCGACGCCTTCACGAACGAGGTCGAGCGGCTGACCATCGACAGCGACGCCGAGTATTCCCGCATCCTGACTTTTCTTGATACTTTCGCCCCAAACCTGAGGAAGCGTTGCAAGCTCTACGACGGCCCCGAGCCCATTTTCGAGAAGTTCGGAATCGAGGCCGAGATCGAAAAGGCCCTTCGCCGAAAAGTGCATCTCAAGAGCGGCGGCCATATCTGCATCGACCAGACCGAGGCCCTCATGGCCATCGACGTGAACACCGGCAAGTTCACCGGCAAGACGCGCCTCGAAGAGACGGTCTTCGGGACCAATATCGAGGCGGCGGAGGAAATCGCCCATCAAGTCCGACTACGCGACCTCGGCGGCATCATCGTGATCGATTTCATCGACATGGAACAGGAGAAGAACCGCCGCGAACTCATCAAAAAACTGCGCGATTCCCTCAGTTCCGACCGCGCCAAGACCACCGTTTCGGAGGTCTCCGAACTCGGCATGATCGAGATGACGCGCAAACGCGTCAAACACAACCTTATCAAGGCCCTGTCGCAGCCGTGCCCTTACTGCGAGGGCAGCGGGATGGTTCGCTCAGTCACGACGATGACCTTCGATACCCTCCGGCGCCTCCAAAGCTTCTTCTGCAAATCTAAGGAAAAGGAATTCATTCTCCAAGCGCATCCGGACGTAGCCCGCCGCCTACGCACCGAGAACAAGGACCTCCTCGATGCCATCTGTCAGCGTTTCAACCGCTCCATCAGCGTCGAGTCCGTCTCCGATTTCCACATCCACGACATCAAGGTCTTGAATCCCCGCACCCGAAGGGAAGTCGCGTTCTGATACGGCGCAACAGCGCCCGCCCAGGTCCCCTTCATCCTGCTCGTCCTCGTGCTCGTGCTCGTAATCGTAATCGACAACGCGTGCAACACCTGATCCTTCGAGCACGCTTCCGTTCTTTTCAATTGACTTCTCGTGCCGAAGTATGGCCGCGTTATGATGTCTTCGATTACGATTCCGAGCACGAACACGACAGTAGATTGGGCAGCCTTGCCGGCTGCTATTTTGCCGCGAGCAATCGCGAGATCTCCTGCTGGATCTTCTCGCGATACTCGAGGAACAGGTTGAAATCGATCTCGTAATCGCGCGTCATCCGCGTAATCTCATCGATCGATCCGATTTGCCAGCCGACGATCTTGTCCGCGGCCTCGTTGATGAGCGCCTCGGCGCGATCCGCGTCTTCCGTGCGTTTAGCCGCGCGGGCCTTCTTTATCGCCTCGCGCAGAAGGTGCACCGCACGGTAATCTTCGACGCCGTCGCGGTCGGCCTCCCAGCGGCGCGAAGGCACAACGAGGTCGTTGGTCTGATACACGGCGGAGTAGTCCGTATCGTTAGATCCCCACCAGTTGTCCTCGCCGCGATACACCCAATAGCCCACGCCTTCGAGGCCGAACTTGATTGCGAACCATGCATAGGCACGGTAGTGGCCGAGCGGAAGCAGGTCTTTCGCCGGGCCGGGCGCCTCATACGCCCATAACCTCTTCGCATTCGCATGGAACCACTCCAGGAGCTTCGGGTCGCGTTTTAGGAGGTTCAACTCCGGCTGCCAGATGTCTACCAGGTCCTTGAACTCCTCAAGATACTCGACCCGGACAAGCCCGGCGGGGTCCGCATAAACCTGCGCCTTCGGGTCGGACTCCTTGACTCGTTGGCAGAACCGCTTCAGGTTCGCGATTCCCGTGAAGCCCGTGTTCCACGGTTCATCCATCGGATAGAAGGCCCATTGGCGATACGGGAACCCCTTCGCGGCAAGGTGGGAAGCCAACTCGTGTATTCCCGCCTTGAAGCCGGCGGCGTACTCAGGGTTGTCTTCCTTCGGCGCCGTACCGGTCGGCCACTTGCATGCGGGCGGGCCGCCCCACAACAATGTGAAGTGGCTCGGCACCCGCGCAAGATTCCGGTCAAACTCGGACCAATCGACTTCACCCGCGCGGCTTCCGGCGTTGTCCACAGGAATCTGCGGCAGCGGCGGGCCATAGACGACCGCAACGCCGTGCTCAATCATGTCCGTGCGCGCCTGATCCGAGGTTTCATTGAGGTTGAAGCTGGCCCAGTTCATTTTGGCGAACAGGTCGTTCGGGAGCTCGACCGGCCATACTTCGATCCGCAAGGGGATCGCCCTGATCGTCGGCGGCTTGGTCAGGCTGCCGAGGTAAAGCGTGAGTTCGTGCAATCCAGGTTTGAGACCATGCGTGTCGACCGTCAGCCATACTTGTCGAGCTTCATCCGGCGGCAGCGAG
>Ga0315274_10007616_pt1 | contig 15666 bp, 3 predicted proteins | sample YL17G02_20_MG_FD_203700 | JGI IMG/M metagenome (GOLD analysis project Ga0315274, IMG submission 203700) | Sediment microbial communities from Yellowstone Lake, YNP, Wyoming, USA - YL17G02_20 | ecosystem: Environmental > Aquatic > Freshwater > Lake > Sediment | place: USA: Wyoming | collected... | reverse complement strand
CACAACCACTAACGTTGGCAGCGTCTATTATTATAACAATCAGTCTTTGGCTGCGGGCTATTACTACATCAAGTGGTACGCCAACGACAGCTATGGCAACCTGAACAACAGCGACTGGGTGCACTATTACCGGGTGAACAAGAGCTGGATACCTATCACTCTCTACATAAATGGGACGAACGGAGACCAAACGTTATTCAACAACAGCAACGCCAACTTCACCGCTAACTTCTCCAGCGCCTATAGCTTCAACATAAGCCTTTGGACTAATCTTACCGGGGCTATGGCTCTTTGGTACAATCAGACGAGCCCGCTGACGAATATCACGAACCTCACGCCCTACCAGGCCGGAGCCTATCTGATCATAGCCAACTTCTCCAACGATAACTACACTTACGCTCAGGCGAACCATACGCTGACTCTGGCTAACTACGGCTGGCTCAACGTTAGTTATCAGAGCCCGGCTGCCCTTAGCTCCCAGAACTTTGTACAGTACAACGCTTTCAACGTCAGCATGAACGTGACCTGTATTGGCGGTGATTGTGGCATTGTCAGGGGCGTTCTGAGGTACAATGCCAGCGCAGGTATTAGTCCAGACGCTCAAGTCAGCAAGGTCGTTGGAGCGACGCCTTTCTATGCCCAGGCCGTAGAGGGCCAGAACGTAAGTTTTGCTAGGACTGATATAGACGATATCGATGATAATATTTATGCCGTGGCTATCGGCGATGCGGACAACGACGGCCTGAACGAGATAATCACCGGGGCGGAAGGTTCGGCAGAGGTGGAAGCCTCGATAAAGATGTACAAGAATGTCAGCGGTGCCTGGGTCGAGACGAATGTAAGCTATCATTATTATATCGCATCCATCGCGATAGGGGACGCGAACAACGACGGGAAGAACGAGATAGTTGTTGGTGGCGATGATTATTATTACAACGCAACCAGAATGTATGAAAACAAATCCGGGACCTGGGTCGAGACGAATATAAGCGATCCGCCTAATGGCATTAACTCTGTTGCTATTGGGGATGTGAATAACGATGGGAAGAATGAAGTGGTTACTGGGAGCAGCTCTTCTGTCGTTAATGAACTGAGGATGTATGAGAACAAGACAGGCACTTGGGTCGAGACGAATATAAGCGATCCGCCTAATAGCCTTTGGTCTATCGCCATCGGGGACGCCAACAACGACGGGAGCACGGAAATTGTTGCCGTTATATATGGCGGCGTATACAACAGCACGAGAATGTACAACTTCACTGGCGGCGTGTGGACAGAGACCAACATAAGCCATGTATCGGGCTCCTATATATACGGTCCCGCGATAGGGGATGCTGACAACGACGGCTTGAACGAGGTGGCCATTGGAACCGAGTGGTATGATATAAGGATAATTAAAAATCAATCCGGAGGGTGGATACAGAACGCCACACTTAACATTAGTGCTGATAATACACCAAGGTATGTGGTAATAAAGGATTTAAATAATGACGGTAAGAATGAAGTTGTTGCAGGCTGTCTTGCTAGCGGCGATGGAATAAACGTTATGTACGAGAACAAGTCCGGCGGGTGGGTCGAGACGAATATAGGCAATGCCCCTGATGGCATTTATTCTATCGCTGTGGGAGACACAAACAACGACGGGAAGAATGAGGAGGTTATCGGACTTCAGAACAGCGTTAACTATGATGAAGTAATAATGTATGAAATAGAATATAATCCGATTTCCTGCGATGCGGTTTTAACCGGCCAGACCTGCGCGTTCTATTGGACGGTGAACGCGACAGGGACACAGGGCACGCAGTACTGGCTGGATAGCAACTTTACTTCTTCCTATAGCCAGGTTCCTGCCAACGACTCGGGTAACTTCCAGATAAACATCACTGCTCCGCTAGACAGCACAGCGCCTAACATAGCGGCCTGGGCGTTTAACGTCAGCAATATGACCAATTATTCTAGCACGCAGGGCTACCAGTTCAACGCCACCGTGAACGATGGCACGGGCATCAGCTATGTTTGGGTAGAGCATAATTTTTCTGGCATCTTGACCAATTATACGGCGACTGGCAACATCGGAAGCTCATACTACTATAACAATGCGTCTTTAGGTGCTGGGTTCTATTCTATTAAATGGTATGCAAATGACAGTTCAGCTAATCACAATCTCAACAGCACTGACTGGGTGCATTACTATCAGGTGAACAAGAGCATCCCTGTGCTTTCCCTTACCCTTAATGGGACTGCAGGCGACCGCAGCTATTTCAATAATACCGCAGTCAATCTGGGAAACACGACGACTCCGGGATACATCAACTCATCACTGTCTTTCTATTACAACACCTCTGCGTCGACTACCTGGAACGCGATTGCATCGCCGCAGAACTGGAATATAGCCTTTCTTCCTGCAGGCGTATACTGGGTATCGATGAACTTCACGGGCGACCAGAATTACAGCAGTGCCAGCAGCATCAGAATGCTTACATTGAATGATTCTCGCATCATATTCAGCAACTTCACAAGCAACGTCTCCTCGCTGTCGAACTACTCCTCTATCCAGGGCCATCAGTTCAACGCCACCGCCTTCAACTCTTCTCAGGTCAGCAAGGTCTGGCTTAGAGCCAACTTCAGCGGATCATTCACCAATTACACTGCGACGAACCCGGGCGGGAACTCCTGGTATTATAATGCAGGAGTCTTGGCTGCCGGAACTTATACTTACACCTGGTGGGCAAACGACTCTCTCCTCGCCTATTTCAACAGCACAAACCAGACTTTCCAGGTGAATAAGAGCTATCTGCCCATCAGCTTGTATATCAACGGGACAGATGGAGACAAGACTCTGAGCAATAATAGTAATGCTAACTTCACGGCTAACTTTAGTGCTGGCAATGCTTTCGTAATAGAGATATGGTCTAATTTGACCGGGAGCTGGGCACTGGATGGGTCAGGCGCTTCGCCTTACGAACTGACTAAAGTGCTCAACCCGTATCAGGCAAGGACTTATCTGATAATAGCTAACTTCAGCAACCAGAACTACACTTACACTCAGGCGAACCACACGCTGACTCTGCAGGAGGCGCCTGCTGCCTACGGCTGGCTCAACGTCAGTTATCAGAGCCCGGCTGCCCTTAGCTCCCAGAATTTGACGCAGTACAGCACGTTCAATGTCAGTATGAACGTCACATGCGTCGGCGGTGACTGTGGCTCTGTGACCGGCGTTCTTAGATACAACTCTTCCGGCCAGAATCCCGATGCTAACGTTAGTAACCTCTTTGGAGCCACGCCGTTCTACGCCCTGCCCAGTTTCCAAGAGACGAACATAAGCGATGAGTATAAAACTGTTCAGTCTGTTGCGATAGGGGATGCGAATAATGATGGGAAGAATGAGGTGGTTGTTGGGGTATATCAAGGCGATAATGGGGTCAGGATGTATGAGAACAAGTCCGGTGGCTGGGTGGAGACGAATATAAGTGATCCGCCTTTTGAGGTTCAGTCTGTCGCGATAGGGGATGCTAACAACGACGGGAAGAATGATGTGGTGATCGGCGGCTACGGCTATGGCGATAAAAACTGGACCAGGATGTATGAGAACAAGTCAGGCGGATGGGTGGAGACGAACATAAGCGATGCATGGTGTCCTTATTCTGTCGCCATAGGTGATGCAAACAACGATGGGAAGAACGAGGTGGTTGTTGGGATTGATCGTGACAAAGAGGTCAGGATGTATGAGAACAAGTCAGGCGGATGGGTGGAGACGAACGTAAGTGGCGACATAGGGTATGGGGTTTATTCTGTAGCGATCGGGGATGCCAACAACGACGGGAAGAACGAAATAATCATAGGGCTGTATTGGGGAGATTATGGGGAGTTTATAATGAGGATGTATGACAACCACTCTGGGCAGTGGATAGAAACCAACATAAGCGGCGGAACAGTAGAGACGCGGGGGGACGCTTATTCTGTCGCCATAGGGGATGCAAACAACGACGGGAAGAACGAGGTGGCCATGGTAATGGGCGGCTCTAATACCTATTATGAGGTCAGGATGTATGAAAACAAGTCCGGGATATGGGATGAGACTTACGTGAGCCCATTTGATTCATGGGGTTCTGATGATGTTTATGGCGTTGCTATCGGAGATATTGACAACGACGGTAAGAATGAGATCGTGGCGAGCGGTGGCGGATACAACGACGGTTTGCGACAGTATAGCAATAAGAGCGGGGTATGGGTAGAGAAGATTATAAGTGTAACTGTAACCGACGCTTATTCTGTTGCTATAGGAGATGTGGATAATGACGGGAAGAACGAGACGGCGGTTGGGTTGTGGACTACGACTAATGAAGTTAGGATTTATGACGCCGAATCCAACCCGCGTTCCTGTGGCGGCCTCTCATCCGGCCAGACCTGTAGCCTCTCTTGGGTGGTCAACATAACGGGCGAGCCAGGCACGCAGTACTGGTTGGATGCTAACTTCACCTCTGACTATAGCCAGGTGCCTGCGAACGACTCCGGCGATTTCCAGATAAATGTCAGCGATTATTATGGCCGACTAAGCGTCAGTTATCAGGATCCAACTTCGGGCAATAGCCAGAACGTGACCCAGCACAGCACGTTTAATGTCACCGCGAACGTTACGTGCGTCGGCGGGGCGACCTGCGATTTTGTCTCCGGCGTTCTGAGGTACAATGCCAGCGCCGGCTTGAACCCCGATGCCAATGTCAGCGGCATTGCAGGGACTACGCCGTTCTATGTGCAAACCGCAAACTTCCCAACCATTTTTAAAGAGAATAATATAAGCAATCTGGACGATGCGTCTGTTAGTGTTGAGTCCGTCGCTATCGGCGATGCGAATAGGGATGGGCAGAACGAGGTGGTTATCGGGGGAGACTTTTATAATTCAACAAGGATGTATGAGAACAAGACAGGCAGATGGGTGGAGACGAATATAAGCGATCTGGATTATGAATATCCTCACGTTTCTTCTACCGCCGTGGGGGATGCGAACAATGACGGGCAGATGGACGTGGTTATTGGGACAAATTCTGAAATCACTAATGAACTTAGGATGTATGAGAACAAGAGCGGGGGCTGGGTGGAGACGAACATAAGCGAGATAGGAAATACTATTCAGTCTGTCGCTATCGGCGATGCTAACAACGATGGACAGAATGAGGTGGTTGTTGGGTTGTACTATAGCACAAAGGCAATCAGGATGTACGAGAACAAGTCCGGCGGGTGGGTCGAGACGAATATAAGCGATGTGTTAGAATACGTTAATTCTGTCATGATAGGAGACGTCAACAATGATGGGAAGAATGAAGTGGTTATTGGGATGAACTTTGGCACTAATGAAATCAGGATGTATACCAACACTAGTGGGGGCTGGGTTGAGACGAATATAAGCGATGAGTCTAGTTATGTTTATTCTGTCGTGATGGGGGATGCGAACAACGACGGCCAGAACGAGGTGATTGTCGGGTTGAACTCTGGCACTAATGAGTTGAGGATGTATGAGAACAAGAGCGGGGGCTGGATTGAGACGAATATTAGCGATGCGTCTGTTGCTATCAATTCTGTCGCTGTCGGGGATCTGAATAGTGATGGGCTGAACGAGGTGGTTATTGGGCTGGCTGAGACCACCAATGAGATGAGGATGTATGAGAACACGTCAGGCACGTGGGTCGAGACGAATATAAGCGATGTGTTTGGTGATATTTATTCTGTCGCGGTTGGGGATGCCAATAATGACGGGAAGCAGGAAGCGGTTACTGTATTTCAGTATGCATTTAATGAGGTTAGGATGTACAATAAGTTATCAAATCCTCTTTCCTGCGGTTCTCTCTCATCTGGCCAGACCTGCACACTCTCTTGGACAGTGAACGCGACAGGGACTATAGGCACGCAGTACTGGCTGGACAGTAATTTCACCTCGTCTGCAAGCCAGGTGCCTGCCAACGACTCCGGCGATTTCCAGATTAACATAACTGCACCACCGGACACTATCGCGCCGAACATAGCCAACTTCAAGTACAATGTCAGCAACATGTCAACGTACTCTAGCACGCAGAGATACCAGTTCAACGTCACCGTGAACGATAGCACTGGCGTTAGCATGGTCTGGGTCGAACAGAATTTCACTGGGACTATGACGAATACTACTGTAACTTCATGTGGAACGAATGTCTACTGCTACAATGTCACACCTTTAGCTGCCGGCTACTATTATATGAAGTGGTACGCGAACGACACTTCAGCCAACAAGAACCTGAATAACACTGATTGGGTACATTATTACCGGGTGAACAAGAGTTACCTGCCCATTAGCCTGTATATCAACGGGACGAACGGAGATAAGACTCTGTTCAACAACTCTATGGCCAACTTCACGGCCAACTTCTCGTCCAGTTACAACCTTCCAATAACACTGTACACGAATTTGGGCAGGGGAGGAAACTTAATCGGATATGAAGGCTTCGAGGGCAGTTTCCCGCCAGCCGGCTGGGCGACCGGCGGCAACACCAGCTGGCACCAGAACGCGACAAACCCGATAAACGGCACCTATTCCGCGGCTAGCGGCGATATAGATGATGACCAGATGAGCTGGATAGATGTGACGAAGACTTACACGAGGGATGGCAACATCTCATTTAACTGGAGCGTTAGTTCTGAGAGTTGGTATGATAATTTATGTTTCTGCATGGACAAGGCATGCGGGAGCGATAACTGCACATGCGCCAACTCCGGAACGGCTGATGCTCTAATTACTTCAACAGACTCTGGCGATTGGACCAATGGATCTGTGGTCGAACCGGTTTCGCAAGGACCCCACACCTTCACCTGGTGCTATGCAAAAGACGGTTCGGCCTCTTATGGGGCAGACATGGGGAAGATAGATAATGTTGTCTTTAACTGGACTTACGCCCCAGGCGACATGATCCCTTGGGATTCTCAGAATTCGCCATTGATGAACTATACCGACTTGGCGCCTTATGCCGCTGGGAATTACTCGATAGTCGCCAATTGGACCGGAAACCAGAATTATACTTCCAGTCAGGCGAGCCATATCCTCAATCTAAATGTTACTGTACAATATGGCTGGCTAAACGTCAGCTACCAGAGTCCGACTAACGGGAGCAGCCAGAACCTACTACAGTACGGTACGTTCAACGTCTCTATGAACGTCACTTGTGTCGGCGGCTCTTGCGGCAATGTGACTGGTGTTCTTAGGTATAACGCCAGCGCCGGGTTGAATCCCGATACCAACGTCAGCGCGACTGCAGGAGCGGTGCCGTTCTATGCATCGACTGGCAACCCGCCTAGATTTTTGGGAACCAGCATAGCTCCGGAGATTTGGTCACAAATCAATTCTGTTAAGATAGGAGATGCGAACAATGATGGGAAGATGGACGTGGTTCTTGGACCGAATGATTATCAACTGCAGATGTATGAAAACAAGACGGGCACGTGGGTGAATACAACTATAGCTTGGAATACGGATTCAGATATTTATTCCATTGCGATAGGGGACGCGAACAACGATGGCCAGAAAGAGGTGGTTACTGGGGCGACTCATGGTGCCGAGAATCTGCTTATGTACAAGAACACATCTGGAACATGGGTGAAGACCATTATAAACAATACGGCTTGGAGCATCTATTCCGTTGCTATAGGCGATGCTAACAACGATGGGAAAAACGAGGTTGTTATCGGCAACGACGACTATAACACAACCAGGATGTATGAGAACAAGTCCGGAGGCTGGGTCGAGACGAATATAAGCAGCCCAGGTGATGAAGTCGATGCTATTGCTGTTGGAGATGCAGATAACGACGGTCAGAACGAGGTAGTTGTTGGGGTATATAGTGGTACCATTAACCTCAGGATGTACAAGAACACGACTGGCAAGTGGGTGGAGACTAACATAAGCGATGGACTTCATACGGTTTATTCTGTCACGATTGGGGATGCGAACAATGATGGGAGCAAGGAAATAGTTATATCTGGATCGTCGAATACGGGTAATGAAACCAGGATGTATGAGAACAAGAGCGGGGGCTGGGTGGAGACGAATTTTAGCGATGTACTTACCGATATTTATTCTGCTATCGGTGACGTTAACAATGATGGGAAAAATGAGATAGTCATTGGCACCGATGAGTGGCAAGTCACTAATTGGATTATGATGTATGAAAATAAGACGGGTGGCTGGGTGGAGACGAACATAAGTAATGTACCTGTGGGCGTTTATTCCCTCGCGGTTGGTGATGCTAACAACGATGGGAGGGATGAAGTGGTTAGTGGATTGGGTTATAATGATAACGATGATGTGTGGGTGTATCAACTCGCTGCCAATCCGCTCTCCTGCGGTTCTCTGATTCAGGGCCAGACCTGCACTCTCTCTTGGACGGTCAATGCGACAGGAACACAGGGCACGCAGTATTGGTTAGACAGCAATTTCAGTTCTTCTTATAGCCAGGTACCTGCGAACGACTCGGGCAATTTCCAAATAAACATCACTGCTCCGCCTACTGTCTATGGCTGGCTGAACGTTAGCTACCAGAGCCCGACAATAGGCAACAGCCAGAACGTCACGCAATACAGCACGTTCAACGTTTCTATGAATGTTACCTGTATTGGAGGTAGCTGCGGAACAGTCTCTGGTGTTCTGAGATACAATAACAGCGCTGGGCTTAATCCAGACACTAACGTTAGTAATGTTGTAGGTGCTACGCCGTTCTATGCCTTGACCAGCATCACAGAAACGAATATTAGCGATACGCCCGGTACCCCTTACAGTATTGCTATTGGAGATGCGAATAATGACGGTCGTAACGATTTGGTTATCGGGATGGCTTATACCCCAACATTAAAAATGTATGAGAACAAATCGGGCGGGTGGGTGGAGACCACTATTAGTTCTTTGCCTAAGGGGAGCGAAGCGGTCGCGATTGGGGATGCTAACAACGACGGCCAGAATGAAGTGGTTGTTGGGATGCAGTCACCCACGAATAATGAGGTCAGGATGTACAAGAACATATCCGGAGGCTGGGTGGAGACGAATATAAGCGATGTTCCTAATGACATTAGTTCCGTTGCAATAGGGGACGCTGACAATGATGGGAAGAATGAGGTGGTTATTGGATATACCGCTGCCGCCAATGGATTAAGGATGTACAAGAACATGTCTGGAGGCTGGGTGGAGACGAATATTAGCGCTCTGCCTTATGGCGCCACATCTATCGTAATAGGGGATGCAGATAACAGCGGGGATAATGAGCTGGTTGTTGGTACATATAGCACTTTTAACAATGTGAGGATGTATAAGAACACGACAGGCACGTGGGTGGAAACGAATATAAGCAGTTTGGACGATGATGTTGACTCCGTAGTTATTGCTGATGCGAATAACGACGGTTACAATGATGTTATTGCTGGGGCATATTCAGGTCCCAATGGGCTTAGGATGTATGAGAACAAGACAGGAACATGGGTGGAAACGAATATAAGCGATTTGCCAGCAGATATTGAATGCGTTGCTGTTGGGGATGCTAACAACGACGGCAAGAACGAGGTGTTTGTTGGAACAGGTTATACAGACGCTCAGGTTAGGATTAACGAAGTTAGGATGTACCAAAACGCGACAGGCAGGTGGGTGGAGACAAACATAACAGATGTGCCACTTGAGTCTTATTATGGCGTTCGAACTCTTGCTGTTGAGGACTCTGATAATGACGGCAGGAATGAGCTGAGTGTCGGGACTTATCGGCCGGTATATAAGTTACGCAACTATGATATTTTGAGCAATTCATTGTCTTGCGGTTCCCTTGCCCAAGACCAGACCTGTACGCTCTCGTGGACGGTAAACGCCGCTGGGGTGTATGGCAATCAGTACTGGCTCGATGCCAACTTCAGCTCCTCTTACAGCCAGGTGCCTGCCAACGATAGCGGCGACTTCCGGGTGAATATTACTTATCCATACGGCTGGCTGAATATCAGCTACCAATCGCCGGCCCCCGACAACAGCCAGAAGGTATACCAGAATGACGCATTTAATGTGAGTATAAATGTGACGTGTGTCGGCGGCATCTGCGGGGAAGTTCTTGGCACCCTCAGGTACAATGGAACCGGCCTCAGCCCCGACACCAATGTAAGTGAGATGGATGGTGCGGTTCCCTTCTATGTAGAGTATGCCAGCCCACCCTACCCGAGCTTTATCCCAAAAAACATAAGCGACATGTATGAGACGGTTTACTCTGCCGCTGTCGGGGATGCTAACAACGACGGCAAGAACGAGGTGGTTGTAGGACTCTATGAAACCACCAACGAGTTGAGGATATATGAGAATGATTCAGGCGGATGGGTGGAAACGAACATAAGCGATTTTGAAGGCAGTGTTCTTTCGGTTTATATAGGGGACGCGAATAACGATGGAAAGAATGAGATAGTCGCAGGGGATGAATGCTGCAATAATAAGGTGAGGATGTATGAGAACAAGTCCGGTGGCTGGGTGGAGACGAATATAAGCAATGACCAGGATTCAGACGTCTATTCCGTGGTTGTCGGGGATGCCGATAATGACGGGCTGAACGAGGTGGTCATCGCAAGATACAATCCTGGCTGCGTTAGGATGTATGATAACCATGGTGGGGCTTGGGTGGAGACGAATATCAGTTATACGCAGGATCTCGCTCAAGCTGTGGCGATAGGGGACGCCAACAATGATGGGAAGAATGAGATTGTTGTCGGCTTAGACTACACTGACAATGAGACCAGGATGTATGAGAACGAGAGCGGAAAGTGGGTGGAGACGAATATAAGCGACCAGGATAGCGGTATTTACTCGATCGCTGTTGGAGACCTTAATAATGATGGTTTGAACGAAGTGGTTGTCGGGATGAGCTACATCACTAATGCACTCAGGATGTATGAAAACAAGTCAGGCGGCTGGATGGAGACGAATATAAGCGATACAGATGATTCTGCTATTGATTCTATCGCTGTCGGGGACGCCAACAATGATGGGAAGAATGAGTTAGTTATCGGACTGAAATGGGGCAACACTATTACACCTAGGTTGAAGATGTATGAGAACAAGACAGGAACATGGGTGGAGACTGATGTAGCCAATTATCAGGAAGATGTCTATCCTGTCCTTATAGGGGATGCAGATAATGATGGATTGAGTGAGATTATTGTTGGAGCATACGCGTATTACTTTGCCACATTGACAGAATTCGATTTGCCATCAATCAACCCGCCGTACTGCGGTTCCCTCACCCAGGGCCAGACCTGCACCCTCTCTTGGACAGTGAACGCGACTGGGGCACAGGGCACGCAGTACTGGTTGGATAGCAATTTCAGTTCTAGTTATAGCCAGGTGCCTTCCAATGATTCGGGCAATTTCCAGGTCAACATAACCTCCGGCGCTATCACTGTCACTCCGGTATCTCCCGCAAACGGCACGATGGTTGATAGAGACGCAGTCAATGCAGGGACAGCAGACTATGTCGCTCTTGTAGTCAATACTAATGCGCAGAGCACGGTGAACATAACCTTCAAAATCAACCTAACCGACCCGGCTATCGGCGGGCAGACGAACCTGACCATAGGATATAATGTCACGAACTCATCCGGACAGGCAATATTCGTCTGGGACCCGAACAGCACGATGTACGCCGGTAACTATAGTTGGTGGGGGGCTGCTAACGTCAGCTACGAGATAAACGCCACAAGGACGGTCTACGTCTACGGCGGGCTCAATCTCACTTTCCAGCACCCAACAGAATATCCCAATGCCAGTTATGTGATAGGCGACCTGGTGAGGATTAATGCGACCCTGAAATCACTTGGTCCTGAGAGTGCGCCACAGCTGAATAATAGTTACGGGGCACAGGTGAACTCAACAATCATAAAGGCGGGTTCGTCCACAGCAAACGTCTACTTAAATTATTCTGAAGCTACTGCTGGCAACTGGACCGGGAACTACACGATAGCCGACAACGATCCGCTTTCAGGAGACCCGTACAACGTCAGCCTGAACGCGACGGCGAATTACTTCTTCACCAACACCACGAATTTCACGAGGAGCTTCTGGGTGTACACAAACATAACCGTATCAGTAACTCTTTTCCAGGCGCCGATACAGTACGGCTCGCTGAACCCGGGAGTCACCGAGAACGCCAGCACTGTGGGCGGATTCCCGCTGATAGCCAGGATAGACAACATGACCAACGTTAATGTCAACCTCTGGATTGCATCGAACATGAGCAACATGACTGGTCCAGGCGCCAGCTACATAATGATCGGCAACATGTCCTTCGCTAACGAAAGCACTGGCCAGTACAAGAAGAACCTTTCCATGAGCTACCAACTGCTAAAAGACAATATAACTGTGGATATGAACGGGCCCGGGAAGAACATCAGCGTATACTGGTGGATTGCCGTGCCTGTCGTGGAGCCGGGCGTATACACAACCACAGTCATAGTTTACACCAACAGGACCAATGAATAGCATATAGAAAGATTTATAAATAACCCATGATTAATAGGGGATGGTGATTAAGAATGAATAGTGGCAGAATTGCACTCAGTATACTCTTTATCCTAGCATTGGCAGTTATGCTGATGCTGAAAACAACTACCATGCCGTCAGGTTACGCGGCCACGAGCCAAAACCAGAGCACTACAGCAAGTGTGACTGTCAACGGTTTCGTATCAGCCACGCTTTTCAAGACGCCGATAACCTTCCCAGCCCTGGATCCAAGTACGAGCAATACCCCTGCTTCTAACAACAACATGACCGTGCAGATAGATGCGACTACAAACACAGGAACAATGATATATATAAACGGCTCTGACTTCGTGTATACATCTTACAGCTTCAAGCTCGCAAACATGTCATACAACGTGACTGCCAGTGCAACGGGAACTGCAAACACTTCATGCACTACGACCAGATGCAGATATGGCACTGTACCAACCTGGTTTTTCAACGAAACTGCTGCCTCACTTCCAAAGAACAACACAGTTGGAGACTACATCGACATACCAACATCACAAACTCCTGGAGCATATAGCGGTAACGTGAGGATATGCGTGCAACAGCAGGACTCTACAATCTACTGTGCATAACCCAACCCCTTCTTTTTGTTTTTCCTTTCTAAATAAGTAAATTTATATATACACAAAGCCACAATTTAGTGGAGAACATGATAAGAAGAATATGCCTGATTTTGGCGGCTGTTTTTTTGCTTAGCCCAATCGCTTTATGCCAGGATGAGGCCCCTGCCTACAGTCTCGGGACAATGCAGCCCACCAACAGCTACCGCGCTTCGCCAGGCGAGGACCTAGTACTAAAGTTCTACATATTCAACGCCTACGGCAACAGGATATCGCACATAACGCTCGGAGTCAGCGATAATCCAGACAATCTCAATGTGGTCCTGCCGCCATTACAGACAAAGACTTGGAATATAAGCGGCATCCTGACCCCGATTGAGGAAAACTTGTACGTTGAGCCTATGCCCATAGTGCCAGAGAAGCCGGCTACCTCCCCCCCTGGAGTCGAATACCTGAAATCGCCCAACGTCAGTGGGTTCATACCTGCGAAGGCGGTAAACGTGACTGTCAAGATACCTGCTGATGCACAGCTTGGTACCATTCACTCTTTAGTTATAACGGCTCTTGCTAAATGGTACGGAGAAACCGGCAGCGCGCAGGTTAGCCAGGCAAGACCGTTCTCATACAGGATACAGATTTTATCAAAGAACTACAGTGAAACGCTTTACAACCCACCAGAGGGAGGCGGGGGCGGAGGATTTAGTATTTCAAACGAGATGGTTTTCGGGATAGTCATAGCTGTCCTAGTTCTTGTAATATTGTTCCAGCAATTCAGGCCAAAAAAGCATAGATAAAACCAAATCTTTTTTAATCAGATATGATTTATAGTCACCGTAGCGTGAGCTGTAGTGATAATGATGAAAAGAATATTAATACTTCTGTTGTTTGTGTGTGGTGTGAACGCGGTCACATATAACTTTACGACGACGGCGATTACGACTGTTTGCGATCACACTCCTCAGCTGAACATAACGGGCATTGTGACGATCCCTACTCCGGTTTATGACGACTCAGCATTTCAAGTTTTGGTAAGTTATCGGAATATTGGAAACTGCCACTCTATGGATAACATCTCGATTGCTATAAATGTTTACAATTTTTGGGGTTCTAATTTATGTAATGGCTCCATTAACGGCAGCGGTTCGCTTGGTCCCGACCTTCCTGAATCCCTAGGTATTTGGTGCACTGCCTTACCTGCGGGCTCATACACAGTCAATGTAACCGCCAATTACGGCGTTTTGAACTTTACTTCTGTGCCGTACATTTATAATAACTCGACAAATGCGACTAGAAACATAACTATACTTACAAGACCTGTGACGCCACCCAGTGGTGGGGGTGGGGGAGGAGCATTGCCGCCATCGATACCAAAGGTAGTCTTCGTCCAGTTCCAGAAATACCCGGTCCTGCAGGAGGTGGCCCCAGGCAGCTTAATAATAGTAGATTTGACTGTTAAAAATTCGGAAAGCAGGCCACAGAATATAAGTGTAAACTTCACTGGCATACCTAAAAATTGGATAACTATATTCAGCAATAATGTAAATATAGAACCAAACGAAATGAAAACAATTTCTTTCACGTTAAATGTTCCAGAAAATGCTGATTCTGGGGATTATCTCGTGAAAGCAGCCATAAGTGATAGCAGAGTCTATGGCTATAGCTATTTCATCGTCAGGGTCAAGAGTTATCCCTCGAACTACATGGCCCCACAGATGTATAGGAGAGTTGATTTAGACTTTGTCAACAACAAGAGCACTGTCAAGATACTCGTCTGGAACGACGCAAACCCGCATAAGAAGATAGACATATACGAGAAGATTCCTAAGATGATTGCAGATAATGTCGATCAGGTCAGTTTTGTCACCTCGCCAAGTTCCATAGTGCAGCCAGATCCGATAGTTATGTTCACTATGGAAAATATGCGACCTGAGGAGAAGAGAAGCATTGATTATACTGTAAACAATGTAATCGACCAATACGAGCCATATGTCTACTGGCCGATAGAGCAGGTCAATATAATGTACGAAAAGGGCATTGACAAAATACAGATATCCAATGTCTACCAGAGCATCTTGATACCTGGCGGATACGACAACTACCTAACTTTCGATATAGGCAACATCTATACGGAAAAGGTAAATGTCACCATAACTCCCTGGTTCCCGAAAGGATGGAACGCAACGCCTGCAAGCATAAACCTGATAATCCCGCCATACAGCCAGACGAATGTTCGCATGGGTGTCTTTGCCCCAGCGGACATACAGACAGGCAACTATTACGCCGGCCTGTATATAACTTATGAAAACACCACCATAACCAAGGAGCTGGTGTTCAGGGCACAGGAGATAAACGCCCTGGGCGGGCTCTTCGCCGGACTCAAGCTCCTGTATGACAATGGCTATCTTGTCTTGCTGGCCGCGTCTGTTCTGATAATAATGGTCATAAGAGTCATAAGAACGAGAAGGAGATATGAATATAAAGAAGACGTGTCTGATACTTTATCAGAAATAAAAGGAATCGTGTTCAGGAGAAAGTAGCATGCGC
>Ga0315274_10007615_pt1 | contig 15668 bp, 22 predicted proteins | sample YL17G02_20_MG_FD_203700 | JGI IMG/M metagenome (GOLD analysis project Ga0315274, IMG submission 203700) | Sediment microbial communities from Yellowstone Lake, YNP, Wyoming, USA - YL17G02_20 | ecosystem: Environmental > Aquatic > Freshwater > Lake > Sediment | place: USA: Wyoming | collected... | reverse complement strand
GGGTAACGATTATCTCCTGCGGCGCCGTTTCGTAGAGGCATGGTCAAAGTCGGCATCATGATCTGTGACAGGAACAGGACCTGCACAGGGAACAAGTGCTTCAAATCGGTGATCGAGAGGGACGGCGCCTTCGCCGGTTACCCGAAGGGCGAGCCCATCGAGGTCGTGGGCTGGATGGCCTGCGGGGGCTGCCCCGGGGAGCGACTCGAGGCGGCTCCCGCGGATATGAAGAAGTACGGCGCCGAGGTCATCTACCTCGCGAGTTGCTATCTTGCCGGGTACCCGATCTGCCCCTACATCGAGGACCATAAGAAGTACATAGAGAACGTCGTCGGTCTCCCCGTCGTCGTCGGGACGCACCCTATGCCCGCTAACTACATCAAGGCGCACACGAAGGCGGGGGACTGGAAGAGGGACGGCGCTGACAAGTGGCTCAAGGGCATCACGGGTAGCCAGGGGGACGCCGACAAGTACGACTCCACGAACCCCAACTTCCTCAAGAAGTAACCACTTTTATCACGCGGCCCCCCAATCACCCCATATGTCAGAGGACAGGGAGCTTGAGGAGATCAAACGCTGGATGCTGGAGGAGATGATGGGTAAGCAATCTAGTCCGAGCATCCTCCAGGGCGGCGTCGTGAACGTCCTCACCGACGCGAACTTCGACAAGGCCGTCGCGGGGGCTATCCTCCCGCTGCTCGTCGACTTCTGGGCCGACTGGTGCATGCCCTGCAAGATGATGGCGCCCGTCGTCGAAGCACTAGCCAGGGACTACGCCGGGCGCGCATACTTCGCGAAGATAAACACGGACCAGAACAGGGCGACGGCTACGAGGTTCAGGGTGATGAGCATCCCGAACTTCATACTCTTCAAAAGTGGGAGGCAAGCCGACCAGATCCTTGGGGCAGTCGGGCGTCAGGGCCTCGAAGCCTTCATCAGGGGCCACCTGCCAGGCGCCTAGGGCTTCAGCTTCTTCACAGCATGGGCCATTGCCTCCGGCATCGCCTCGTTGAGGGTTGACACGAGCCCATCCACGAAGAAGGCGGGGAGTTTATCGCGGTCGATCAGTGGGTAATATACGAGGTTTGGCTTGTTGTGTGCGACGTTTTTATTGGATATCACCCCCATATTCTTCAGACCGGTGAGGGTCTTGTCGACGGTGGCGAGGCTGTGATTACAATCTTGAGCCCCCAGGCGTCGTTGTATCACATTGGCGTCTCCGCCTTCTTTTCCTAACTCCCAGAGGCACCCAAGCACCTCGGTCTCCTGAATGGTGAGGAACTTTCTCAGTCCTACTTCTGAGGGATCGTATCCCTTGAATTCGAGAACCATCTTCAGCATCTCTCCCAGAGTGAGTTCTTCGATAGTTTTATGTGGTTATGTTTATAATAGCTTTTTTCTTATCGTAAAATTCGATAACATATGTATTCTAAAGAATGTATAACATAGAAACGGTCACAGAGAATGTTATTTATCGGTATCAAAGATGAGTTGAGTTTGTGGAAGATATGTTATTGTTGAGCTAGAGGAGGCCCCTATTCACGGCCTTGGCGAGGTAGCCGTCGGCTGCCATGAAGTCGTCCGCGGCCTTGGCGGTGATCTCGTCCGCGGCCTCCTGCGCCTTCTCCATGACCTTCTCCTCGTCGAGGGTCACGCATCGTCTCCCCTCTACGACGAATTCGCCGTTGACGATGACGGTTTCTACCTCGTCGCCTCGGCTGTAGTAGACGATGTTGGGGGCGACGTTTCGGACGGGGCGCGTTATGTTGGGGACCATGTGTGGGGCCTTGAGGTCCATGATTATCAGGTCCGCCTTCTTACCAACCTCCAAGCTGCCGATCTTGTCGCCGAGGCCGATGGTGTTGGCTCCATCTATTGTGGCGATGCGTAGCATCTGCCAGGCGGGGAGGACGATGGGGTCCCTGTGACGGACCTTGTTGAGGAGTGCCGCGATCTTCATGCCGATGAGCATGTTGTGCCCCGTGCTCCCCGGGGCCTGGTCGCTGCCTAGGCCGGCGTATCTGCCACCCTGCTGGAGGAAGAGGGCGAGGGGCGGTACGATTCCGTCGATGAGTGCTATGCTGGCGGGGCAGCTGGCGTAGCGGACGCCCCGCTTGGCGATTACGGCGACCTCGTCGTCGGTCGTCTGGTGGCAGTGGGCGGCTATGATGCTGTCATCGAGGAACCCGATCTTGTCTAGGTACTTGATTGTGGTGGTGTCGTAGCGGAGCTTCATCTGTATGGCTTCTCTTGCGCCCTGGGCGACGTGTATGTGGCAGAGTTTGCCCCTCTTCACCGCCTCATCCTTTACGCGCTGGAGGAGGCTCCGGCTCATCATGTCCGCGCCCTGTGGGGAGAAGATGCAGCTTATCCTGCCCTCCCCGGCGCCGTCCCAGCGCTCCACGACCTCGACGCCGGCCTTGAACTTCTGCTCGCCGATTGCCTCGTCGAATATGTAGGGCTTGTTTGCGTCGGGGCGGCTGTTGGGGCCGATCTCGTTGATGGTGTCGGCTATGTTTGCGCGGACGCCGGCGGGTATGAAGACCTTCTCGGCGACGTGCCCCTCGTTGACGCCTATCTCGCCGAATGTGGTGACGCCGCTCTTGACGCCCTCCAGGACGCCGAGGGCGCCTCCGGCGATGCTGTGCTGGGGGGTGACGTACTTGCCGAAGGGCGCCATCGTCTTTAGCATCCACTCGATCTCGGGAACGTCCTGCGCCTCGCCCCTGATGATGGTGTGGCCCGTGTGTATGTGGACGTCTACGAAGCCTGGGAGGACCGCCTTACCCTTCGCCTCGATGACCGTCTCCGAGCTACGGTACTTCTTGTCGAGTTCGTGGGTCTTGCCCACGGCCACTATGTCCTGACCTTCGACGGCGAGGGCGCCGTCCTCTATGACGCCGAGGCCCTCGCCCCGCATCGTGAGGAGTATGCCGTTCCTGATGTAGATATCCGCCATTGAGTTCTCGTAGTTGTGCGCCACATCATATTTTACGCCTTCGGTTAGAGTGGGTAGTGTTCGACGTGAGAAGTGGTTGGCGGATGGTCATTTGACCGGAGCAGGCGGGTTTATCTCGCCACCTTGATGGGAGTGATCTTGAGGGCCTTCTGTATCTCCGCCGGGGTGATTTCGAGGATGAAGCCGCGTTGGCCGCCGTTTATGTAGAACTTGGGTAGCTGGAGGATGGACTCCTCGGCGTAGACGGGCATCTCCCGCTTTGTGCCGAAGGGGCTTATGCCGCCGACGAGGTACCCTGTGTGGCGCTGCGCGTCCTTGACCTCGCAGGCCGCCACGTTCTTCGCCCCCATCTGGCGGGCGAGGTCCTTAAGGCTCACCTCCTTGTCCCCGTGCTGGAGGACGACAACGGGTTCGCCGTCGTCCCTCTGCATTATGAGGGTCTTGACGACGTCGTGGAGGCCGACGCCGAGGCCATCCGCGGCGACGTCGCTCCCCTTCCTCTGGTAATCGTATGTGTGCTTCGCGTAGGCTATCCCCAGTTTGTCTAGGTGGATCGTCGCGGGGGTGACGGGGAATCGCTTGGACATGGGTATCAGATGAAAGTGGGCTAGGCTTAGGCTTTGCGATTGATCTATGCTTTCTTCTTGTCGACCCCCCGAGCGTCTGCGGCTGTGGCCGCGGCTATCTTGGGGTCGACCCTGCTGGGGCTCGCGATGAATTCTGGCATGGTCTGAGCTGCGTTTACGGGGACTTTTCACTTTCCAAAACCCCCGCCCGTCTGGCTCCCCGCGGGGGGAGGTCAAATATAGGTGGTGGGCAGAGGCGTTCCCCATGCCGAGTATCGAGGAGATCAGGCGGGACTTCCCCGTCCTCAAGGAGTGGGTGTACCTCGACAACGCCTTCGTCGGGCTGATGCCGAGGCAGGTCCGGGAGGGCTACAATCGATGGGCGGACGAGTGGTTCAACTTCGAGGTGGGTAACAGGACGATCCTGGACGGGTGGCTGGAGAAGGCGGGGCACGTCAGGGGGATGATCGCCTCCTTCATCGGCGCGTCCCCCCGGGAGATAGCCTACACTATGTGCACGGGCTCCGGCCTCAACATAGTGATCAACGGCACCGATTGGAGGGAGGGGGACAACGTAGTCTTCCCCGAGTGGGAGCACAACCCGCTGGAGACCCACACGACGAGGCTGAACGGCGTCGAGTCGAGGGTGTGGAAGCCGAGGGACGGGAGGTTCGACGTCTCCGACCTCGAAAAGCTCGTGGATGACAGGACCCGGCTGGTGCAGGTGAGCCAGGTTAGCTATGTCAACGGCTTCAGGGCGGACCTCGCCGAGGTGGCGGACATCGCCCACGTCCACGGAGCGAAGCTGCTCGTCGACGCGACGCAGGCCGTCGGCGCCATAAAGGTGGACTACAAGCGCGACGGGGCCGACTACGTCTCCGTCGCCCCCTACAAGTACCTGATGGGCCCCGCGGGGCTCGCCTTCCTCTACGTCGACGAGGAGTCGATCGAGGAACTGACGCCCGACAGGACGGGTTGGAAGAACCAGATCTGGGCGGGGGCACACGCTGAGGCGCCCACCCCGGAGGACACGGCGGAGAAGTTCGAGTACGGCACCATAAACTTCCAGGGCGTCTACGCCCTAGAGGAGTCGCTCAAGTACCTGAACCGCCTCGGCATGGACTACGTTGAGAAGAGGGTGCTAGACAACACGGGGTACCTCTTCAAGAGGCTGGACGAGGTGGGGAAGGTGATCTGGACGCCGGAGGGGAACGAGTCCCCGGTCGTCAGCTTCGCACAGGAGGGGGCGGTGAAGCTCGCGGAGAGGCTGAAGAAGGGGAAGATCAAGGTCACCGGGAGGGAGGCTCACGGCGGTCACATGAGGGTCAGCGCCCACTTCTACAACACGCGCGGCGACGTCGACAAACTCATAGAGGCCATCAACTAACCCAGCCTCCCTGAGGCGAAGCAGGCCTCCCGATTTCCGCGACTCAAAGTTGGGGGCGAAAATTTTTTAGTCCTGTAAAAATAGGCTGCGAGACCTTTTAAGAATAAAAATATTTCATATTGTCAGGTTACTCAACGTTGATAGAGATTCGTTTCCACGGCAGAGGCGGGCAGGGCGCCGTGACTGCCGTAAAGATACTGGCATCAGCGATATACCTCGAAGGCAAATACACGCAGGCAATACCGATGTACGGCACCGAGAGGCGCGGAGCCCCCGTCGCGGCCTTCTGCCGCATAGACGACACACGCATAAGGGAACGCGACCTCGTCCACGAACCCGACATAGTCGTCGTCCTCGACTCCCTCCTCAGCAGGAGCGTAGACGTGACGGACGGCCTAAAGAGCGGCGGCCTCATCATCGTCAACCACCCCGGCACGTACAAGGACACGGGCCTCGCCGGCAACTTCAAGATAGCCACCGTCGACGCGACAAAGATAGCACTAGACATCATAGGCAGACCCATCACGAACACCGCTATACTCGGCGCCTTCGCCAAGGCGACGGGGCTCGTCAAGCTGGAGTCGCTGGAGGAGGCGGTCAAGGGTGAGCTGCCGAGCAGGATCATAGCGACGAACGTCGAGGCGATGCGTAGGGCCTACGCGGAGACCTCCGCGCCCGCCGACGCCTCAGGCCTCAAGAAGGCCGAGGTGGTGAAGAAGGCGTCCACCCAGCCCCTCATCTCATACTCCAGGGTGGTCTCAGATTGGAGGGTCACACACCCCGTCATCGACAAGGTAGCCTGCGTAGGGTGTAAGAGGTGCTGGGTCTACTGCCCCGAGACGGCGATAAGCATGGTCGAGGACAAGGCAGAGGTCAACTACGACTACTGCAAGGGCTGCGGTATCTGCGCCGAGGAGTGCCTCGTGCACGCGATAAAGATGGAGAGGGAAGAGGTGTAATGCGTTGAAGTCAGAAGTAATGGTCGGTAACAAGGCGGTCGCCTACGCGGTCAAGCTCGCCAGGGCAAACCTCATAGCAGCGTACCCAATCACGCCGCAGACAACGATCGTGGAGTACCTGTCGGATTTCGTTGCCAGCGGCGAGCTCCCCGCCGAGTTCGTAACCGTGGAGGGCGAGATCACGGCGCAGCTAGTCTGCCTCAGCGGCTCGATCGCCGGGGCGAGGGCGTTCACGGCGACCTCGGGCGAGGGGCTGCTCTACATGTCCCACGCCCTACACCACACGGCCCGCTACTGGGCACCCGTCGTCATGGCGGTCGTAAACAGGAGCGTCAGGACGATGCAGCCCGACCACACCGACCTACTGGCGCAGAGGGAGACGGGCTGGATACAGCTCTACTGCGAGAACAACCAGGAGGTTCTCGACACGGGCATCATGGCGTACAAGATCGCCGAGGATGAGCGCGTCCGCCTGCCCGTCGCCTTCGCCCTAGACGGCTACGTACTCAGCTTCACAGCCGAGCCCGTCACCATACCCGAGCAGGAGAAGGTCGACGGCTTCCTCAAGCCCTTCAAGAGCCTCTACCCCGTCCTCCCGGAGACTTGGGACGCCGAGTTAGCGGAGTATAAGAAGCACTGGCAGCAGGGGAAGGGCATCAACGAGCCCTTCACGCCCTTCCCGGGTGACGAGAACTTCTCCCACCTGACGATGGTCAGCTGGGGTAAGGGCCACGACCTGCAGTGGAGATGGAGGGCACACCACGAAGCCATGATGAGAGCGAAGAAGGTCATAAAGGAGGTCGACGAGGAGTACGGCAGGATATTTGGTAGGAGCTACGGCGGCCTTCTCGAGGAGTACCGCTGCGAGGACGCCGAGGCTGTCATCGTCGCCATGGGCACACTCGCCAGCACCTCACGCGTCGTCATAGATAACATGCGCAAGCAGGGCAAACGCGTCGGCCTCGTCAAGCTCAAGTCCTACAGGCCATTCCCGGACGAGGAGTTCAAGGACATCGGTAAGAGGGTCAAGGCCATCGGGGTCATTGACCGCAACATCTCCCTCGGGGAGGGCGGCATCGTCTACGGCTCCGTGAGGAGCGCCGTCTACGACCTCGAGGAGAGGCCGAAGGTCCTCGGATACTACGCCGGCCTCGCCGGTAGGGAGGTCAGGGTAAGGGATATTGAGAAGGTGGCCGAGAGGACGCTGAAGGTGGCGAGGGGCGGGGAGACGGACTCCACCTCCACCTGGATAGGGGGTTGATTGTATGAGCAAGAAAATGAGTATACGGGATCTCCGCGATGAGGAGGTCGTGTGGTCGGGTAACCCCGCGTGTCAGGGGTGCGGCGGGTCCATAGTGGGTAGGCTCGTGTTCAAGGCGCTTGGCAGGAACTCGGCGCGCGTCGAGGTGGCCTCATGCGCCCCGGGCTTCATGAACATACGCGTGCCCAGCTTCTTCGGCCCCGCCTTCGAGGGAGCGGCCGCCTTCATGACGGGCCTGTCGAGGGGGTACAAGATCATCGGAAGGGAGGACATCGTGGTCGCGGGCCTCATCGGCGACGGCGGGACCGTGGACATAGGGTTCCAGGGTCTCTCGGGGGCGGCGGAGAGGAACGAGAACGTGATGTGGTTCACGTATGATAACGAGGCGTACATGAACACGGGTGGGCAGCGGAGCAGCGCCACGCCCGAGCACGCGCAGACCACCACGACGCCGATAGCGAAGATGAGCAGGGGGAAGACGTCGGAGAAGAAGAACGTCCCCATGATACTCGCCCTGCACCATGTGCCATACGTCGCCACGGCCTCCATCGCCTACCCCGAGGACATGACCGCCAAGATCGTCTACGCCAAGGAGCTGAAGGGCTTCAGGTACATGCACATCTTCAGCCCCTGCCCGACGGGGTGGGGAACCGACCCGAAGGACACGATCAAGATCGCGAGGCTATCCGTTGAGTCGGGCCTGTGGCCTCTGTACGAGATACTTGATGGGCACCACATGAGGCTGACGTACAAGCCGAGGGAGTTGAAGCCCGTCTCCGAGGCGCTTAAGGTGCAGGGTAGGTTCAGGCACTTGAAGGATGAGGAGATCGCGTCCATACAGGAGACCACGACGGAGAACTGGTCGAGGCTCCTGGCGATGGATGGCAAGGACATCTTCTAGCCCTCGCCTTCTTTTTACAACCCCTTTTCCGGTGATAAAGGCTGTTTCTTTTTTGAAGGGTACTCTGGACGCCGTTATGGGGTATATGAGTGCCTCTAGCCCCGCCGTGAGACGATGAACTGGGCTATGATGAGAGTCGCGAACCAGAAGACGAGGTCGACGGCGAGGGATACTAGGTCGACGCTCCACCTGTCGACGGGGCCCGCGATGGTGGTGAGGGTGTTGACGCCCCAATTCAGGGGTAGCCCGTAGCTCACCCTGACCAGATCGGGCACGGAGTATGTCGAACCCCAGAGCATGGCCAGAAGCGCCACGGCGACGACGGCCCCACTCGTGATTAAAATAGAGGGTTTTATCAAGTGATCGCGGCGGAACGGGGTTAATTATAGCTATCGTACCGACCGCCCAAATCCATAACGATATAACTATATAGTTACATCAATATAATTTATTAGAGCAATGAGCAAGTACCAGACCATCTCGGTCCCCAAGGAAGTAAAGGCTGCCCTAGAGAAGGCGAAGGGCGACAAGGAGTGGGGAGAGTATCTCTTGAACCTGAAAAAGGAGGCAGAAGATGCACGCCACATAGGCGCCTCACAGAAACTGAGGGAACTACTCACGGATGAGGACCTTGAGAAGATGCGGAAGGCCGGCAGGGAATTTAGGGAGAACTTCGAGCTGCGATGAATCTCATCGACAGTGACGCCGTGATCGATGACATCCAGCGAGGCACCACAGGCACAGGCGCCATTTCAATAATCACACTTCTGGAAATTCTCCGCGGCGTAGACGAAGAGAAAAGACGAAGGGTAAAGGAGCTTCTTGAGCAAAACTATGAAGTCTATAGGATCGACAACGACGTGATCCTCCTCACGTGCTCCCTCTATAATCAGGTAAAGACAGAGGGGAAACCAATCCCTGACGCGGATCTGATCATTGCGGCGACCGCGATCTCAAAGGGTTCAGCCCTCGTAACGGGTGACCGCCACTTTCAACGATTGACGAAGTACGGATTGAAGCTGGTTCCTAGACGATGACGGCGATCCTGAAGTGGGCGGGGGGTAAACGCAGCCTCGTTCAGGCGATACTATCCACTTTCCCCCCGGGCTACGAGGACAGAGCCTACCACGAGCCCTTCCTCGGAGGTGGAGCCGTCTTCTTCGCCGTCAAGCCCCGGAGGGGGACCGTCAACGACGTGAATCCCCGCCTCACAAACTTCTACAGGGTCGTCAGGGATAGGCCCGCCGAACTCATAGCGGAGGCGCTGAAGTATCCCTACGAGAAGGAGACCTACTACAGGCTTCGGGGCAGGTTCAATGAACGGGGACTTGACGCCGTCGAGGACGCCGCCCTCCTCCTCTACCTCAACAAGACGGGGTACAACGGCCTCTACAGGGTCAACAGCCGAGGCATATACAACGTCCCATTCGGCACCTACAGGAACCCCACTATAGTCCCCGAGGAGGACATCTACGCCGCGAGTGAAGCCCTCAGATGCGTCGAGCTGAGAAGCGAGGACTTCTCATACCTCCTCGACGCGGCGCGCGAGGGGGACATCGTCTACCTCGACCCCCCATACGAGCCCCTGAGCAGGACATCCAACTTCAACACCTACAACCCCACCGGCTTCCCCTGGGGGGAGCAGGTCAGACTCAGCGAGACGATAAGGGAACTCGACACACGCGGCGTCCTCTTCGTCCTCAGCAACAGCGAGCCCGTCAAGAAGCTCTACAGGGGTTACAGGATCAGGGTCGTTCACGCGAACCGCAGCATAAACACGAAGACCACCGCCCGGGGCCCCGTACGGGAGATCATAGTGACAAACATAGACGAGGCGACTAAACGCCCCTGATCAGTGTCCGGCAGTCGTCGCCAAAGAAGACCGAAAAAAGCCCCGATCGGCAAAACCGGTGCAAACAAGCGAAAACGTGACGACGACTACACTCCCATCCCCCCTCCTCACCCCACGCACGACGAGAGAAACAGAAAAGAAAAAAATTTTCCGTTATCGTGTGTAGCACCCCATAAGCCGCTCAACCGTTATTAATCGTCACCCGCAGGTGGTACCGTGGACACCCTCCTCCTCGACGCCGGCAACCTCTTCCTGTTTCTCAGCGGCTTCCTCATGCTATACACCGCGTACAGGGACAGGAAGGTGCTCAAGGGCTACAATCTCCCCGGCACCCTGCTAATAGTCCTAGCCATAGGCCTCGCCCTCGCCTACTACGCGCAGCAGGGCTACTGGCTCAGCTTCGCCCTCACCCTACCCAACTACACATACTGGCTCATAGTCTGCTCCTCGATTCTCAGGCGGAGGCTCAGCCCCACACCCGCCCTAGAAGCCTGAGCGCGTTCCCACCCATCACCTTCCCGACCTCGGCGTCGCTGTACCCGTTCGCCACCATCCACCGCGCGATGTTCGTGAACTCGCTAGGGTTCTCCAGCCCACGGACGTAGCCGGGATCGACCTCCCCCTTAGGGATCGGATACTCCTCAACCGCCTCCTCGCCGGGTCTCTTGTGGTGCCCGAGCCGCCGAGGATACCAGACACTGTACAGCGCTTGGTGATCACCGTAGAGGGAGTCGGGTCCACAGCCGACGTGGTCCACCCCCATCGTCTCGATGCAATACGCGAGGCACTCGCCGTAGCTGTCGATGCTCCCTACCGGGTGCTTCCGGGTCCTCAGTCCCCTCCCCGCGCCGCCGACGCCAAGCAGCCCCCCGCTCTCCGCCAACGCGTGAAGGAACTCGTCCCCACTCGTGTGACCCTGCGCGATGGCGCCCGGTCCACTGTGGCTGTTATAGATGGGGTCACCCGACGCCTCTATCGTCTCAAGCGCCGTCCTGTCGTTCGTGTGACCCACATCGACGAGCATCCCCACCTTGTTCATCCGCTTCACAGCGTCGTAGCCGAAGTCCGTCAGCCCCGAGTCGAGCCTGCTCTCCCCCATCCCGCCGCCCAGCATGTTCGACTCCGAGTAGCAGACACCCATACTCCGCACACCGAGACCATAGAGGACGTCGATCCGATCCACCTCGTTCTCTATCGGCGTCGCTGACTCCAAACAGAGGGCGAGTGCTATCTTCCCACGCCTCCGCGCCTCACGGATGTCCCTGACGCCCCTGCAGTGGACCACCAGCCCCTGATGGGCGACGTCGCAGAGCCTGTTCCCGATGTCGTGGATGACGTCTCCCCACTTCCACCCGCTGAAGCTCGTAACATAGCCCATGCCGTCCATCATGTGGTCTAAGACGCAGTCAACACCCGCCTTCGCAAGGTCCTCGTAGTCCGTGAACTGGCGCCCGAGGCTGTTCAGCTCCGGGAGTTGAGTCATGTCCTCGGGGTAGAGGACAGGGTGCTCGTGCAGGTCTATGATCGTGTTCTTCCCGATGAGCCCCTCGAAGCGCTCCTCCTCAACCTTCGACAGCGATACACTGTACTCGGGGACCCTCCCCGCCCCCCTCGCCATCCTGAAGACACGGTAATCAAAACCCGCCTCAAGGTACCCATAAGCCCCGTAGCCATCCCAAACCTTCCCGCCACCCATGCCAGATCGAATCAATCTCCACCGAGGATGTACTAGACGATTCCGAGCCCCAGCCCGGTCACCATTTATATTATACGCGATCCGAAAACACACTAAGGAGAACCTCGCTTGCCCGTCACAAAGGTCGATGGTACAATGAACACACACAAAGTCTTCCTCTACACCCTCAGCACATGCGGCTGGTGCAAGAAAACAAAGGAACTACTCAAGGAGAAGGGGATCACCTACGAGTACATAGACGTCGATGTCCTCAAAGCAGAGGAGAGGAAGGCCGCCGTCGAGGACCTACATAAGAGGAACGCACCCCTAGGCTTCCCACTCATCATCATCGACGACAAGGAACTCATAAGCGGCTACCAACCAGATAAGATACTGAGTGCTCTGGGACTATGACCGCTACCATCGAAGGGGTCAGGCAACGCGCCGAGTCCGACGCCAGAAGCCGAGGCTACTACCTAAACTCGGACCCCAAGTTCCTCCAGGACCTCTTCGAGGGCCTGAAGACGAATGAGGATCGCTACGGCTACCCGAGCTGCCCATGCAGACCCGGCACAGGCGTCTACGAGCAGGACCGCGACATCATCTGCCCATGCGACTACAGGGACCCCGACGTCGCCGAGTACGGCGCCTGCTACTGCAGCCTATACGTCAACAAGGAGATCCACGACTCGGGCAAACCGACACCCATCCCCGAGAGGAGACCCGCCGAGAAGATGTTCCCAGAGCTAGCCCTCAAACCAGCGGAGGAGACGAAGCCCGTCGTGGCTACATCTCAGCCCACGGAGAGGAAGCTCTGGTACTGCAAACAGTGCGGCTACGTCGCCTTCCGCGAGGACGCACCCTACATCTGCCCCATCTGCAAGGCGAAGAAGGAATTCTTCGCCGAGGTCAGGCTTGAAGTCCAACAAAAAACGGGCTAGGACTGGGTCTCGGGCTCCACGACCACGGCGGTCCCTGTAGCCGAGAAGACGAGGACGCCCATCGGGTAGCCCATGTCCGAGGTCTCGATGTCCACGCTGAGCACCGCGTTCGCCCCCATCGCCGCCGCCTTAGACCGCAACCTGTCGATAGCCTCTGCCCTCGCCTTCTCGATCTCGAAGCTGAAGGCAGTCACCTCGCCACCGATCATCGACTCGATGCCCGCGATGAACTTGCCCAGGATGCCCCTCGTCCTCGGGGTGATCCCTGACACGATGCCTATCACCCGCTTCACCTTGTAGCCGGGGATCGTCGGCATAGTCGAGACTACGAAGCCCTGGCTGCTGCCGTCGAGGCTGTAGCCGCAGCGGCTGCAGAACTTGGAGTCCTCGGGGTTCGTCTCCCCGCATACCCTGCAGTTCATGTTTTTCACCGAATAGGGATATGTACCCCATAGGTTTAGGTCTATCCTATATAGAAAATGGTGGGGATATAGAGACTCAGCGCGGCTTCCAGCGGTCAATCTCTATCTTGATCGAGTTGAGGCCAAGCTGGATGTCCCAGACGAAGAGGATGAGGGAGACCACGAGGCTGATCAGGCTCGCCGAGAAGAGGACCTCGATGAGCCCCTCGAGACCCGCCCCGAAGGTCGCAGTGACGAAGAGTGAGAGGATTATCGTCGCGACGAAGAAGATGCTCAGGACCGAGAAGGTGACGGCGATCTGGAGCAGCTTGGCGCGCCTGTAGAGGATATCAACCTCCTCGAGGAGTATGCGCTTCTGCTCGCCTTCTGCCAGCTTCAGTTCCCCCGTGAGCGCCCTTATGCGATCCAGTGGGCGCCCGAGCCTGTTGGTCATCGACAGCACGAGGAGCCCCACCCCCGAGATGAGGACACATGGAGCCATCGAGGTCTGCAGTATGACTATGAGGTCGGTGATGTCCATGTGTCTCGGAAGAAAGGCCATCTAATAAATGTGCATAAAAGTGCGATTCCAACCGATTTTGACCTTTAAACATCTGTCTCCTTTAAGCCACGATGCAGAAACGTGCAAGTGGCCGAATCCGCAAATTGACTCGGATGAGTCAAATCCTATAAATGGCGGGTTATTCTCAGGAAACGAATTTAACTTAAGTTGAAACATTCAGCCTTATTTAAACTATTTATATACTTGAAGGGACGCTTTATAAGGTAACGCCATGAAGTTCGTCCAACTCCGGTCCCTCAGGGACCTAATAATGCTCGTGGCATCCTCTCCCTCAAGCGGAGTCATACAGCACTTAGCGAACGGCAAATTCCATCTCTACTTCCTCGTAGGGGGCACACTGCATGAGATGTTCCTCTACTGCGTCAAGGAGAAGGAGCAGATCAAGGGTAACTTCATCACATACAACAGCTACAGCGGGGAGATCGGTTCCTCGGAGAATGTGCAGCACGAGCCCAACGTGAGCAGCTTCCCGGTCGTGGATATAATAAACCAGGATCTGCTGCCCACTGACCTGCTGAGCAGGTTGGACGACCTCTAGTCATGGATGATTGGTGAAGATCAATTGGCTGAGAAGATAGAGCTACCTGAGAAAAAAGAGCTAAACATCAGCATTGAGAACGTCGTCGCCTCGGCGACCCTCGACCAGAAGATAGACCTGCTCGCCATCATGAAGGTCTTCAGGAACGTCGAGTACCGCCCAAAGCAGTTCCCAGGCCTCGTCTTCAGGCTCAAGAGGCCAAAGACGGCGACCCTGATCTTCGGCTCTGGTAAGATGGTCTGCACCGGCGCCAAGTCGGAGAAGCAGGCGAGAAGCGCCGTGAAGAAGGTCGTCAGGGAGCTTAAGACGAACGGGATCATCATCCTCGGGAAGCCGAAGATCGTTATCCAGAACATCGTCGCGTCCGCGAACCTGCACGGCAAGATAGATCTTGAGACCGCCGCGGACATCATGGACAACGTCATGTACGAGCCCGAGCAGTTCCCCGGCCTCATATACAGGATGGGGGAGCCGAAGGTCGTCATGCTCCTCTTCGCCAGCGGCAAGCTCGTCTGCACGGGCGCCAAACATGAGGACATGGTCCGCGAGGCTGTGGAGAAGCTCCACGGCATCCTAGAGGACTACGACCTCATCTACTACGAGGAATAATCGGGAGGGGCCTGCGTGTCCCACAAGAACAGCCTCGATCAACGTGCCTCGAAGATAATCTTCGAGGCCGGCGAGGGCGGGATCATGCAGAGCGAGCTCTGGAAGGAACTCGGCGTAAGCAGCAGGGAGGGCTCGAGGCTCGCCCTACGCTTCGAGGAGAAAGGTTCAGTAGAGAGGCGCAAGGTACTACATGAGGGAAGGTGGAGCTACAAGCTGTTCAGCAAGAAGGAGTTCGTGACCATGGACAGCATCGAGGGCTGCCCCTGCATGATCTGCGCCGACATCGAAAAGTGCTTCGAGAGCGGGCAGAGAGACCCCGTGAGTTGCCGAGACTTGACCACTTGGCTTACACCCCGAAAGGCTGATTAGCCTTGCCACCGTAGGGGGCTCCCAAGTTGGACCCTAGAATCAGAGAGGTCTTGAAGTACGGCGTCGCCTTCGCCGTCCTGATAATGATCTTCTTCGGCGGCTCCTACGTCCTCAAGGGAGTTCTGGGGACAGAGTACCCGATGATGGTCGTGGTCAGCCAGAGCATGGTGCCGACCCTAGGCGTAGGGGACTACATCCTCGTCGCCAAGATACCCGACGCGGAGCAGATCACGGTGGGTTCAAACCCCGATGGGGAGATCATCGTGTTCCTCAAGCCGGGGAGCACGGACGAGTACATCGTCCACAGAGCCATCAGGAGGAACAGCGTCGATGGAAGCGTCAGCTACGTGACGAAGGGGGACAACAACCTATTCGCCGACGGGACGCCGGTACCCCCCGAGAACGTGATGGGAAAGGTCATCGGGAACATCCCGATAGTCGGCTACTTCAGCCTCTTCATAAAGACGATGAGGGGCTTCGGCCTCGTCATCGGCTTCATGGCGCTCACCTTCTTCATAGACTACGTCCTCCCCGCGAAGAGGCCCGGCGCCGGGCGGTTCCCCGTGTTATCGCTTGCCCCGCTCCTCGTTGCGCCACTAGTCGCCGCGAGTTTCTGGTTCATCCCGAGTAAAACCCAGCTAGAGTCGCAGAGCATGCACCTCGCCCT
>Ga0315274_10007613_pt1 | contig 15670 bp, 8 predicted proteins | sample YL17G02_20_MG_FD_203700 | JGI IMG/M metagenome (GOLD analysis project Ga0315274, IMG submission 203700) | Sediment microbial communities from Yellowstone Lake, YNP, Wyoming, USA - YL17G02_20 | ecosystem: Environmental > Aquatic > Freshwater > Lake > Sediment | place: USA: Wyoming | collected... | reverse complement strand
TACGGAATCCGCTATGAGTTCGGCATTTTTGATCAGGAGATTCGGGATGGATGGCAGGTCGAAAACACGGACAAATGGCTTCGGCTTGGCAATCCCTGGGAAGTCCCGAGGCCCGAAATTACCTTCGTGGTCAACTTCGGAGGCCACACGGAACATACGACGGACGCCGAGGGGCGACACAAGGTTCTTTGGATACCCGATCGTGCCGTCCGGGGTGTGGCATGCGACATACCGGTCCCGGGATATAAAGTGAATACGGTGAATCTCCTTCGCTTGTGGAAAGCGGAGGCGACGGAGTCTTTTGACTTCCAGGCGTTCAACGTCGGCGACTACTACGGTGCTGTGGAAAACAAGGTGTCATCTGAAAACATCACCAAGGTTCTCTATCCCAACGACGAGGCCATTCGAGGTAAACTCCTTCGGCTTGAGCAGCAGTACTTTTTTGTGTCATGCTCGCTGCAGGATTTGATCCGGGTCCATCTCCAAAGAGGGAATGACCTGAAGGACTTCCATGAGCGTTCTGCCATCCAGCTCAATGACACGCATCCCTCGATCGCGGTTGCCGAGATGATGCGACTGCTCATCGATGTACACATGATGGACTGGGACATGGCCTGGCACATCACTCAAAACACATTTGCGTACACAAACCATACCTTGCTTCCCGAGGCGCTCGAGAAATGGCCGCTGCCGCTCTTCGGCGGTCTCCTGCCGAGGCATCTCGAGATTATCTTCGAGATCAATCATCGTTTTCTCGAAGAGGTGCGTGCGAAAGGCGAGGCCGACAATGAACGAATCAGGCGCCTCTCCTTGATCGAAGAGTCGGGCGGGAAATACGTGAGGATGGCCAATCTTGCAAGCGTGGGAAGCCACGCCATCAACGGGGTCGCGGCCCTCCACACTGATCTGTTGAAGCGGGATGTTTTGCGTGACTTCTATGAGCTCTTTCCCGAGAAATTCCTCAACGTGACGAACGGCGTCACGCCGCGTCGCTGGGTTGTGCTTGCCAACCCCCGGCTGGCTCAGCTGATCACGAGCAGGATCGGTGACGGGTGGATCCGCGACATGGAGGGCCACCTGCCGAAGCTCGAGCAGTATGCCGGTGAAAAGGAATTTCAGAACGATTGGCGACAGATCAAGCATGAAAACAAAGCAAAGCTCGCGTCAATCATCCGTCAGAATACAGGGGTCGTGGTAGATCCTGACACACTGTTCGATATTCAGGTCAAGCGCCTGCACGAATACAAACGCCAGCATCTCAATGTGCTCCATGTCCTTACGCTCTACAACAGGATCAAAAAGGATCCGCATCTGGATTTCGTTCCCCGGACAGTGATCTTCGCCGGCAAGGCCGCACCCGGGTATTTCATGGCGAAGCTGATCATCAAGCTCATCAACTCCGTTGCGGATGTTGTGAACAATGATGCCGACGTGGCAGGGCGGTTGAAGGTGGTCTTCCTGCCCGACTTCAATGTCAAGAATGCTCATGCGGTCTATCCGGCTGCTGATCTGTCGCAGCAGATCTCGACAGCGGGCAAGGAGGCGTCCGGAACGGGGAACATGAAGTTCTCGATGAATGGTGCGCTCACCATCGGGACACTCGACGGAGCAAACATCGAAATACGAGATGCAGTGGGGAAGGAGAATTTCTTCCTTTTCGGCCTGACGGCGGACGAAGTCACCAGCGTCAAGATGCAGGGGTACGATCCGCTGCGCACCGTGGAGTCAAACAATGAGCTACACGGGGTCATCGAACTTCTTACTTCCGGGGTCCTCTCAAAGAAAGATCCATCTCTCTTCAGGCCTCTCGTTGATTCCCTTATCTACCAGGATGAGTACATGCTGATGGCCGATTTCCAGGCATACATAGAATGCCAGAACCAGGTCGACAGGGTCTATCGCGATCTGGCAAAATGGACGAAAATGTCGATACTGAATGTCGCACGGATTGGCAGGTTTTCATCCGACAGGTCCATCCGCGAATACGCTGAGAAGATTTGGAACGTGAAGCCGGTGAAGATTCGCATATAGTACACGCTTTCGCATTTCGCCGCGGCACCGTCTCCTGAGGGGTGAACCCGGTTCATCGGGCGATCGAAGTCGAGGGAGCGATGTCGAAATACGAGCACTCCGAGCCTGAAACCGTAAGGACAAACGCCATGAGATTCTCCCGCCGTTCCTTGCTCAAAGCCGGGCTCGCTCTGCCGTCTCTGGGCTGGACTTTTCCTGCGTTGCGTATCAGTTCGCGCAACGATTCTTCGTTTGATCCCTGGATCGAAGTCCACAGTGAGAACCTTCGCCACAACGTGGGCGAGGTGAGCAAGAGAGTTAATGGCCGGCCGATCCTTGCTGTCATAAAGAACAATGGGTACGGGCTCGGTGTTCAAAACGTTGCTCATGTTCTTGAACCGCTCGATCCGATCGCTGGCTTCGCTGTGGTGAAATTGCACGAGGCTCTTTCACTCCGCGAGGATGGTGTTCAGAAGCCAATTCTCCTCCTGGGCCCTTTCGATGAGCGGGACCTTGAGGAGATGGTGGCGCAAAGGATCACGCCCATGGTCTATACGCCGCTCGGCAAGACGCTCGACGCGATGTCTGACAAATTCCAGAAACCAATCTCGATACAGATCTGCGTCGATACGGGCATAGGTCGTGTCGGAGTGCCGCATGCTGAAGCTGCTGAGCTTATTCGAGATCTCGCTGGCCGGAAATCCGTGAGGATCGATGGGATTATGATGACGTTCACGGAAGATCACGAGTTTGACCAGGAGCAGCTGCGACGCTTTCAGTCACTCTGCAAAGGGCTGGCCGAAACAGGGATCAAACTCGGGATGCGGCACGCTGCCTCCAGCTTCGGACTCTTCCAGCGGCCTGATGGTTTTCTTGACATGGTGCGACCAGGGATGGTTCTTTTCGGGATCTATCCGGAGAAAGAATTTCGAGACATGGGGCTGATGCAACTCAGGCCCGGAGTGAGCTTGAAGACACGCGTCATCTATGTGAAGCAGCTGCATACGGGCGACAGTGCTGGTTACGACCGGCAGTTCAAAGCCCAGGGCGATACGTGGGTAGCAACGCTTCCTGTTGGCCATGCCGATGGATATCCGCGGGTGGCCACCAAAGGGGCACGTGTTCAAATCGGCGGCAACCTCTATCCCGTCGTTGCGCTCTCGGCGAGTCACTCTGTTGTTGAAGTTGGGCCCGAATCCAAAGTGGCCATCGGCGACGTGGCGACGCTGTTCGACTGGCAAGATGGTTCTCGACCCGAGGACATTGCTTCTTCATGTGGCGCTTCAGTGTACGATTTGACGATGCATTTGAATCCTCTGTTGCCTCGTCGCGTTCTCTAGGGCCAATTCGAATAAATCATTTTGGAGAATGGGAGAGCTGAAAGCTGAAGTACATTCAGCGACTGATGATTGGAGTTGAACGAAACAATCCAGAGATCCAATGAATACTCAATCGGAGAAGGCTGGAGAGAAAACGCCATCGTGGGTTGGTGATCTGTGGGGGGGATTGGCGTCCATGCTCGTAGCGCTCCCCTCGTCAATTGCCTTTGGAGTCCTCACATATACTGTGATGGGGTCTGAGCTTGCAGGTGTGGGCGCAATGGCTGGAATTCTTGGTGCGGCTGCCCTTGGAGTCGTCGCACCCTTCTTCGGCCGGACGGGTGGATTGATCTCCGCCCCGTGTGCACCGGCGGCTGCCGTCCTTTCTGCCCTGATTGCAGGACTTCTTGGTGGCAAAGTGGGAGCCGGATTGACACCGGCAGATATTCCTCCGCTACTCGCGCTGACCGCCCTTCTCTCGGCAGGCTTTCAAATTCTTTACGGTGCCATCGGTGGTGGTCGTCTGATCAAGTTCATTCCGTACCCGGTGGTCACTGGTTATCTCTCTGGCGTGGGCGTTCTCATCGCACTCGGTCAACTGCCGAAGCTGTTGGGACTGCCTAAAGGAATTCCACTCCTCGACGGAGTGATTTCTCCAAACATCTGGAGATGGGAAGGACTCGCGGTCGGAGTCGTCACGATAGTTCTTATGGGAGTGGCGCCGCGCATCACGAAGAGGGTGCCGGCCGCCATCACCGGTCTTCTGGGAGGGATCGTTTCCTATTTCGTGCTTGCGATTTTCTCACCTGCGTTGCTGAATCTCAGCGGTAATCCGCTCGTCATCGGGCCACTCCAAACTTCAGGTTCTTTCTTCGACGCCGTCGCTGGCCGATTGACTTCTCTGGAGTCAATCAACCTTGGATCGATCCGACTCATCATTGTCCCCGCTATTACATTATCGGTGCTGCTTTCCATCGACACGTTGAAAACGTGTGTCGGGCTCGATGCGCTGACCCGCCGTCGCCACAATTCCGATCGTGAGCTCATTGGACAGGGGATTGGGAACCTCGCCTCGTTCATGGTTGGCGGAATGCCGGGCGCTGGAACAATGGGGCCGACACTCGTGAACATCACCAGTGGCGGACGTACTCCCCGTTCAGGAATTATTGAGGGGTGCTTTGTGATCTTAGCCCTCCTCCTCCTGAGTCAGTTGATAGCATGGATTCCGATTGGGGCACTTGCAGGCATCCTGCTTGTCATTGCATGGCGCATGTTTGACAAGGGAATGTTTCGCCTGTTGCGTTATCCAGCGGGGCGATTGGATTTCGCTGTTATCGCCGGTGTGGTCATTGTCTCCGTAGCTGTCGACTTGATAGCAGCTTCGCTTGTTGGAGTAGCGCTGGCGATTCTGCTCTTCATCCGTGATCAGATCCGGGGATCGGTCATTCGTCGAAAACTCTACTTGAACCAGATATCTTCGAAGAGCCGCCGTCGTACTTCAGAACGGGAGATTCTTAACCAGCATGGCGACCAGGGTGTCTTCTGTGAACTCCAGGGCAACCTGTTCTTCGGCACCACCGACCAGCTCTTTTCTCAGCTCGGGCCTGATCTCCGAACCAAGCGCTACATTCTTCTCGACATGCGGCGAGTCCAGTCGATGGACTATACGGCAGCCCACCTCTTTGAACAGATGCATGCGCAGTTGGCAGAACGTGGAGGGCAATTGCTTTTCAGCGGAATGCCTTCGGGTCTGCTGGACGAGCGGCACTTCGCGCATTATCTTGCTCAGCTCGGCGTCGTCAAAGCAGGGGCAGGTGTGATGATCTCGGAAACCCTGGACGGCGCACTGGAATGGATAGAAGAGCGAATCCTGGAAATCGCTGGAGTCGGCAAGCAAGACGAAGAGCGATTGCTTGACCTCAAGAACTTTGACCTCTTCCGGGAGTTTGATGAACACACACTCAGCGAGTTACTGCTATGTATGCGCGAGCTGTCACTCGCGGAGGGAGAGAAAGCTTTTTCACAAGGAGAAGAGGGGGACGAGATTCTTCTGGTACGGCGCGGGAGCGTGCGGATTATGCTTCCCTTGGAGAGTGGAAAATATCATCACCTTGCCACCATCGGCCGCGGGGACTTCTTCGGCGAGCTTTCTTTTCTTGACAGGGGTATCCGCTCTGCGGATGTAGTGGCAAAGGTTCCCACTGATCTCTACGTCCTCTCTCGCACACGATTCAATGAGCAGTCCAAGTCCAATCCGATATTCGGTGTTCAGGTCTTCGCACGCCTGGCCCACGCTATTGCGTTGCGACTTCGCCAGACCGATGCCGAGCTGCGGGCGCTTGAAGAACGATAGAGAGGTGTTCACTCTCGACGATGACAATTGAAGAGGCAATCCCGGACACCTGGAATTGCCTCTTTTGTTTGTCCCTTGCGGTGAGGAAGTCGGCCTGTCATTCCCCGCGTTCTTCCTCAAGTTGAAGAACCATTCCTAAGATGCCAGCCGGTCGGAATGTTGACTTTTTCGTGATCTTCTCGTCCTGGAAACACTGGCAGTGAATTTCGTGGCGTCAAGCCAGCCTCAACTTGGCGCAATTTGCCTTTCACTCCGAACTAAAGTAGCTTTGTAGTGCAGAATTCGCCCGCCGATACCGTGGATTCATCGTAGACGTTATTCTCTCAGTTCCGATTCCCGCCCATGGAGGTTCACATGATCGGGCAGACAATCTCACACTTTCACATTATCGAAAAGCCCCCGACTACGTCCCGGAAAAATGGGACTCCGTCGGGGCAAGTCGGCAAAGTTCGAAAATCACCCACGCCGGCCTGCCTGCCCGCCTCCGACGAACTAGAATGGCAGGCGGGAATCCCGACGCATTCTGTCGGGAGCTGCCTGAGGAGTGATCTATGATTGGACAAACTATTTCCCATTACAGGATCCTCGAGAAGTTAGGCGAAGGCGGAATGGGCGTCGTATACAAAGCCCACGACACCAAGCTCGACCGCACCGTCGCGCTCAAATTTCTCCCCGCTCATCTTGCCTCCTCTGAGCAAGATAAGGCACGCTTCATCCACGAGGCGAGAGCTGCCGCAGCGCTGAATCATCCCAATGTGTGCCCTATCCACGATATCCAGGAACATGAAGGGCCCGCCTACGCTGGTGCTCCGGCGGGCAAGCAGACGTTCATTGTGATGGATTTTGTGGAGGGCCAAACACTTCGAGACAGGAAACAAGAGTTCTCCATCAAGCAGGCGGTCGAGATCGGCATTCAAATCGCTGATGGCCTGACGGCAGCGCATGAGAAAGGGATCGTTCACCGGGACATCAAGCCCGAGAATATCATGCTCCGGAAGGACGGAATCGTCCAGATCATGGACTTTGGCCTCGCAAAACTCCGGGGCGCATCGAGGATTACAAAAGAGGGGAGCACCGTTGGCACAGCCGGATACATGTCCCCCGAGCAGGTGCAAGGTCTGGAGACCGATCACCGAACGGATATCTTTTCGCTTGGCGTCATTTTGTACGAGCTCCTTGCCGGGCAATCTCCCTTCAAGGGGATTCACGAGACTGCAATCATGTATGAGATCGTGAATGTTGATCCCGCGCCGATCTCGTCTCTGAGGCCCGAAATTGATCCGGAACTTGATGCGATCGTTTTGGAGTGTCTGGCGAAGGAGCCGTCTGAACGTTCTCAGTCCGCTGCCGAGATCGCCAAAGACCTGAGACGTTTCAAGCGCGAGACGAGCAGGAAAGGGATCAGTCGCGTCTCGACTATTCGGCCAGCTGCAGTGACTACCGTCGCCCCTCAGCCATCGCGAAGAGGATTCTTCGACCGCGCACGATCTCCGGTATTCGCGTGGTCCATAACGGCAATCCTATTCGTTGCGCTGGTTATCACAACAACCCTCTACTCTATTCTTCCATCGCCTACGCTTTTCCCAATCCGCTCCGTTATTCCTCCACCGGAGAAGGCAAACTATCACTACTATGGACAAGATGCCGGCCCTGCCGTCATTTCTCCGGATGGAAAAGACGTTGCATTCATTGCAGTGACGAGTACAGGCGAGCAACTTCTGTATGTGCGACCGCTCGATGGCCTGTCTGCGCGACCTCTTCCCGGTACCGAAGGAGCATCCTACCCGTTTTGGTCGGGGGACAGCAAATCAATCGGTTTCTTCTCATGGCCAAATCTGAAAAAGATCGATATCTCGGGCGGACCGCCTGTGACGATTTGCCTTGCGCCGGTGGGGAGAGGTGGAACATGGAACAAGGACGGAACAATAGTATTCCAGCCGGGTACCGTCGGTCCGCTCTATGTTGTCTCGGCGAGCGGGGGAACCGAGAAGGTTCTCACGACGCTCGACACAGCGAAACACCAAACAAGCCACCGATGGCCGTACTTCCTTCCTGACGGGAATCACTTCTTGTATTATTCCTCCAGCACAGTGGTTGGTGCACCTGCTGAAGAGAATGCGGTCTATCTTGCCACAATTGATATGAAGCTCAACAAGCCACTGCTCAAGACCTCTGCAAATGTCGCTTATGCACCGGGATACATACTCTTCATGATTGGCTCGGCACTGAAAGCTCAGAAGCTTGATGAAAGTGGCATGGAGCTCAAAGGAGATCCCGTCACGATTGCGGACAGTGTTCTCAACGACGCCGGATTCAGCCTCGCGGCGTTTTCGGTATCTCTTAATGGTGTGCTCATCTATCAAACGGGCACGGCTCAATCCGGCGCACAACTGAGGGTGGTGGACCAATCGGGAAGAGAGATTGGTCGCGTCGGTGAGATCATCGAGCATTTCCAGCCTCGCATCTCCCCAGACGGACGGCAGGTGGTGGCTTCAGTGTTTGACGCCAAATCCAAGACGGACAACCTGTGGGTTTACGGAATGGCACGCGGAGTGAGAACGCGTCTCACCTCCACAAAATTCTATGATTCGAATCCTGTTTGGTCTCCTGATGGTTCTCGCATCGTCTTCGAGCGGTACGGCACGGAAGGGCCTGGTGACCTCTATCTCATGCACGCCGCTCGAATCGGATCCGACGAGGCACTCTGGGTCTCGGACGCTCCAAAAATCTCAACCGATTGGTCCTCCGACGGGAAATTCGTTGCATTCACCCAATACACGGACGGGGGCCACGGGGATCTCTGGGTCTTGCCCATGAAAGGGGATCGGAAGCCGTACCTGTTCTTGCAGACGCCTTTTGATGAGTGGGAGGCGCGGTTCTCCCCGAACGGAAAGTGGGTAGCGTACGTGTCGAACGAAACCGGCGATCTTGAAGTCTACGTGCGTCCTTTTCCCGGGCCCGGCAATCCTACGAAAGTGTCGAAGGCAGGTGGAATGTTTCCTCGGTGGAAAAAGGAAATTGGCTCGTCGAGTGCGCCAAATTCTGTAGGAGAGCTTTTTTACATAACGACCGATGGCAAACTCACGCAAGCTGAGCTTCGGCTAAAGGGATTGGAAATCGAAGTCCGCGATCGTCCTTTGTTTGGTGTTCCTCCCTTCACGCAAGATTTCGACATTTTCCCTGATGGCAAGAGGTTTCTTTTCAATACGACTATCGAACCGCGTGAGTCGCCACCCATCACACTTGTAGTCAACTGGGATGCTGGACTAAGGAAATAGATGAGAGGATTTGCAGAAAGATGATTGACGACTGTTGAATGATAATCGCTCCATTGCACCAACGCGACAACAATTAACCGGTCACCAATTAACCAACTAACTCTGTTCTATGATCGGTCAAACCATTTCTCACTACAGAATTCTTGAAAAACTTGGCGAGGGTGGCATGTTCGAAAATCACCCACGCTTGCCTGCGTGCCCGCCTGCCTTCAGGATACAGGTTCAGCGGGCAGGCCGAAGGGCACTTCGGCAGGCAGGAGCGCAGTTCAGCGAGTGGGATTGATTTTCAGCCTGCCCGCCTCAGGGGATTCTCTTTGGCAGGCGGGAATCCCGACATCCTGAGCGAGCCCCGCTTTGGGCGGGGTAAACTCCGCGAGTCGAAGGATTGTCGGGATCCGCGGGAGGTTGCATGATCGGGACGACCGTGGCACACTACAAGATAGTCGAACGCTTGGGCGAAGGGGGAATGGGTGTGGTTTACAAAGCCGAGGACACCCGTCTCAAACGCACGGTCGCGTTGAAGTTCCTTCCTCCTGAACTCACCTGCGAAGACGAGGCTAAGGAGCGCTTCATCCACGAAGCGCAGACAGCCTCTGCCCTCCAACACAACAACATTTGCACGATCCACGACATCGACGAGGGAGATGACGGACGACTATTCATCGTTATGGATTGCTATGAAGGAGAACCGTTGAAGGAGAAGATAGCGCGTGGACTGATGAAGCTGGAGGAAGCGGTTGACATTGCAGTTCAGATCGCAAGCGGATTGTCGAAGGCACACGAGAAAGGGATCGTCCATCGCGACATCAAGCCCGCAAACATCATCATCACGAACGATGGGGTGGCGAAGATACTGGACTTTGGACTCGCAAAGCTGGCGGGACAGGCAAAGCTGACGAAGACGGGATCAACCTTCGGCACCGCGGCCTACATGTCGCCGGAGCAGGCACGAGGTCTTGATGTTGATCATCGGACCGATATCTGGTCGCTTGGAGTTGTGCTCTACGAGATGCTGACAGGTCATTTGCCGTTCAGAGGAGATCACGAAGCTGCGCTATTGTATTCGATTGTTCACGAGGAGTCGCAGCCGATCTCAAGCTTCCGGTCAGACCTTCCGCCAGATCTTGAGTTGAGTATCACCAAAATGCTTCAGAAGGAGCCCGGAGAACGCTTCCAGCATATGCGAGAGCTGCTGTCCCAGCTAGGCACAAAAAACAAGAGACATGAAATTGAGGATGATAAGGCCTTGCCGTCGATCGCGGTATTGCCATTTGTCAATATGAGCGCCGATCCGGAGAATGCATATTTTAGCGATGGTTTGTCAGAAGAAATCATCAATGCATTGAGCAAGCTTGAGGGTTTGCAGGTCACCGCACGCACATCCGCCTTCCGATTTCGCGGGAAGGAACTTGATGTGCGAGACATTGGCAAGCAACTCAATGCTAGCACTGTCCTCGAAGGGAGTGTTCGCAAAGCAGGCAACAGACTGCGGATCACAGCGCAACTAATCAATGTTTCAGACGGCTACCACCTCTGGTCAGAAAAATATGACCGTGAACTGAAGGACGTGTTTACCATCCAGGATGAAATCTCCCTGGCGATTGTCGACAAGCTCAAGGTAAGACTTCTGGGAGAAGACAAAGCAAGACTTGCAAAGCGTTACACAGATAATTTTGAGGTCTATGACCTCTACTTGAAAGGCCGATATTGCCTGAGCAAACTTACCGAAGGAGGTATCAAGAAGAGTCTTGATTATTTTCAGCAGGCAATCCGAAAAGACCCGAGCTACGCCTTGGCTTATGGCGGGGTAGCAGGCGTTTACTACGTGCTTGCGGTCATAGAACAGCTCCCTTCTAACGAAACTATGCCCCGAGTCAAATCGGAATTGTTGAAGGCACTTGAGCTGGATGACTCCCTTGCTGAAGTCCATGCATGGTTGGGTGAGCTCTACCTCCAGTACGAGTGGGACTGGTCTTCTGCTGAAAGGGAGCTCAAAAGGGCGATCGAACTCAAGCCGAACAGTCCCGAGGGACACCAGTTCTACGCGGATTACTTGATCTCGACCGGAAGGATGGATGAAGCTTTAGCTGAAGTCGAGCGAGCCCGCGTTCTGGATCCCCTCTCCACTATTCCCAACACTATATTGGCTTGGCAGCTTTTTACGTCACGTCGGTTTGATCAAGCGATTGACCACTGTCGAAAGATGCTCGAGAAAGAACCGAGCTACCTGCTGCAAGTTCACCTCTGGAGGTCACTGCATCAGAAGAATATGCTTAACGAAGCGCTGACGGAGTGCAAGAGGCTTTTCACGTTATTTGCAGGTCGCGAAATCGCTGAGGCAATGGAGCACGGCTATCCTGAGTCCGGATTCAAAGGTGCGATGTGTGCAGGGGCACAGACGTTGATGGAGCAATCAAAGGTGCGATACGTCTCCCCCTATATGATTGCCACACTCTTTGCACAAGCTGAGGAGCACGATCTGACTCTTCAATGGCTCGAAAAAGCCTACGAGGAGCGAGATCAGAGGGTCTACTCCATGGGAATAGACCCAGGTTGGGATAGAGTGCGTTCAAACCCGCGATTCATTGCGCTTTTGAAGAACATTGGACGGGGGACATGAATAAGGAGAAGTCATCGAGCAATCGGACCGACTGGGAGTTACTAGTGGTGAAAAACGTCGGCATATCGCTTGAGAGGATCGTTGAACACTCGCTGAATCTGGAAGGGGTGAGCAAAGCTGATCTTGCTCCCGGAGATCGTGTCTTTGTGAGAACGCGTAACTCTCTCTACAACATTCGCGTGCTCGGCAACGGGATGTACTCCGTCTCCGGCGGCTGGTTCGACAAGAAGGGACTTTCGCCGATGACAACGCGAATCGCCGGCTGCACTTGGGGCGGCAGTGCGATCAAAGTGGATACCGCTGCCGTCTGCGGCCTCCGGCTCGAATTCGGAAACCGGCTGATCACGAGCACCATACAGAAAATCATTCACTTACCGTTTGTATGGCAGAACTAAAGCTATGATTGGACAGACTATTTCCCATTACAAGATTCTCGAGAAACTGGGTGGTGGCGGCATGGGTATCGTCTACAAGGCCCGTGACCTGAAGCTCGATCGCGATGTTGCCCTCAAATGCCTCCCGCCTGAGCTCACCCTTGACCTCGAGGCCAAGGAACGCTTCATTCACGAAGCGCGAGCTGCTTCCGCGCTTCAGCATAATAATATCTGTACGGTCCACGACATCGATGAGACAGCCGATCGTCAGCTCTTCATCGTGATGGACTGCTATGAGGGAGAAACACTGAAATCTCGCATCGCGAAAGCTCGAATGCGCATCGAAGACGCGGCCGAAGTAGCGATTCAGGTTGCACAAGGGTTGCAGAAGGCACACGAGAAAGGCATCGTTCATCGTGATATCAAGCCGGCGAACATCATGATCACGGACGATGGCATCGCAAAGATCCTTGACTTTGGCCTGGCAAAATTGGCTCACCAGACGAAACTCACCAAAGGGGGGGCAACTCTCGGGACCTTCGCCTACATGTCGCCGGAGCAGACGCGTGGTGACCAGGTTGACCATCGCACGGACATCTGGTCACTTGGTGTTGTCCTTTATGAGATGCTCACAGGCCAATTACCGTTCAAGGGAGACTACGAGAATGCTGTGGTCTACTCGATTCTGAATCTCCACCAAGCGCCGATCGCAGGATTGTGCACCGGTGTGCCGACGGAGTTGGAGCGGATCGTTGAGAAAGCGCTGGCAAAAAATCCCGCTGAGCGCTATCAGCACGCGGATGATCTCATGGCGGACCTGAGGACGGTGAAGCGAAAGCTCGAAACGGGCGAAACAGCGTCGGCCCTGGTTGGCCATGAAGAAGTGAAGCAACGGCCATGGTACCTGTATGCAGGTCTCGCTGTCATCGTCGTTGCAGCAATCCTTGCAGTGGTTCTCTTCATCACTCCGACCCAGGCGCCTCTCGATTCCATTGCTGTGCTGCCATTCCAGAATCTATCGGCCGACCCTGAGCAGGAATATTTCTCCGACGGGGTCACGGAGGCGCTGATTACCGAGCTGTCAAGGATCCAAGCGCTGCGTGTGATCTCGCGGACTTCGGTCATGCCCTACAAGAAGACGGACAAATCGCTGCCTCAAATTGCGAAGGAACTGAATGTGAGTGCGGTGATCGAAGGCTCTGTCCAACGCGTGCAAGACGATGTCCGCATCACGGCTCAGCTTGTTGCCGCGGCGCCCGAGAGGCATTTGTGGGCAAATACGTTCACAAAGAGCTATCGCAACATTCTGGTACTCCAAAGTGAGGTTGCACAGGCGATAGCCAAAGAGATAAGGGTCACAGTCACACCCGAGGAGCAACAGCGTTTGGCAAGCGCACGCCCTGTCAGGCCTGAGGCGTATGAGGCTTATCTCAAAGGACGATTCTTCGTTGACAAGTTTACCGAATCCGACATCAGAAGGGGAATTTCCTTTTTTGAACAGGCGATCGCCGCAGACTCGAGTTATGCACTGGCGTACGCAGGATTGGCGGAAGGGTACGATTATCTTTGGAGTCTTGGAGTGATGTCGTCGAAAGATGCCTTTCCCAAGATAAAAACATTGGCGATGAAGGCCCTCAGCATTGACGGAACCCTGTCGGAGGCCTATGCAATAATCGGAGACGTGGAGACTGCCGAATGGAATTGGCAGGGAGCTGAAGAGAGCTACAAGAAAGCTGTCGCGCTCAATCAAAACAATGCAACCGCGCACTTGTACTATTCCGGTTACCTTTGCTATGTGAGGAGATTCGACGAAGCATTGAGCGAGTGTAAGAAGGCGTTGGCGGTGGATCCGCTCTCGCTCCTCACTAGGTTCATGCTTGCCTATTCCTATTTCTTCAAGCACGAGTATGATAGCGCAATGACTCAGGTCAATGAGATTCTGAGTATTGACAGCAACGCCATCGGCGGGTACCGTGCGCTCGGCACTTTCAGTATGTGGAAAGGCAATTCTAAAGAAGCTATCGCGCATTTTGGCAAGGCCGTTGCACTCGGCGATTATCCTGCTCTCGCGTTCCTCGCCGCGGCTTATGCGCGCTCCGGGGATGTGAGGAAGGCGAGGGAGATTCTTGCCGGTCTGAAGACGAGATATATTCAGCCGTCGTTGTATGTGATCGTATACATGGAACTCGGGGAAGTGGATCACGCCTTTGAACGGCTGGAAAGGGCTTATCTGGAAAACGATCCGTTGTGGCTGAATGTCTTCTACGACTTGCCGACTGGAGTCGATGCAAATCTTGATCGCTTCCGAAAAGACCCACGTTTTCGCGCGCTCATAACAAAAATGGGACTGAAGGAGTGAGTCGATCCACACATCGGCAGATCAGGTGATCGAACCAATTAACCAGTTAACGGTTATGTGCCAAATGAATTCAGTACACCTTCTGCTTGGTAACGGGGTTGAGAGCAAAAGGTAGCTTTTTGATTTTCTCGGCTTTCAGGTTGTTTTCGTAGCAAACCGTGAGCTGCTCTGACTTGAGATTCCATTCTGCCAGAACAAACATATTGATGTAGGTTTTTGGCAGAAGGACGTGTTCTTTGAGAATGTCAATGTATCCGCGCTTGGTGCGAGGGTGTTCGTACACTTTGCGAATGAAGTAGACCTTTGGGACAAAGCGCCTCGGCCGTGGTTCAAGCCGCTTTGGCTTCTTGTAGCCCGTGTATCGCTGATACGATCGGTTGAAGTGCACAAGCTGTTCATCGATCTGTGACAGAGTCCTGAACTCGAATCGGTGCCAGAACTTTCGACTGAAGATGCTGTTGGCTCCTTCGATGGAAGCTTGGTTCCAAGGCTTGCGTGGTGCAGTGAAGACTGGAATGATCTTCACCGAGAGCAGAAAGAGAATGACCTTGCTGAGCACACGCGGCCAGGAGCTAGAACCAGCAAAGGCAAAGCCATTATCGAGCTTCACGACCTGTGGCTTCTCAAAGCGCTCAAAGAACTTCTGGCAGTGCTTGATGACCTCATCACCCGTCTCAGAGTTGATGCGCTCGAAGTGCTTGAGTTTACGGGGAAATCTGAGTGAGAAAGCGATGAAGTTCACTGGCTCAGTTCTACCAGTGATGAACTTCTTCCCGATGAAGTCGATCTCCAGCAGGCTTTTGCCTAAACCGTTGATCGTCGTCTCGGGATAATGCAGGTATCGGCTGACGCCTTTACGACGCACCTTTGGTTTGGCCGATAGGCCATGCTTGGCAAGCGTGCGACCGATGAACCGTAGCGAAACACGCCTAGCCTTCGGATAGAGCTTCTGGTATCGTTGCAGGATCGCAGAAGCACCAGAGAAATGCTCAAGCGGGTCCGTGTCGAGCTCTCGATGGATCCTGAGAATGCGTTCTTCGTCGCGTTGGCTGTATGAACGGCTCTTGCCTTTCTTCCAGCCACGCATATCCAAGGAAAGGTCTTGATCCATTGACTTGGTCCACTTCATCACGAAGCACAGTGAGAGCCCATAACGCGTAGCGATGGATCGCTTCGAAAAGCCTTTTTAAAAAAGGCATCTTGAACCGTCTGACGAAGTCGCAGCGACTCTTCCTTGCGCATAAGCATCACGTTCCTTTGTCAATCAAAGTTGATGCTTCAAGATACGTTGTCAAAGAACAAAAACTCAAACAACTATTGAAATCTGGGTGTACTGCTTTTATTTGTCACCCAACCG
>Ga0315274_10007612_pt1 | contig 15672 bp, 11 predicted proteins | sample YL17G02_20_MG_FD_203700 | JGI IMG/M metagenome (GOLD analysis project Ga0315274, IMG submission 203700) | Sediment microbial communities from Yellowstone Lake, YNP, Wyoming, USA - YL17G02_20 | ecosystem: Environmental > Aquatic > Freshwater > Lake > Sediment | place: USA: Wyoming | collected... | reverse complement strand
GGAAAAGGGTTATTCTACAACAATCAAGAGTGCCAAGAAAATGGCAGAAAAAGCTTCTCCCGAAGTATGGGAAGCCCTTGAGGAAGTCATTACCGAGCATCCAGTTATACTCAACCGAGCGCCAACGCTTCACAGGCTTGGAATTCAGGCTTTCCAACCAATCCTCGTGGATGGCAAGGCAATCATGGTACATCCTCTGGTCTGCAACGCATTTAATGCGGACTTTGACGGCGATCAGATGGCTGTTCACGTACCTCTGTCATCAGAAGCACAGATCGAAGCCCGATTGCTCATGATGGCTTCACAAAACATACTCAAACCAGCACATGGACATCCAATAGCAGTACCAGACCTTGACATCGTTCTTGGATGCAACTATTTAACCAAGTCAGTATACGAAGTTACGGCAAAGAAATCAGGGGAAAAAGAATCTGAGACTCAAAGTATCATACCCACTTTCTCGAATACTGACGACGTGATATATGCCCACGATTTTGGGTTGCTCAGTTTGCATTCTCTCATCAGATTCAGAATTAACGGAGAAATCGTAAAAACTACCCCGGGACGTGTGATATTCAGTCAAATCGTACCAAAAGACCTTATGTTCTATGATAACGAATTAAAGAAGGAAATACCATTCGTCAACATTGAAATGCAGGCTCGTGATTTAGAAAACCTTATTACTAAATGTTATGACAAACATGGCAATTACCGAACTGCTCTATTCCTTGACGATATTAAGCGAGTTGGCTTTAGATACGCAACAAAAGCGGGGCTTTCAATTTGCATAGATGATATGGTGATCCCGGCGGACAAGAAGGACCTTATTGAAAGGGCAAAGCTTGAAGTTGAATCTATAATGAATGCTTACAAGAAAGGCAGTATTCCTGACGGTGAAAGGTATAACAAAACTGTTGGTATTTGGAACCAACTGAAATTGGATCTTGAAAAATCTCTGTTTAGATCACTATATGAAAATACACCGGGAGGCGGGCCACCCGGGTTCAATTCACTGCATATAATGACCGATTCAGGTGCAAGGAGCAAGAAGGACCCGATCAACCAGATTTCGGGGATGCGCGGCTTGATGAGTAAGCCTTCAGGTGAGATCATTGAGACTCCCATTTTTGCTAACCTGCGTGAGGGACTTACGGTTTTGGAGTACTTCCTATCCACTCACGGTGCAAGAAAAGGTTTGGCTGATACAGCTATTAAAACAGCTAGTTCAGGGTATCTGACTCGAAAGCTCGTGGATGTAGCACAGGACGTTATAGTCACCGAAGAAGACTGTGGAACGCTTAATGGTATAACCAAAACTTCACTGGGATATGAAGATGAACTGGGTGTGCTTACGGAAATGATCGCAGGCCGTATTGCCGGCGAAGACATTGTAGATCCCAGTACCGGAGAGATTATAGTCAATAGTAATGACGAGATCACCAAAGAACTCGCTCTAAAAATAGAAGCAACAGGCATTGTTAGTGTCAAAGTTCGCTCACCGCTGACTTGTGAATCAGAGCGCGGGATATGCCGAAAGTGTTATGGCTCCGACCTATCTACGTGGAAGCTAGTCAGCATAGGAGAAGCGACTGGTATCATATCTGCCCAATCAATAGGTGAACCTGGTACACAGCTTACGATGAGAACCTTCCATACAGGTGGAGCAGTGAGTGGTTCTACTATAAAATCAAGTGTAGAAGCTAAAAATACAGGTATCGTACTGTTCTCCAATGTAACCACTGTGGAAAAACCTGATAGCACACTTGTCGTCACGAACAGAAATGGTGAAATCTCGATACTTGGGGAAAAGGATGAAATACTGTTTAGTTTTGAGTTAAAGAAAAAAGATGCCGGAACGGTCTCCAAGGAATTTAAAGGTCATCGGACCTCCGAGGTCGTCAGGCAAGAATTCGATACAAGGAACCTGACACTCTCTCAAAGCGAAGTTCTTGTGATTGATGGAAAAGTAAAAGATTCTGAATGGTGGATAGTTGATGACCAGAAGGTCTACAATATCAGGAAAAAGGGCAATCGGCTGGACGTTCGCACAGGGGTCAGGGAGCGCCATTCTGCCCTATATGGTGCTACGATAACAATATCTGATGGTGGCGTAATCGAAATAGGCAAAACGCTCATGGAATGGGACCCCAATAACGTCGCCATTCTGACAGAATACGGTGGAAGATCAAAACTTGAGGACGTCATTGAAAACGTGACGATGCGCATTGAGATTGACGAGACTACAGGACACTCAAACAGGGTTATCGTTGAACACAAGGAGGAAAGTCTCCATCCGAGGGTCGCTATACTGGATGAAAATGATGAAGTCATTGCAAGGTATGATATATCAACAGGAGCAACCATTTCTATTGACGATGGGCAGATGGTTTCCCCCGGCGATGCACTTGCAAAGATACCCAGAGAGCTTTCTAAAGCAAGAGATATAGTGCATGGTCTCCCACGAGTGACTGAACTGTTTGAAGCCAGAAGACCAAAAGACTGCGCCACTATCACCGATATTGATGGTTTTGTCAAATTCACCGGCACCAGCAGAGGTACGAGGGTTTTGAAAGTCTCCAACCCCAATGGAACGGAAAAAGAATACCGTATTGCCAGAGGAAAGCACCTCATCGTTAGAGATGGTGATTGGGTATCTGCAGGAAACGGACTCACAGATGGGCCCATTAATCCTCACGATATGTTAGCTGTGTTGGGAGAAAACGCAGTACAACAGTACCTGGTAGACGAGGTTCAAAAGGTTTATCGTGCGGCAGGAGAGCATATCAACGACAAACACGTTGAGGTAATTGTCAAACAAATGATGAGAAAAGTTAGAGTATTATCTTCTGGTAATACAGAATTCCTCGTAGGTGATGAAGTTGATAAGTTCATTTTCAGGAAAGAAAATAACCGTGTTATTGACTCTGGAGGCACACCTGCAATAGCGGAACCGATATTGCAAGGGATTACAAAAGCGGCTCTAAGCACAGAAAGCTTCATCTCGGCGGCATCGTTCCAGCAGACCACAAACGTTCTTACCAGTGCGGCTCTCAGTGGTCGAAGAGATGAACTCCGTGGGCTAAAAGAGAACGTCATCATGGGACGACTCATTCCTGCAGGTAGCGGGGCTCCTCCATACAGAAATCTAGGTGCTTTGCCTGCGGTAGAGCAACAAGCTCTTACTGCTTCAGACGAAACTACTGAGATTGAAGATCAAACAACTGCGTAACCCGACAGCAAAATCCCTCATCTTGACCTTCTCCCATCAAGGGAGAAGGTAACTTAGGCAACCATCGGAGTAGTAAACTTCAGCCTGCGTACCTTAAGCGCAAACTGAATTTTGCTACTCCGATGTATTTTCACACTCAAAAACGACTCATCTATCAAATAAATACCAAAAGCACATTACACTTGACTTTCTGTTGACGTATCTGCTAAGATTATTATGTAGAGATTCAACATGAGGGTGCGTATATAGGTTACCTCCTCTTGGTTAGTGGTTTGGTATGCGCACCCTGTTTACATTAATTTGGAGTGGAATTGAAACTTATAGTTGGTCTTGGGAATCCCAGCAATAAATACGAATATACAAGGCATAACGTAGGTTTTGGCGTAGTTGATCTTTTCCGCCACGAGCTTAGATTGGATAAAGACTTTAGAAAAGAGCATCACTCACTGGTATCGGAAGGCCATTTAGAATCTCAAAATATAATGCTGGCAAAACCTCAGACTTTCATGAATTCCAGTGGCACAGTCGTTCAGGCGTTGGTCTCAAGCTATGACATCCCGTTAGATGATGTCATTGTGATATATGATGATCTCAACCTTGAACTCGGACTCCTACGAATAAGGCGAAGCGGCAGTGCTGGTGGACACAGGGGGGTAAAATCAATAATAGAGTCACTTGGAAGCGAATTGTTTCCAAGAATTCGTATAGGTATCGGTCAACCGCCGCAGGGCATTGAAGTAATTGACTACGTACTGACCAGATTTTCTTCCGATGAACGAGATGAGATCGAAAAAGCAGAACAAACGGCGATTGAAGCATTAAAAATCATGATTCTTGAAGGCGTTGAACCTGCGATGAATAAATTTAACACTCGACAGAAAGATAAAGAGTAAAGAATACTATGAGCCTGGCATTAGAAGAACAAATTTCATACTTAAATATTCATGGTGATATTCCGATTGATCTCTCTGAAGGAACTTTCATCTCTATTAATAGAAAACCACCTCTTAAAATATATTCACTAGGGTTTCAACCAGCAAAAACGATTCCGGAGATCCCACGATGGTTTTTACAAAAATATGCTAATCTACCATTTACTGTATTAGAACCATTTGCAGGTTCCGGAACAACCATAATTGAAAGCCTGATACACGGAGCTTCTGCTTATTGGCTAGATTATCATCCTCTTAGCAGGCTTATTTGTCGTGTTAAAACAACTAGATTTTTACCTGATGAGGTTCGAGAGGAAGCAGAAAATATTATCAAAAAAGCACGTAAACAGAAGGAAGCACCAGAAACAGTCAGATTTGTAAATAAAGATTTCTGGTTTCAAAAGCCAGTTCAGGATGGGTTAGAAATTCTGCGAGAACATATTTTAGAATCATCCTTGACAACTCAGCCAATATTATGGTTAGCTTTTGCGACAACAGTCAGAAAAACTTCAAATATGAATGATGGGATGTTGTTAGCGGCTAAACGTTCACATATCGAGAAGATACCAGAATATTCTCGTTCTGATGTTTTTGGGTATTACCGAATATACATAGAAAAAGCCATTGAAGCTATTGTTGAGTGGAATGAAACTATAAATGGTTCAGTCAAAAATGCCAGAGAATTACCCTTGCAGGATGCACGAAATCTTGATGGAAGCTGGACTTATGATGCTATTATAACGTCTCCCCCTTATATCAACGCAATAGATTACGTTTGGGCTTCAAAATTTGAATTGCATTGGCTTGGTATGATCCAAAGTGATGAAGATAGATTAAATCTGTATTCAAAAGAGATTGGAACAGAGAGAATACCCAAAGAAGAATATAACGAACTAGGTAGAACTGGAAATCAAGCACTTGATAATTTAATTGAAGATATTTATACAGGCAGATATTATAAAGCAACTACTGGTCAGAACAAGCTAAGGGCGAGGGTTGTTTATAAATACTTTATGGATATGTTAGATCATTTTATTAGTAGTTTTCGACATCTTAAAGCTGGTAGATATTACTGTTTTTCGATAGGTGACGTAAGCAGGATTTGTGGGGTTAATATTCCAGTAGCGTCTATACTCAGTGATTTAGCTTGTGATGTTGGGTTTCGTGAACAATTCCGTTTTCATTTGCTCTTAAAGAACCGAAAGCTGAATGTGCCTAGAAATCTGATCTGGGCTGGAACTATCAAGCATGATACTGTGATCGTTCTGGAGAAACCGATCGCTTAATAATACTAATACATAATAAATGGGGTGAAGAATAATGACTAAAAAAATCTCAATATTTAACCACAAAGGTGGAGTTGGTAAAACTACAATTACTTTCCATTTAGGCTGGATGTTAGCGGAACAAGGTAAGAGAACTCTTTTAGTTGATGCTGATCCGCAGTGTAATTTGACAGGTTTAATCCTTGATTATAAAACAACTGAATTAGTGGATTTCTATAAAAGTAAGAATAATAACAATATAAAGGATGGATTGTCACCAGCTTTTGAATCGAGACCTTCAGCAATTGAGGCAGTTAATTGTATTACAATAGATGGACCAAAAGGTCTATTTTTATTGCCGGGTCATATTCGCTTGGCTGAATACGAGGTAACGCTCGGTATGGCTCAACAGATTTCAGCAACAATTATTACACTCCAAAATCTGCCAGGAGCCATTAATTATCTAATTAATAAAACTGCTGAGAAATATAAGGCTGATTATGTATTGATTGACATGAGCCCGAGTTTAAGTGCTATTAATCAGAATTTACTTATGATCAGTGATTTTTTCATTGTTCCTGCGTCTCCAGATTATTATTCTGTAATGGCAATTGATTCTCTAACAACAATTTTACATAATTGGAATAAATGGTCAAAGAGGATTCAAGATATGGGTATTATTAAAGAAGCTGTATATCCATTTCCAGAAGTTATGCCTAAATTATTGGGAACAATAATACAAAATTATCGTATAAAGAGCGATAGACCATCTAAGGGTTTCCAGAATTGGATAGATGAAATAAATAATATAGTTAAAGATAAGCTAATACCAAAGCTCGAATCTTTAGATATGACCTTAAGTGATAGGGATTACAAAGACAGTGGTATGGAAGATAATTATTGTTTGGCTTTAATACCAAGCTTTAATACATTAATTGCTTCATCTCAAGAAAACAGAACTCCTGTTTTTTCTTTAACATCTGAACAGATTAAACAACAAGGGATAGTTCTTGATAGATCAACTGAAAGTGTTGCCAAGTTTCATGCAATATTTGAAAAGCTTGCTGATAGAATAATTGAATTAACAGAATCTCCCAGTTTGTTGGTCTTAGCTTCTAATAGAGATTAGAGATTACATGATCAGTAATTAAGATGAAAACAATAATTGATCAATTCAAAGACAATATACAAAAAATACGTAACTTACATTTAATTTACGCTCATCTAAACTCAAATATATCAAGCATTGTTGATATATCCGATGTTCTAAGAGCGGAATTGGCTTTTGCTGTAAGTGCTTTTGATCATTATATACACGGAATTGTAAGAATTGGTATGTTAGAAACCTTTAATGGAAAGCGGTCGGAAACTCCATTATTTAAAAAATTTAATATTCCATTAGAAAAGGTGAAGGATGCAATATCTAATCCTGCATCGTTTAATTGGTTAGAATATGAGATCATAGATCAACACAGTCGAAAATCTTTTCAGAAATCGGATAATATACATGAAGCAATAAAATTGGTCTCGGATGTTAAAATATGGGAAGAAATTTCCACAAGACAGGGGAAAAACGCCGGTGATTTAAAAACACAATTGGATACAATTGTAGATCGTCGAAACCAAATTGTGCATGAAGCAGATATGGATCCTTCATCACCAGGGGATAGATGGTTAATTGACGATACTATGGTAAATGATGCAATTGATTTTATAGAAAAACTTGCTGATACAATATACGATATTCTAAAATAAGGAAGTAGCAAAATGCAACTAGGTATAGTCGGTCTGCCAAACGTTGGAAAATCTACATTATTTAACGCTCTAACGAATGGAAATGCGGCAGTTGCGAGCTATCCATTCTGCACGATTGATCAGAACGTTGGTGTTGTGCCTGTGCCTGATGAACGGCTGTGGAAACTGAAAGACCTGCTTTCTCCTCCAAAAACGACTCCTACTGCGGTGGAATTCGTTGATATTGCAGGTTTGGTTAGGGGCGCAAGCCACGGAGAAGGTCTCGGTAATGAATTTCTGGGACACATTCGAAACGTGGATGCGGTGATTCACGTTATCCGTTGTTTCGATGACGAGAACGTTTCACACGTTTCTGATCGAATTGATCCCGAAGTTGATATAGATATAGTGAACACAGAACTGATACTGGCTGACCTGAAAATTATTGAGAAGCGTTTTGATAAAGCCAGTCGTGCTACGAGAACAGGTGATAAAAGCATTATAGAGGAAGCACATTGTCTGGAAAAAATACTGAACTCCCTGAAGTCCGGTGTGCCTGCACGAAAAATTCAATTATCAGAACATGAAAAGGAATTTATAAATGAATACCAGCTTCTAACTAGCAAAAAAATATTATACATAGCAAACGTTAGTGAAGATGCGTTATCTGATGACTCGAATGAATACTTGAAAGTTGCGAATAGAATTACCGAAGAGCAAGGGGCTGAACTGATCTCTGTTTGTTCAAAGCTGGAAATGGAACTGAACGAACTGGAACCGGAAGAGAGAAAATCTTTTCTGTCCGAAATGGGATTGAAAGAATCCAGTCTGGAAAGGCTAATCAAGGCATCATACAGCCTGCTGGATTTAATAACCTTTTTTACTGCAAACGAAAACGAACTACGGGCATGGGCGATCCCAAGGGGAACATTGGCGCCAAAAGCCGCTGGAAAAGTGCATTCAGATATGGAACAAGGATTTATAAGGGCGGAAGCTATTCATTACGACGACCTTGTTTCTGTCGGTTCAATGAAAGATGCCCGTGATCGCGGGCTTATGCACCTCGAAGGCAAGGACTACATGGTCAGAGACGGTGATATTGTATATTTCCGATTCCATGTGTAATATATTTTTTGTCATTCCAGCGAAAGCTAGAATCCAAAATTAGTTTGAATGATTGAAAATTAATGATAGGAATAAATTATCAGGAGTTGATATGGAAAATATTAAAGATTTTCAGGAAAATGTAAATAACGAGGATGAAGAAAGAACCAATGAAGAAGATATGACTCTAATGCAAAATGAGCTTGAAGATGCGAGAATTCAAACTCAGGTTGCAATTGATAAGATGATGCGCCTTGCGGCGGAGTTTGATAATTATAAAAAACGAAGTGCAAAAGAGTATGAAAATATCAGAAAATATGCCGCCGAAAACTTACTAAAAGAACTGCTTCCCATTGTGGACAACTTTGAAAGAGCCATCGAATCTGCAAACGAATCCAAAGATTTCGATTCGTTCATTGAAGGTGTTAAGCTAATACTGAACCAGATGATAAACCTTCTTGAAAAAGAAGGCGTCATAATGATAAAATCTGTCGGTGAGATTTTTGATCCTAACGTGCATGAGGCTGTGATGCACGTAGCTTCTGATGAATACCCTGAGAACGTCGTTGTGCAGGAATTACAGAAGGGTTACATTCTGAAAGATAGAGTTGTAAGACCTGCTATGGTATCGGTATCTAAAGGGTTGAACTGAAAAATAAACACGGAGAAGATAGTGATCAGTAATCAGTTTTTTGCTATACTCCATTATTGATTTTTTCGTGTTTTAATTTATGAGAGAGTATATATCATGTCGAAAATAATAGGAATAGATTTAGGAACAACGAACTCATGTGTCGCCATATTAGAAGGCGGTGACCCACAGGTCATCGCTAATGCTGAAGGTATGCGTACCACGCCTTCAGTTGTTGCTTTTACTAAAGAAGGCGAAAAACTCGTAGGACAAGTTGCTAAAAGGCAAGCAATAACTAACTCAGAAAACACCATCTTTTCCATAAAGCGCTTCATGGGAAGGAAGATAAACGAAGTCGGCGATGAGATAAAGAAAGTGCCATACAGCGTGGTTCAAGGGGAAGCTGGCAATGCGGTAGTCAGGATTCAGAATAATGACTATATGCCGCAGCAAATATCTGCAATGATACTCCAGAAAATGAAGGAAACTGCTGAAGCATACCTTGGAGAAAAGGTTACTCAGGCAGTCATAACCGTTCCGGCTTACTTCAACGACAGCCAGAGACAGGCAACCAAAGACGCAGGCAAGATAGCTGGACTGGATGTGCTGAGGATCATCAACGAACCGACAGCCGCATCTTTAGCTTATGGGCTTGGCAAAGTCAAGAAGGACGAGAAGATAGCAGTATACGACCTTGGCGGAGGAACGTTTGACGTTTCCATACTCGAACTAGGGGAAGGTGTATTTGAAGTTAAGTCAACCAATGGAGACACACACCTTGGTGGAGACGACTTCGACCAGAAGGTTATAGATTACCTTGCAGACGAATTCAAGAGTGAGTATGGCATAGACCTTCGATATGACAAAATGGCTTTACAAAGGTTAAAAGAAGCGGCTGAAAGGGCGAAGTGTGAGCTATCAACGACATTGCAGACGGAGATCAATCTCCCGTTTATCACAGCCGATGCAAGTGGACCGAAGCACATGAATATCAAGCTGACGAGAGCCAAGCTAGAGCAGTTGGTAGATGACCTTATAGAAAGGTCTATTGGACCCTGTAAGCAGGCATTGACAGATGCAGGATTATCTCCCAATGACATAGACGAAGTGATCCTCGTAGGTGGACAGACGAGGATGCCAAAGGTTCAGGAAGTAGTACAGCAGTTATTTGGCAGGGAACCACACAAGGGAGTAAACCCTGACGAAGTGGTGGCGGTAGGTGCAGCGATACAGGGAGGCATATTGTCAGGAGACGAAGGAGTAAAAGATGTTCTGTTGCTTGACGTAACCCCGCTTTCTCTTGGCATCGAGACTCGTGGCGGAGTGTTCGCTAAACTTATAGAACGCAATACTACCATTCCGACAAGCAAATCTCAGACCTTTTCGACAGCTTCGGATAACCAATCGGCTGTGAGTATCCACGTTCTTCAGGGAGAGCGGGAGTTGTCTACGTTTAACAAAAGCCTTGGCAGGTTCGAGCTTGTTGGTATCCCGCCTGCGCCTAGAGGCGCTCCTCGCATCGAGGTTACTTTTGACATAGACGCTAACGGCATAACGAACGTTTCAGCAAAAGATCTTGGTACAGGTAAAGAGCAGAGCATAAGAATAGAGTCATCAGGTAAGCTAAATGACGACGAGATCAAGCAGATGGTCAAGGATGCCGAAGCTCACGCTGACGAAGATAAAAAGAAACTTGAGGAAGTGAAGGCTCGTAACCATGCGGATTCAGTGATTTACTCAGCGGAAAGGACGCTGAAAGAGAATGCTGACAAGCTGGACGAAAGCGATAAGAAGGAAGTTGAAGATGCGTTAGAGAACTTGAAGAAAGTGATGACAGATAGCGATGTAGAAGCGATAAAATTTGCTACTGATTCGCTTGTTCAGGTGTCGCACAAACTAGCAGAAAAGCTATATGCTACGGCATCTGCTGAAAAGGAAGCTCAAAAAGAGCAACAGGAAACGGAACAACAGGAAGCTAACGCAGAATCGGAAGAAACAGATAATCATGAGGATAGCAATCAATCAGAAAACTCTTAAATAACTTAACAATGCTAAATTTCTAAGTAGCCCAAGCTTATAGTTTGGTTTTTGATAACGAATTTTTGTATTGCCAACTTAGAAAGTTGGGCTGCAATCATACTTATTTTTAATTTATTGTAAAATGATTTTTTGATTTAACAGTAATAAGTGAGAGGTAGTCGCAGGTTTCAGCCTGCGTAATTACTCTAACGGAGTGGACAAGTGCCAAAAAACGACCCTTACGAAGTTTTAGAAGTCAGTAAAGATGCTGACGAGAATGAAATAAAAAAAGCATATTACAGGCTTGCAAAAGAGCATCATCCTGACAAGAATCCAGATAGAAGATATGAAGCCACAGAAAAGTTCAAAGAAATTCAGGAAGCCTACGAGGTTTTGAAAGACCCAAACAAACGTGCTAACTATGACAGATTTGGCTGGAATGGGGTAGATGGCAATGGGTTTGGATTCGGCGGTACAGGAGGAACTGGATTTGGCGGGTTTGGCTCATTTGAGGATATAGTAGAGGAAATATTCGGCTCCAGCGGCGGAGTTTTTGGCGATATATTCGGAACAAGGAGCCAAAGAAGGTCAGGTCCAAGACCGGGTAATGATTTAAGGAAAGACATTGAGATCACCCTGGAAGATGCAGTAAACGGCGAAGACCTTAAGATCGAAGTTCCTACGCTGAAAGTATGCGAATCCTGTCGTGGAAGCGGAGCAAAATCGGGTTCTGCACCAACCACGTGTCCAACGTGCAGAGGACAGGGGCAAGTTCGTCAGGGTGGAGGCTTCTTTACAACTGTCTATACCTGTCCGAGATGTCATGGCGAGGGTGTCATAATATCCGACCCATGTGATGCCTGCAATGGTCAGGGGAGAGTACCCCATAAATCCACGCTTTCAATAAACGTTCCTCAAGGGGCAATGGACGGACTTGTACTCAGGTACTCAGGTGCAGGTGAAGCGGGCATAAAGGGCGGTCCGCCCGGGGATTTGCACATAGTAGTTCACGTTAAGCAACACCCTATTTTCCAAAGGCAAGACGATGACCTTATATGCGAGGTAAGGATAGCATTCACACAAGCATCTCTTGGTGCAGAGATTGACATTCCTATAATTGGCGGGGTAGATAAGCTCAACATCCCGGTTGGCACTCAGAATGGAAAGGTTTTTGTCCTAAAAGACAAGGGTGTCCCGCATCTACGTGGGAAGCGAGGTAACGGGAATTTGCTGGTTAAGATAAGCATAGAAACTCCAACAGACCTATCGGATAAAGAAGAGGATCTTCTTCGTGAGTTTGCCAAATTAAGAGACGAAAAGGTTTATCCAGCAGACAAAAGCCTGTTTGAGAAAGTTAAAAATGCGTTCACTTCATAGTATTGCTGAAGCATGGCTTTCGCAATCCATAAAAATTCACTGTGTCTGAGTATTAGCCTAATATTCCAAGATGACTTACTGTATTCAATGAACGTTTACTGTATTTTTAGATCATCAACATCTTTATCTAAGGCTGGTCTTTTTTTAAGCAGTTGCGGGGCGACTGTCCCACCTGATAGAACCATACGCAGGGCTTCCTGAACTGACAAATCCGTATCGTAAACGTCCTCAATAGGAACAACTGCTACCCATCCAGAGTTTGGCGTGGGAGCTGTTGGTATATATACAAATGCCATAAGCCTGTCATTTTCATCTCTAGTTAGATTCGTTAAAAAACCTATCGTCCAGCAATCAGTTCTTGGGTATTCAATAATTACTACCCGTTTAAAGCCCGTTGTTCCTTCGCCGCCAAACGATTCAACCAATTGTTTGGCAGTAGAGTATATAACACTGACAATAGGCACCTTTGAAAAGAACCGATGAATGAATTTTCCAAGCCATTTGCCAAGTATGTTTGAGCCAAGAAGCCCGAAGAAATATACAAGAATTACAAGTATTATAATACCAAATCCGGGGAGAACCTTATTCCCAAGTCCCGGATATATGTCATTAAGCAGTATACGGAGTGTTGGTCGGACAATATCATCAATGGTGTAGAAAAGGAAGCGCAGTACCACGTAGGTGATGGCTATTGGCAAAAGGAAAAGTAACCCGGTTACTATGTTTCGCCGAATATTTCTTCCAACCTTTCTGCTAAAAGAACGTTCTTTTTTCATTTACAAAGCCACCCCAGAAGAATTGAGTATTTATTTTATAAACTTGATGAACTCCAATAATAAAATATCAGCTATGAAGCGATGCCCGCATCTATTTGGATGTATCCCATCAGGAATCAGTTTTACGGTGTCAGGATCATCAACAAAAGCTTTGTTTACATCAATGAGATACAGGCTTCTCTCTGCAGACAGGTCTCTTATAACGTCAGCGTACCTTTCTACTAGATAGTTTAGTCCGTTTTCCACGTAAGCAGGAAAATCCTTATGAGTATAGAATTGATTCATCGGTAAAGGCGTAACCATCACCGAAGTTGCACCGATTTCCTGAATAGAGTTGACTATAATTTCTAAATTCTTCTTAAAATCCTCTGCGGACACCCTTGGCGTATTAGCCATTGAATCGGTAGCAGGACGATAGTATCCTGCATCGTTGACCCCGAACATTATAATCACGTAATCGGGCTTGTGCCGAAGAACATCAGTCTCCAGACGAGTAATGGCGGTCGTGGTAATATCACCGTTGACACCGGCGTTGATAACGCTGGCTTTGAATTCTGTCATTTTGGAAAGGTCAATTTGTAGATGATGCCTGTACGTATCTTCTTCTGTCACATCGCCTATGCCAGCACCGTTGGTGATCGAGTCACCCAGAGCAACTATTTTAATCTCTTTCATATACGCCAATTTTCCTCCAATACAATCTGCTATATAAACAAAAAGCGGGTAACTCTGATCGGGCAGATTTTCACTCCACCTACCACGTCAATGTTGCCCGCACTTTATTTTAGCAATACAGTTCTATTTCAATATGGTTAGTTTTCTAACAGCAGAGAAGTCCTTTGTTTTGACGCTGTAGAAGTATATTCCACTGGCAACAGGGGTGCCGAACTTATCTTTACCGTCCCAATAAGCGGCTCTATTTTGGCTTATGTACATCCCTGCGGATTTGTGACCAAGATCAAGCTCACGCACCAACTCGCCTGTAGATAAATAAATCCTTACTATAACCTCGCTGTCCTGTTTCAACTGGAAAGGTATCCACGTCTCAGGGTTGAACGGGTTTGGATAATTCTGCAAGAGTGCGTCATTTTTTGCAGGCATCGCCCATGATCCAAACAGACCGTCAACCTTTCTCAGTTTTAACGGAAGTGAATTAGATTCATAAAACTCAACATTCTGAAGTGTCAGTAGAGAGGTGTCGTCAGATATTACATCGAATTTTATCTCTGCTAATTTACTGCCGACAGTGCCTGTTGAACTTGCAAAAGAAACTCTTATGATACCGGGAGATGCAATGTTTGATACCATCAGAATATTCGGATCAGATGAGACTTCAACAGCTTTTAAAACCGACGAGTCGTAAGCGATCAGAACATCTCCTCCGGCGACTGCATTGGACTGATCAACCTTCAATGGAACTGTTATGCTTTCTCCTGCAACACCATAAACTTCATCCAACTTAATGTTAATTGTTCCACCGACAATCAAATTCTTGTCAGGCGCTCCCAGACCGGCGGCTTTACGGAGTATGATAATGGCATCCTCTGCACCAACTTTACCACTACTATTTACATCAGCGGCGCAAAGCTGCTGCTGTGTTGGTTCCAAAAGACCCGCAGTAATACGCAGTATAAGTATAGCGTCATCTACTCCTACGCTTCCGTTATTATTCACGTCACCTTTTACACAAACAGGAGGCTGATTAATAACAGCGCCTGTTATATCTGTAGCTATCGGGTTGGGATTGGAGTCAACCAGTATAGGGTTCAGCTTGGGATCTTCATCTTTAAATTGGGCGTTTTTTATTTCAATTTTACTGTTCTTGGCTTCTACAACTTCAAAATTCAAACCAATAAGGGTTCCAGCACCGTCAACGCCCTTGACTGCTGGAGTTGTCCTTGATTGTATAATAATGAACGCACCAGCCGAATTTATGTCAGACAATATTTCCGGTGTGATGTCCTTTACTGATTTTCCGGTCTTCGTCATGATAAGAAAAAATGTTCCTGTTTCATCAGCTTTTAGGAAATCACCTTCTTCAATAGAAGCAAGTTTAATTGCCGTCTTATCAAACAATACCTCAAAATTATATGCATAAAGGTCCACTACGTTCTTGACTTTTACACTTATGTTAAGTGTATCGCCAGCAGGCGGGCTATCCTGAATGGCGGGATCAACCAAAACCGTAGCAGAATGGACCCCAGAAGCAATTATAAGCATCATGATTAATACAAAGGATATACTTTTCATCTTTACCTCCATCTATTTCTATAGAATTTGTACTGTCCCAAATGTATGATACATCCATATACATTGTATGTCAAGCAAATTTTGGAGTATCATTTGATTTATAACGTAAACTAAAACAACAATATTCGCAAAAAGTAGTCGTATTATAATGTTGACGTAGTCAAAGCAGTAATATTATAATCTATATAAGAGATAAATTCCAGTATTTAATAAAACTTGTAAGGTTGATTATACTCGACTTTAACCATTTAGGCAACAGCAGCAAGTTGGTCTAATAATGATTCCCATTCATTAATATGAAATAGGACATATCCACTGTTGTTCATAGACCTGCTGTATTTGCCTTCCCATATAT
>Ga0315274_10007611_pt1 | contig 15675 bp, 14 predicted proteins | sample YL17G02_20_MG_FD_203700 | JGI IMG/M metagenome (GOLD analysis project Ga0315274, IMG submission 203700) | Sediment microbial communities from Yellowstone Lake, YNP, Wyoming, USA - YL17G02_20 | ecosystem: Environmental > Aquatic > Freshwater > Lake > Sediment | place: USA: Wyoming | collected... | reverse complement strand
CTTAAGAGAAGGCGGACGGGGTGCGGTACGTGAGGTGGCAGAATTAATCCTTAAAGCACAAGGCAAATGGCAAGAGCTTATAAGGCTTTACGATGTTTAAAATAACTTTAAAGAATAAATTTTTAAGATATCTTTTTAGTAAATTCATATTGATTTTTGCTTTAATATTTTTAATTAACCCGACTTTATATGCGCTGGGACAGGATACGCAAGAGGCAGACCAACAGATTAATAACTTTTCTCTGTCAGGATATGGCGAAAAACATAAGAAAGCTTGGGATATTTCGGGCGATTCCGCAGATATATTTGATAATATAATCAAACTTAAAAATGTAATCGGTAATCTTTATGGCGAAAAAGAAGATATTAAACTTACCGCAGATAAAGGTGATTTTGATAAAGTAGATGGCAAGATACACCTGGAACAAAATGTAGTAATTACCACCTCTGGTGGTGCAAAACTGACTACGAACTCTTTGGATTGGGATAGGAAGAAGCAACTGGTTGCCACCAACGATATAGTCAATATTGCCCGCGAGAATATGGTTACGGTAGCCAAGGGCGCTATCGGAGAACCAAATTTAAAAAAGGTGACTCTGCAAAAGGATGTCCAGGTAGATATTAATCCTGCAGCTGAAGAAAATAAAGGAAAGGCAGGAAAAAATAAAATCATTATTACTTGCGATGGGCCTTTGGAAATAGATTATGCCAAAAACATCGCTACCTTTAAAAATAACGTTAAGGTAGATACGCAAGATAACCTTATCTATAGCGATATTATGGATGTTTATTTTGCTACTTCTGGAGATGACAAGAAAGAAACCGATGATGCTCCGATGATGATGGGCACCAAGATAGAGAAAATTGTGGCGCGGGGTAATGTTAAAATTACTAGAGGCGAAAATGTCTCCTATAGCGAGGAGGCAGTTTATAGCGCTGTTGATAAAAAGATTGTACTTACCGGGAAACCAAAATTAATCATCTATTCAACGGAGGGCCTCAGTGCATCTTTTGGAAACTAAAGAACTATCCAAATCCTACGATGGCCGGGAAGTAGTTAAGGATGTCGAGATTCTGGTAAAGCGCGGTGAGATTGTGGGGCTATTAGGCCCTAATGGCGCAGGTAAGACCACCACATTTTATATGATTGTAGGGGTTATTCCGCCTAACCGCGGTAAGATTATATTCGACAATAATGATATAACTTCTCTTCCGATTCATGAACGTAGCCGTTTTGGTATAGGTTATCTTTCTCAAGAGCCTTCTATATTTAGGAAACTTACCGTAGAAGAAAATATTATGGCAATTTTAGAGACCTTGCCGATAAGTAAACAGAAAAGAAGACATAGACTCGATAGCTTACTTGAGGAATTAAATATTGCCCACTTGGCAAAAAATAAGGCCTATACCCTCTCAGGCGGGGAGAGGAGACGCCTGGAGATTACCCGGGCGTTAGTGACCAATCCCTCTTTTATACTTTTAGATGAACCGTTTTCCGGAATAGACCCCATTGTGGTTAATGAGGCGCAGGAGATTATCAAGGAATTAAAGGAGAGAGGCTTGGGTATTTTACTTACTGACCATAATGTAAGAGAGACCCTTTCCATAACCGATAGGGCTTATTTAATTGCCGATGGAAAAATCATTATTTCCGGTACAGCCAGTGATTTAATTAATAACCCGCAGGCACGCCAGATATATTTGGGCGAAAAGTTTAGGATGTAAGTGAGGCCACAACTTATGGAGCGAGCACCCGGCTTTATCGGAACAGCTGGTGTGCCGCTTGTGCGGCAAGCGAACATAAGTTGTTTGGCCGAACTTACCCCACACCCAGTCAGCATAAAAAGATGGCTACGGTTTTCTGGGTGGGGGGTTCAATTCGCGCAAATAACTTACGTCGTCCGCCATAGAACTTTGGCGGACTTCCGTAAGTTATGCGCTCATTGAAAATGAAGACTGAAGTCAAAAAATTAGATAGTACCAAAAGAGAAATCAGTATCGAGGTGAACGGCGATATTATTAAGAATAAATTTGAGGATGTCTTTAAGAAAATCGGCCAGGAAGCAAAAATTCCGGGTTTTCGTCCAGGGCATGCACCGCGCGATATCCTAGAGAAACACTACTCTTCTTATGCGCATGAACAAGTACTTAAGGAATTAATCCCGGATATTTATAATCAGGCAATTGAAAAAGAAGGGCTCGATGTTATCGAATTGCCAAATATATCCGAGGTTAAGCTAGACAGAAGCTCCTTATCATTTAAGGCGCAAGTAGAAATTAACCCGGAGATTGCGGTCAAGAATTATAAGGGCCTGGAGGTTAATTATAAAAAGATTAGTGTCCCGACCGAAGAGATAAAGCGTAATATCGATGCCTTAAAGGAATCGCGCAAAGCGGATAATGTAGATGATAATTTTGCCAAAAGTTTGGGTTATCCCGATTCAACAGAATTAGAGAAGGCAGTAGAAAGACAGATTTTTACTCAGAAAGAAAACCTAGAAAGACAGAAAATAGAAAATGAGATTGTGGAGGGCATAACGAAAGACCTGGATTTTAAGCTTCCCTCATCCTTAATTAATCGGCAATTACAGGATTTGGTTAAGCAGGCAAAGATTGATTTAACGTTAAGAGGGCTAGCGCGCGAAAAGATTGAGGAGCAGGAAAAGAGATTATCTTCGGAATTAGAACCTGAGGCGAAAAGACAGGTTAAGGTTTATCTGGTTTTGTCCGCTATTGCCAAAAAAGAAAATATCCCCCAAGATGACCATATGCCGCGTCGGGTGATGGAATTCTTGTTAAAGGAAGCAAACTGGATAACCGCAGAACCACGCTGAACTGTACGCAGAACTACGCATAACCTGATATTGCGTAGTTCCGCGTGAGATTCTGCGTAGTTCCGCGATTATATTATAACGGAGGTGAGTATGAGTATAAAGAATCAGACGCTGATACCCATGGTAATTGAGCAGACCGCGCGGGGCTATGAACGGGCTTACGATATTTATTCACGGCTGTTAAAAGACCGTATTGTTTTTATCGGCACACCCATTGATGATAATGTGGCAAACCTGATTATTGCCCAGATGTTATTTTTACAGATGGAGGATGTTACTAAGGATATAAGCATTTATATCAACTCTCCGGGCGGGGCAGTAACCTCGGGCCTGGCAATTTATGATACGGTGCAGTTTGTAAAATGCGATGTCGCCACTTATTGCGTCGGACAGGCAACCAGTATGGGGGCAATACTTTTATGTGCCGGGACAAAAGGCAAGCGTTTTGCTTTGCCTAACTCGCGGATTATGATTCATCAGCCTTGGGGTGGAATTCAGGGTGCAGCTGAAGATATCTCCCGGCATGCCAAAGAAATTTTAAATTTACGCGATAACATCAATGAGATATTAGCCAGCCACACCAGACAGCCTTTAGATAAAATTCAAAAGGATACTGATCGGGATTATTTTATGTCTGCCAACGAAGCCAAGGAATACGGCTTAATTGACGAAGTAATTATACCGAGTAAGAAAAAATAAAATTCGTTATTTTCGTTAGGTTCGTTATTATCGTTGTTTTTGTTATAACGAAAACAACAAACTAAACGAACTCAACGGACAAAACGAAATCAGAGGAGTAATCTATGAGGAAAAATTATTTATTGACACCCGGACCGACGCCTTTACCGCCTGAGGTTTGTGAAGCAATGGCACGGCCAATCATTCATCATCGCACCCCGCAGTTTCAAAATATCTTAAAAGAGGCCAGCGAAGGCCTAAAGTATGTTTATCAAACCAAAAACGACGTCTTTATATTAGCTTCTTCAGGCACGGGCGTAATGGAGGCAGCAGTAGTAAATTTATTATCACCTGGCGATACTGCATTAACAGTTCAGGGTGGTAAATTCGGGGAGAGATGGACAGAGATTTGCCGCAGTTACGGCATAAATGCGCAAGTTATGGATGTAGAGCGGGGTAAGGCAGTTGAGCCGAAAGAAATAGAAAAGAGATTAAAAGCTAAACCTAAGATAAAGGCAGTATTTACTACGCTGTGCGAAACCTCAACCGGGGTAGCTAATGATATTGAGGCAATTGGTCGGGCAGTAAAAAATACGGATGCAGTGTTGGTAGTAGATGCGATTAGCGGATTAGGCGCAATTGATTTACAGACCGATAGCTGGTTTTGCGATGTGGTAGTTTCGGGTTCGCAAAAAGGCTTAATGCTTCCGCCGGGCTTGGGTTTTATTTCCGTAAGCCCAAAGGCATGGAAGTTAGTGGAGAGTTCAAAATGTCCGAAATATTATTTCGATCTAAAGGAAGCCAAGAAAGCTTATGATAAAACTGATACGCCTTTTACTCCCGCGATAACTTTAATTATTGCCCTTTGCGAAGCTTTAAGAATGCTTAAAGAGGATGGTTTAGAGAATGTTTTCTCGCGCCATAAGAAGATGGCAGATGCCACTCAAGCGGCAGTTAAGGCATTGGGATTAGAATTATTTGCACCCACGGCAGCTTCAGACGTAGTCACGGCAGTGAAAGTTCCCCAGGGTATAGACGGAGAGAAATTAGTCAAGACCATGCGTGATATTTACGGCGTCACTATTGCCGGCGGTCAAGCAGAATTAAAAGGTAAGGTCTTTAGAATCGCCCATATGGGTTTTATTGAAGAATTTGATATTATCGTCGGGATTTCTTGCTTAGAGAAGGTTTTAGCTCAGATGGGATATAAATTTAATTTAGGGGCAGGAATAAAGGCAGCCGAGGAATTATTTTTGAAATAAATGAAGCCACAACTTACGGAGCGTGAGCGACGTAAGTTGTTTGGCTGAATTTACCCCCCACCACTTTCGTATTTAACCTACGCTATATTGAAAGTGGTGGGGGGTTCAATTCGCAGACGGTTTCATCTATAATTTACGTCACTTCGTTCCGTAAATTATCTGCTTATTGAAGGAGGTTCTATATGATAAAAATATTAGTCAGCGACCCTTTATCTGAAGAAGGTCTTAAGATTCTTAAAGATGTCAAAGAATTTCAGGTGGACGTGAGACTTGAGCTTAAGCCTGAGATACTGAAAGAGATAATTAAAGATTATGATGCGTTAATTGTCAGAAGCGCAACTAAGGTAAATAAAGATATCATCGCTGCCGCAGGAAAATTAAAAGTTATTGGCCGTGCTGGAGTGGGTTTAGATAATGTAGATTTAGAGGCAGCGACACAAAAAGGCATAATTGTCATGAATACGCCGGCGGGAAATACGATTTCTACAGCAGAGCATACGCTGAGTATGATTTTAGCCCTTTCCCGGAATATTCCTCAGGCCAACGCCTCTACCAAAAAAGGCGAATGGAAGCGTTCTAAATTTATGGGAGTGGAACTTTATAATAAGGTGTTGGGTATAGTAGGACTGGGAAGGATTGGAACCGAAGTAGCTAAGCGGGCAATGTCTTTTGGGATGAAAGTTTTGGCATACGACCCATTTTTATCGCGCGAGGTGGCGGAAACGTTAGGCGTAGAGGTGTTAGAATTAAAAGAATTACTCTCGCGCTCTGATTATATTACGGTGCATACGCCTATGACCGAAGAGACAAAGCACATGATTTCAACAGAAGAATTTGGCCTGATGAAAAAAGGGGTGCGCATAATTAATTGCGCCCGCGGCGGTATAATTGATGAATTAGCGCTAGCAAGTGCGATTAAAGAAGGTAAAGTCGCTGGTGCTGCGATGGATGTTTTTGAGCAAGAACCATTGTCGCCAGACAGCGAACTTTTAAAATTAGATAATGTGATTACTACTCCGCATTTGGGTGCTTCTACCGAAGAAGCGCAGGTTAATGTCGCCATTGAGGTATCGGAGATTGTACGCGATGCGCTTTTAGGCAAGGGTATACGCAATGCCGCAAACTATCCTTCGGTAGAACAAGAGGTTTACAAGATTTTAGAGCCTTACATAAATTTATGCGAAAAATTAGGGATATTCTCCGCACAATTAGCAGAAGGAAGATATGGGGCCATAAATATAAATTATAGCGGTGAAATTACACAACATGATTTAAGTCCTTTAACTATGGCCTTGGTTAAAGGGATACTTTCGCCGATATTGAAAGAAAGCGTAAACTTTATTAATGCCATGAACTTGGCTAAGGAAAGAGGCATAGAGATTAAAGAGACAAAATCTTCTAAAGAGGAAGAGTTTGTAAATTTAATCCAATTAGAGATAAAAACTGATAAGGAAACCAAAAAGATAGGTGGTACCCTTTCTCCTAATAAGCAGCCACGCATTGTCAAGATTGATGCATATTACGTTGAGGTTACGCCCGTAGGTAATATGATTATGATACAAAATTGGGATAAACCGGGTATTATTGGTAATTTGGGCACACTTTTAGGTAAGCACAATATCAATATTGCGGCTATGACCTTTGGCCGTGAGAAGCCGGGGGGAAAAGCTATTAGTGTATTAAATGTAGATAGTGCGGTATCTTCGGAAGTCCTGGATAAAATTAAAAAGATAGAGAATGTCTTAGCAGTGAAGGTAATCAATATATGAGTCGAAAAGTCAGAAGTCAGAAGTCAGAAGTCAGGAGCCTAGTTAGAAACTCAAAATTTTATTTGTTAATTTGCGTTCTGCTGTCCTGGTGTCTTTGTGTCCTGGTGTCTTATTCTTATGCCCAGGAAATCACTATTTTGTACACCGGCGAGACCCACGCCATGCTTTACCCCTGTAACTGTCCTAAGGAGCCAGATGGCGGCATTGCTCGACGAGCTGCGTTGATTAAAGAATTAAGAAAAAATAGTCCCCATACCTTGGTTTTAGATTCAGGCGGTTTTTTTGCCGGTGGATTAATGGATGAATATACCCAGAATACCGAATTGGATATGGGACGCACCAGAGTTAACCTTAAGGCAATGGAATTAATCCAATATGATGCGGTGGCTATTGGAGATGATGAGTTTAATTTCGGGGGAGGGTTTTTAGAAGAAAATATTGAAAAAATAAAATTAACTTTTCTTTCTAGTAATATTCAGTCTGAAAAAATAGCGCCTTACATTATTAAAGAATTCGCCAATACTAAAATTGGTATCGTTGGCGTAACTACGTCTTCTGCAGAGCAGAAGGCAGCGGGGCTTAAGTTTATTGAGCCAAAAATAGCGGTTAAGCAGGCAGTAGAAGAATTAAGGAAGAAGGATGTAAATATTATTATACTTTTAAGCCATCTGGGTGAGGATGAGGATTTAAGGCTATTAGAGGAGGTTGCAGGTATTGACATTTTAATAGTAGGACACGGCTCTAGCCCAGAAGAGCCTACAAGTAAAATTGGCTCTACTTTAATCTTGCGGCCATCCTGGCAGGGCCGTCGGCTGGGTAAATTGTCTTTGGTAGTAAAGGATAAGAAGATAATCGACTATAAAGCAGAGCAGTTGCGCCTATCAGATAAAATTAGCGATGACGCCGACGCACTTTCGATTTTACCTCGCTGCTTCTCTGATGCTAACTGTAGAAAAGAAGGCTTGATAGGTATTTGTCAGGATCCAGGCAATTTAAATTCCCACTGCTTATTTAGCGAACCCCTAAAGAGTAAGCTCTTAATTATTGTGCCTAAATCTTGCGATATATGCGATACAGAAAAGGTAGTCAATTACCTAAAGGCGCAATTCCCCGGCTTAGTTACCTCTTACCTAGATTATCCTGATACTAAAGTTGATAAACTGATTAAGGATTTTGGCATTAAAACTTTACCCGCTTATCTTTTAGGTAAAGAGGTAGAAAAAGAAAAAGGCTTTGTGGCTTTAAGAGATAACCTCGAAAGAAAAGGTGATTTTTATATTTTGAAACCTCAGTTTGGAGGTATCTCTTATTTTTTAGATAGAAAAAAAATAAAAGGAAGATTGGACTTATTTATCAGTTTATACGATAAAAATACTGCGGAATTACTTGGGGTGATCAAAGAATTTAATCCGGTGATACATTTTCTGGCACTAGAGCAGCAGGATACATTTGATGCTGCCAAAGGCAACCTTGAGGTTGATGATTATCTACGCAGTGTCTGTGTGCAAAAATATTACCCGGAGAATTTCTGGGATTATATTAGCTGCCGGATAAAATTTATTAATAGCTCTTGGTGGGAAGATTGTTTAGGCAAAGGTGATGCTGCAAAAATAAAAATCTGTGCCCGCAGCGAAGAAGGGAAGTCGCTTTTAAAAGAAAATATTAGTCTGAATAAAGAGTTGCAAGTTATGTTTGGTCCGGCATATCTCTTGGAGAACCAGGAGATATTTAGTTCACAGGGCGTACCCTCAAAAGAAGAACTTAAAAAGACAATCAAGAGGTGAAAATATGGCTAACAGACCGAAAATATATATCGTTGATGTAACTAACCGCGATGGCGTGCAAACTTCGCGGATCTGCCTTTCTAAATTAGAGAAGACAATGATAAATTTGTATCTCAATGAGATGGGGGTATTTCAAACTGAATTTGGTTTTCCGGTTACGCGCCATGAGACAAATTATCTCAATGCCAATTTAGAATTAGCCAAGATTGGCGCGCTTTCTCATATTAGATTAGGGGGATGGTTAAGGGCAATCAGAGATGATGTTAAGACTGCATTTAAGCTTGTACCGCAGATAAAACATCTGAATTTATCTATTTCCACCTCTGACCAGATGATTATTCATAAATTTAAAGGTAAGCTTGATCACCAATCAATAATAAAAGAAATGAATGAGGCATTAAAGGAAGCGAAAAATTCCGGCGCAGAATCTGTAGGCGTAAACGCAGAGGATGCCTCACGCACACGTATGGAATATTTAATCGAATTTGCGCAAGCAGCAAAAGAGGCAGGTGCGGATAGGATCCGTTACTGCGATACCTTGGGATGCGATACGCCTTTTACGATTTATGACCGAATAAAGCTACTTGCCGAGAAAGTGTTGATGCCCATTGAGATTCATGGCCATAATGATTTGGGCCTAGTGATTGCCAATTCTCTTGCCGGCGCCAAGGCTGCTATTGATAGCGGTGTAGATGCCTATATTAATACCTGTGTTAACGGTATGGGTGAGCGCGCGGGTAATGCGGACTTAGTTTCGGTAATTTTAAGCCTTAAATACGGAAGCGGTATGCAGGATTATCGCCTTGATGAGCGGATAGACCTTAAGCTGGCCTGGAAGATTTGTAAATACGCATCGTATGCCTTTGGCGTACCTATACCGATAAATCAGCCAGGAATAGGTGCTAATGCCTTTGCCCATGAGTCGGGAATTCATGCCGATGGTGCCTTAAAAGACAGGCGCAATTACGAACTTTATGATTTTGAAGAATTAGGCCGGGGAGAGCCTGAGATTATTGAGACCGGACGCAAAATCACTGCCGGTGAGTATTCCGGAATTAAAGGGTTTAGAAATGTTTATGATAAATTAGAGGTTGAGTTCCGCGATGACCAGCAGGCTACGGAGATTTTGGAACTGGTGCGTTATGCTAATGTCCATAATCAAAAACCCTTAGTTGATGATGAATTAAAATTTATTGCTAAGCATCCTGATATCGCGCGTAAGATATTTACCATGAGCCCTTAATTGGAAATTCAAATGACAAAATTCAAAGCACAAAATAAATCTAAAATTCAAATGTCAAATGCCAAAACATTGCCAGTTTTGTTATTTGTTATTTGGTATTTGTCATTATTTTGTCATTTGCGCTTTGTTATTTGAATTTGAGGTCAATCTGATGAATATTATTGTTGTAGGCACACAATGGGGTGATGAAGGTAAAGGTAAAGTAATCGATATCTTATCCAGCGAGGTTGACTATATTGTACGCTATCAAGGCGGTAACAATGCCGGGCACACCGTAGTAGTTAAAGACAAAGAATATGTCTTTCATCTTATTCCTTCTGGTATTTTACATAAAGGAAAAATCTGCTGTATCGGCAATGGCGTAGTAGTTGATCCCGCAGTGCTGATGAAAGAGATTAGCGACTTATCAGCTTCGGGAATTCATATCGATAATCGTTTGAAAATTTCCTCGCTTGCCCATGTGATTATGCCTTACCATAAAATTTTAGACCAATTACGCGAGACAAAAAGAGCGCATAAGATAGGCACTACTGGCAGAGGTATCGGACCTTGTTATGCGGATAAAATCAGCCGTTGCGGCATAAGGATGGTTGATCTTTTAAACCCGTCTGTTTTCAGGGATGAGTTAAAGGATAATTTAAAAGAAAAGAACGAAATCTTTAAGAAAGTTTATCGACATTCTGGATTTAATTTTGATAAGATTAACCGAGAATATTTAAATTATGGTAAAGTTCTTTCTCAATACATCTGTAATACTCAAATATTGTTAAATAAGGCAATTAAAGATAAAAAAGATATACTCTTTGAAGGCGCACAAGGTACATTTTTAGATATTGATTTTGGAACCTATCCTTTTGTTACTTCATCTTCAGCGGTTGCGGGTGGTGCCTGTATTGGCAGTGGCGTTTCTCCTTTAAAGATAGATAAGATTATAGGTGTAGCCAAGGCCTACACCACTAGGGTGGGCGAAGGGCCTTTTCCTACAGAATTTGCACCACGTTTTAATAAATTTATCCGGGATAAAGGTAGTGAATTTGGTGCTACTACCGGTAGACCGCGTAGGTGTGGTTGGCTTGATAGCGTAATGGTAAAAGAAGCAGTTTTGTTAAACGGCATATCCGAATTAGCCATAATGAAACTGGATGTTTTAGATGGGCTAAAATCAGTAGCGATATGTATTGCCTATAAATACAAGGGGAAGAAATTTCGCGAATTCCCTTATGATATAGAGGTATTAAGGAATGCCAAGCCTGTATATAAAGAGATGCCGGGTTGGTCTAGGCCAGCATATAAGCTAAGATGTTATCGAGAGTTACCTCTAAAGGCAAGGTCTTATCTATCTTGTCTTCAAGATATTCTCAATACTAAAATCTCTATGGTTTCTGTAGGGTCATCTAGAGAAGAAACTATCCGTATATAATTAAGATCCTTTGGCCTATCGGCCTTTAGGATCAAGATAAACTTTCATTGATGAAAGTTTATCTTGACTAAACTTATTGATTGTGTTATAGTTAAACTTCACCTTAAAACTCTCAAAGTTAAGAACAGGAGGTATAAACAATGGAAGCCAAATTATTTAAAGTTACGTTAATAATATTTTTAACCTTAGGTTTAGCCGGATGTACATTTATCTTTCAAAAAGGCAGGCGTTCGGATATTCAAAAGATTGAAGAGTTATCCAAGGAATTAGATGAATTAGGTCAAACTAAGCGGCTTCTTGAAGATAGGCTGTCACAGGAAATTCAAGATAAACAGGTGAGCTTGAAGATGATGGGTAAGGGCCTGGTGATTACATTTGTGGCTGATGTTTTATTTGATTCAGGCAAGGCCAAGATAAAAAAAGAGGCGTATTCTATATTGGATAAGGTCGCTCGCGTTCTTGAAGAAAATGTCCCTCAGTTAAAAGTAGGGGTAGAAGGCCATACTGATAATGAACCGATTAAATATTCCGGTTGGCAGTCAAATTGGGAATTGTCTACCGCGCGCGCTTTGAGCATTTTACACTATCTTATTGATGAGAAAGGAATTTCTCCGGATCGTTTATCGGTAATGGGTTATAGCGAATATTATCCGGTTGCTTCCAATGATACTAAAGAGGGTCGTCGGTTAAACCGCCGCGTGGAAGTCGTAATTCTGCCACCAGTTACCAGGGCAAAAGAGGCAGAAAAATCAAAAACTCTCGAACCACAAGAAAATCTTAAATAAATTTTCTTTATTAGAGTTAAGGAGGCATTATGGAAGAAGGTATAAAGAATAGGGCTATTTTGATCTTGGCTATATTGACCTTAATATTTTTTATCGGGGCAGTGGGCTCTTGTAGTAATACTGGTCGATTGAGGTCCGGCCGCGATAAGGAAATGGCGACGAGATTGGACTTGGAAGAAAAACTGAGTAAGTTTACACAAGAAAAGGCTGCGGCAGAAGAAAAATTAAATAGCCTCACCCAGGAATTAGAAGCAGAGAAGACAGCGCATCAGACAACCAAGAAGGCGTTACTACAGGAAGAATTAGTAAATCAGAGTTTGAAAGAAGAGCTGCAGAAAATAACTAAACTTAAAGAGGCCTTAGAGGAAAATCTTAAAGAGGCATTGGTAACCGATAAAACAAAAACTAAGAAATAAGTGATAACATGTACCCCTTGCTTAAACTGTCCAGAATTTTCTTTGAAAATTCTGGACAAAGCTTCGGGGTTAATTCGCACAGTGACTTATGTTTATTTCGTTCCATAAGTCACGTGCTCATTAAAAATGAGATAAGACAGACAAAAAAGAACAATTTTGTTCGGGGGGATTAATATCCCCTTTTTTTGTCAAAGGAGGTGGGTTGTATGGCAATATTACGGCGGATAAAAGAAAGATTAAAGAAGGCGATGCAAAGAAAGCAGGAGTCAAGTAAAGTCAAGATGCCTTTCTTGAGTAAAGCCAAAGAAAAAGAGCCACTCAAGAGAATAAAAAAAGAAGCATTAGGAGTTCAGGAGATGGCTGTAGAAAAGGCAAAGTTTTTTACTCCTCCAGCAGTGAAGGCAGCGCCGGTAGTACTGGAAGAATTACCCTGGGGATACGGTGCGGATAAAATAGTTCTTCAGGTGCGCGATTCTTGGTGGATACATGCTTATTGGGAAGTTACTTCTCAGACTTTAAACGGCTTGAGAGAAAAATGGGGTGAAGCTTTCTTTAGCGCAAAAAGAATTATTAGGGTATACGATGTAAGCCACATTATCTTTGACGGAACAAATGCGCATCGTTTTTTTGATATTGAAGTTGGCCCTGAGGCCAATAACTGGTATATTGATACCGGTGACCCGGGTAGGTCTTGGTGTGTAGATATTGGTTTAAGACTTATCACAGGAGAGTTTATAAAAATAGGCCGTTCAAATGTGGTATATACTCCTATAGCCGGCCCTTCTTGGATTACCGATGAGGAATGGATGGTGCCCGAGGATATGTTTGCGCGGCTCTACGGCATGGGATTTGGGTTAGGCAGGAGCTCGCCGGTGGGAAAGGCCTGGCAGGAAAGGATTAAGCGGGCCCTTTTTTCCGGGATCCTCGCTTCTCCGGGGATTACTTCTGTGGCCAGTCCAGTGAAAAAGATACCCAAAGAGAGAAGATTCTGGCTCATTGTAAATACAGAATTGATTGTCTATGGCGCAACCGAACCCGATGCCAAAGTTACGGTTCAGGGTAGAGAGATAAAATTAAGGCCAGATGGGACATTTAGCTTGCGTTTTGCCCTTCCTGATGGGAAACAGGTCATACCTGTTGCGGGGACTTCTTCAGACGGCATTGATACCATAACCATCATCCCAATAGTAACTAAAGAAACCAAGGATTAGTTAAATGGTAATTGGTGAATGGTTAAATTGTATCATCTATTTAACCATTTAACCTTTTAACTATTTAACCTTTTAACCATTTAACCAAGATGAATAAGGGATATCTCTGTATAATTTTACACAGTCACCTTCCTTATGTAAGGCATCCCGAACACGAGGATTTCTTAGAGGAAGACTGGTTTTATGAAGCAATAACCGAGACGTATGTTCCCCTGATTGAAGTGTTTGAAGGATTGTTAAGGGATAAGGTGGATTTTCGGATAACTATGTCCCTTACGCCTACCTTGATCTCTATGCTCACCGATTCCCTTTTGCAGGAAAGGTATTTAAAACACATAAATAAACTCATTGAGCTTGCCCATAAAGAGGTGGAAAGGACGCGCTGGCAGCCGGAGTTTCAGAACCTGGCTATCATGTATTTAAATAATTTCTGTCGGGCGCGCGACACTTTCGAGAGATTTAACCGCAATCTGGTAGTCGCCTTTAAGAACTTTCAGGATTTAGGTAAGATAGAAATTATTACCTGTGGCGCAACCCACAGCTATTTTCCCCTGATGGATACCTGTAAAGAGTCAGTGCGGGCCCAGGTGAAAGTGGCAGTAAGTCACTATGAAAGCGTATTCGGTAGAAGGCCGCAAGGGATATGGTTTCCCGAATGTGGTTATCAACCCGGTCACGATGAGATTTTAAAAGAAGTAGGGATTCGTTATTTTTTTGCTGACGCCCACGGTGTTTTACATGCAACGCCCAGACCAAAATACGGAGTATTTGCTCCGGTATACTGTCGGGGTACAGGCGTAGCTTGTTTTGGCCGAGATTTAGAGTCATCAAAACAGGTCTGGTCTTCTATTGAGGGTTATCCGGGCGACTACTATTATCGTGAATTTTATCGGGATATCGGCTTTGATTTAGAATACGATTATATCCGGTCCTACATACATCCTGATGGAGTGAGGATAAATACAGGCATAAAATATTACCGTATTACCGGAAGCGAAAATAAGCAACCTTACATTCCGCATTTAGCCAGGGATAAGGCCGCGGAGCACGCCGGTAATTTTCTGTTTAACCGTGAAAAACAAGTTGAATACCTCTACGACTTGATGCAGAAGAAACCCATCATTGTTTCTCCTTACGATGCGGAACTCTATGGCCATTGGTGGTATGAGGGCCCGATGTGGTTGGATTTTCTCCTGCGCAAGGTATATTTTGACCAGAAGACGATTCGTACGATTAACCCTTCTGAGTATCTCTTTGAGAATCCGCGCAATCAAGTGGTAGTTCCTTCTCTATCCAGTTGGGGCTGGAAGGGCTATTCTGAGATGTGGTTACAGGGGCCAAATGATTGGATATACCGGCATCTCCACAAGGCCTCAGAACGCATGACAGAGTTAGCACGGACATTTTCACCCCGTAATCCCATTGGCCTATCACAGCGCGCTCTTAATCAGGCGCTACGCGAACTACTCTTGGCCCAAAGTTCAGATTGGGCCTTTATTATGGGTGCTGGCACACATACTGCTTACGCGGTGCGGCGCACTAAGGAACATCTCTTAAGATTTACTAATCTATACGAACAGATAAAGTCAGGCTCTATTGATGAAAAATGGCTTTCGGATATTGAATATAAAGATAATATATTTCCCAATATAGATTATCGGGTCCACCAATAGAAGTGTAGAGCTTAAAGCGCAAAGCGAAAAACTTAAAGGAGACTGTTGAAAAATATATTTTGAACGCAGATATGCGCAGATTACACGCAGATGGTCGCAGATATCTCAATGTATTTATCTGCGTAAATCTGCGTTAGATTTGCGAGAATATGCGTTAAATAACATTTTTTAACACTTTCCATTACATTTTACGTTGAGTATGATTGACAAGAATAACATCCCTAAGCATGTTGCGATCATTATGGACGGCAATGGCCGCTGGGCAAAACAAAGAGGTCTTCCCCGTACTGCTGGACATCGTGTAGGTATTGATAGAATTAAAGAAATCATCACTGCGGCGCAGGAGTTAGGGGTTAAGGTAATTACCTTCTTTGCTTTTTCCACCGAGAATTGGTCAAGACCTAAAAGAGAAGTAGATATGCTGATGCGCTCCTTAAATAATTTTTTAGAGCGCCAGATTAAACAGTTAGATAGAGATAACGTCAGGTTTAAGGTTATCGGTAGGGACGAGCCTTTACCTAAATATCTACAGGTTAAGATAAGCGAGGCGGAAGAGAAAACCAAAAATAATACTAGCCTGACCGCGATTTTGGCTTTAAA
>Ga0315274_10007610_pt1 | contig 15675 bp, 21 predicted proteins | sample YL17G02_20_MG_FD_203700 | JGI IMG/M metagenome (GOLD analysis project Ga0315274, IMG submission 203700) | Sediment microbial communities from Yellowstone Lake, YNP, Wyoming, USA - YL17G02_20 | ecosystem: Environmental > Aquatic > Freshwater > Lake > Sediment | place: USA: Wyoming | collected... | reverse complement strand
CAGCGATAAGACTTCCCTCACGACCTTCGAATAGTGGTTCCTCACGATGGCTAGAAACACTTCCATAATCAGCATATCGATACTCACCTTTGATCGACCAGTTGTCAGAGAGCATAGTCTCTACACCACCGCCGACGACCCATCCGCTCTGCCAACCAGACCCACCGACACCTTCTTTGAATGAAGACGGGCCGAGATCTGCGAAGATTGAACCATCCTGATGGATGTCTGCTTCCGTAAAACCACCAAGGGCGTAGAGCATCGTGCGTTCTGTGGGTAGCCAACCGATGCGAGCTGCTATCGCCCATGAGTTTCCCACCTTAGTGTCCAGACTTACGCCGGCGTCACAGGAAGGACATAGGCCAGTAGATATAACACCACCACCAGACATAGAATTGCTAGCGATATCATAATTAGCCAAGACACCCAGAACCATCGTGGGTGCAAACTGCCAGTCGTAACCGATTTGTCCGGTTGCAAGAAAGCTAGCTGCTCCTGCGTCATCTCCAGCGTCGAGTCGTAAGAGATTTTCCCTTTGTTCTTTGTAGGTCGCGTCGAGGAAGACGTCGCCTTGTTGGTCTGAGAACGCATAAGTTCCTCCTACACCGAGACCGATGCTAAGTCCGGTCCAGTCGAATGGGGTTGCAGTCACCATGTCAGCGGCAACAGCTGGTGTGCTGATGCACATCAGTAAAGCTAGAGTAAGTTTCTTCATAGTAGTCTCCTATTTTGTTGACACGGAAGCTCCCCGTGACAAGTCATTATACCTCTCGTAGGAGGTTGGAGGTGTGCCATTCTAGTCACAACAAGAACATCTTTCAAAATCTTTAGTCTTTAATTTAAAGCTATCCCAGATACCTTCAAAAATAGCAGTATAGCCAAGCAAAATAGCAATCCGTAAGCAATCCACGACATCGGCGATGGCCATCCAGATTGCTGAACTAGATATGCTGCTCCGAATAGTATCATCAAAGCAATGAAGATCATTAGAATAGACATTATACTTACTCCTTAGGGGGAGCTGTATTGCTCCCGTTTAGAAAGGCCATGATCACCGCCATGGGCCCGACCAGTAATTCAAAGACATTGGGTATAACTTCCTTACACGACCCCATAGGGATGACCCCGGACAGTATCCCATAGGCGCAGCTCCCCCAGATTGCGTAGGCCATGAACCACTGAAAGCCACAAGCGATGGCGAGTAACCAGAAACAGTGTTTGCGGTTGTTCCACTGCTGTTCGGACATCTCATTTAAGCCCCGCTGCTTTCAAAGCCTTCTCAAAATTACGAGCATATCCTGCTATTTTATCTGCACAGTCCAAGCCATTTATGATTTTTCTTGCGTTCTTATAGTCGTAAGCATTGATGCCGTCGCCATAATCAGCCAGCTTGCGAGAAGTAAACCAGCCACTCAGCATGCCTTCTCGCATAATCTTTCGCGCAACAGCAAAGTCAAGCGCGAGATCAGGCTCATCAATGAGATTAAAGCCGACCTTTCCTGCTGCGAGAGTGTAGTTTCTTCGCCCCGTAAGCTGTACAAATCCACGGCCACGGTACCTATAGCCGTCTCCAGGTCGAGTATTGCCGAGCGCAGATCCAATTTTGGTTCCAGTATCATATTTTTTGAAGTATTCCTTTCCTCCATACTCGACGATGGGTTGCATAGTTTGTGCTGTTTCGTGGAAGGCGGTTGCCATTCCATATGCCATCCACATAATGGGCACATCCTTGGGATAGGTGTCGAAGACTTTGTTGAAGTTATCGACTGCTGCCTGATGGAGCTTTGTAAACATTGGTCTAACGAGTTCAAAAAACTTATCCTTGTTCATGCGTCCACCGATGCAAATGATATACCTGCTATTGATCTAGCGGTCGAGGCCAATTGCCCATTCCAAGCGAGCGTGTAAGCTGCGTTTGCAGGCGCGCCGTATAGGCACCCGAACATAATCCACCTAGTCGAGTCGATAGGACTGACCAAATTGATTAAAACACAACCTCCAACACCAGTAAGATAACCATAAGGACTGCCCGACCCAACATAGCCGAAAAAGATAGACCCATTTTCAGGCACGTTCATCGACATAGTGCTGGTCGCGTTGCTTGTATTATTGTAAACACTATTGCTGCCCGCTGGTGTGTTAGCTCCGCTGCCTTTCATCGACCAGATAATCATCGCGTTGTCGACGGCCCGATCGGCAACTACAACGATTTGTGCAACCGTTCCATTTGGAACAGTAGCCCCCCAGAAAGCTACCATAGTTAGTCCAGCGGGTGTAGCATGCAACAACGTTGCTGCTACACCGCCTATAGTCACAGAGGAGATGGACCGCGCTGCACCAGCAGCGCCTATGGCGATCCCCATGACAACAAAGCGATCAGCGGCAGGAGGAGATGGAATAGCGATATTGTCGTAGACTAGTGTGACAGCAGGAGCGACCGAATACGGCTGGTTGTAGTTGCCCACCTCGGGGATATAAGTAGAAGTCTGTGGCTTCTTTGGCGACAAGAGCGTTCGCATTGACATAACATTAGTGCCTCCAGGAACCATCGTGCCAGTGCTTCTAGCAGCGAAGACGTTTCCGCAACCTGTAACTTTCTGCCCATTAGGTGAAGTCACGTTAGTGTATGTCTGCGGTGTTGGTGGAAGTGTGCCGCTCCAACTGACGTTCGCATTAGTCGAGCCTAGTGCCTCGCACCACAGTCCGCCTTTGGCTTGGATAGTGGTTGACCCATAAGCGCTGCCATTTGTGATTCCGTAAGCAGTGTGCCTGCTCATGCCGTAAAGTGAGTGAACAAGGAAATCTCTTTTTGTAATAGTCCCGCCCCGGGGATCCGTTATGATGCGAATATCAACGGTTTCCCCATCGGGCCACGGAGCCGTCAAAACAGTATATGGAAAACCAAAGACACCGAACAGTCCTTGGCGAGACAGAGGAGCCCAGCCATTGAAGTAAGCGTTGTCAACGGTCGCGTTAGTTCCAGCAATAGTTTGAATACAAAGATGGATGACGCGATCAGGAGCAGGCGGCCCGATAGGAACAGCTAAATACGTCTGATCAGATACGGTTCCTGCAGCACTTCCGACGAAGCCATGATATGTAATAGCAGGATCTGAGATTAGCTTGCCGCCGCCGCCTGTCAACATGCCTAGCGTCATGGGCATCAGTTTACTCCAAACACTGCTGCTGCCATGAAACCTGAACCATTTGTGGCAGAGATGTCATGAGCTGCGTTGGTTGGAATGCCATTGCTACCAGTCGTAAATCTGGTAGCGCCTGATGTCGGAAGCAAATTAGAGTTTCGTGTCCAACCGACGTAAGTAGGGGCAGTAGCGTTACTCTGGCATATGCCTCCTATCAACGACGCTGTGGGATCAGAGAAGTTTAGAGCTAATGGTGTAGCGGGCGCGCTGTTACCTTTCACATCTCTAAGAAGTATACTCTTTAATTCATCTTGATTGACTGTGTAGACTGCGAAGCCCGCTTGATTTACACCTGACGTAAAGCTAGCTGATATAGCCGCAGTAGTTCCTGTAGGCACCACTCTGCTGCATATCGCAATACCTCTAAATCCATTACCAGCAACTTGATAAATGAGCGTCGTAGCAGCTGCGCCTCCGATAGAGCAAGATGAGAATGTGCGGTTGTTAGAGTCCACATGCTGGATGATAGCAATGACAAGTCGATTAGTAGCTGCTACGCCAATGTTCTGTGCACCAAAGTTGATCGTAGCAGCAGGATTAACGGTGCTCAGCCCACTGGCCATGTAAGCTAATACAGTCGGCTTACTACCCACAGCTGCTATAGATCCCATCCAGGGCCTTGTCATGTGAGGTCACCCGCCAAGAACCAGTTAGTCGCGTTGATGCAATAGAGAGTAGCAGCGCCCATCGCTGGGATTGAAAGTTTATTACCTTTACTCTGTACTGCTGCTCCCCCAGCTACACCTATCGTTGTTGTCCCTGTTCCCCAATTGAAGATTTCAAACCGTTCTGATCCTGCCCACGCCTGAGCACCGTCTACCAAAAATGTAGCAGCAGCATTTGAGCCATTGATGATTACTTTGCCAGCATCAGCAGGTATGAAAGTGTAACTGGCTGCTCCCTCCCACACATTAGGTTGATAGCGCAATGCGGCATACTTACTCGCAAGAGCAGTGCCGTTCTCGACGAATGATGTAGCAGCGACATTGCCGTCACCTGGATCAGTCGTGTTGTTTTTCATAAACAGACCACGGCCTAAGCTCATACGCGTATCGACAGCACCTCCTCGAATCGTCATGAACTGCACAACAGCACTTTCAGACCCAGGCGTCACATCTTGCGTGATCGTCACCTCTTGAGAAAACACGACGTCGGCGTTGTTAGTAGTGTTGCGCGCAAGTTCGCGCCGTACTGAAGCAACGCCTGAGTTAGCAGGAGCAGCAGGGCGCCAAATATGATCTATGTAAGGACCACCGCCGGCAGCAGTCGTCACCCATATTTCATTGGTAGTGGTCCATATGTTGTTGCCCGACAGATTGCCTTTTAATGCCAAGGCAGTATTCATCTGGCCAAAGGACGCAGGATTGAGTGGCGCAGCACCGTCGGCGTTGAGGACTATTGGCCCTGTCATAGTACCACCGGACCTAGCCAGCGCAGCTGATGTTATGGAACTAGCGGAGTTGGCAGCAGATAGAGCACTGGCAGCAGCAGTCTGGTTGGCAAAGACCTGCGCATCGATAGCATCGAAGTTCTGGTTAAGTTCGCCGCCCCAGATGTCGATTTCCTCGAACTCGTTGGGTTTAAGCCAGTTGTAATGTAAAGTAAGTGTTGTGGCCATTACCCTAGGTTCCCCATAATAATCCATACGCCGCCGCCAAGATGATACGCAGTAGCACCAGCCCATGACTTCGTCATGGTGTACACATTGTCAGCAGCGTATATTTGGGAGTTTGCAGCAGCAGTGGTAAACGTAATCGCACCAGCCCACACGAAGAAGTCAATACGCGCGCCATCTTGAATAGGCGTTGCAAGGTTGTCTTGAAAGATCACTGTCATTGTCGAAGCATTGTTAGAAACCATATGCCCAACATCACCGGGGACGATATTATGCGTTGCTGCAGTAGAGACATTGTGCGGAATAATGCCCGACTGGTCAACGTCCAGCGCTACTCGTTGTTCATACGAGCTGGCTGCCCCAAGTAGAGCACGGCCTGAAGCTGTTGCTGCCACCATAGAAAAGGTGTCAAGGCCCGTTGCTAGTATCATCTGATTAGCCGCAGTAGATAGTGCAGCAATCGCATCTAAAGTAGTGTCGTGCTGTTGTTTGGTAAGCAACGCAGAGTTCATCTGCTGGTATGACACTGGGTTCAACGCAGCAGAGCCGTCAGCAGCAAGCACAATGGGGCCCGTCATCGTGCCGCCCGCTCTAGCTAGAGCTGCATTAGCAGTAGATTGCGCAGCTACAGCCTTGGCATCAGCAGCGGCTGCTGCATTAGAGACATTCCACACAGTCGTGTCTATGCCGTCGAAGTTCTGATTGAGCTCACCACCCCAAATATCAATCTCTTCGAACTCATTGGGTTTTAGCCAATTGTAGTGAAGTGTTAGGGTTGTGCCCATGTCATGTCAGCCCCAGAATCGCTTAAGATTAGCAGCAGTTGTAGCTGCCTTGACTCTAACGAACCTAAGCGATAGAACAGTTCCGGCTGGTACTGACGTGAATTGCACATCAGTTTCTCCACCTTCCATGTCTAATACAATCAGGCCAGCACCACCGGCATAAAGTCTAGTACCGCTTTGGCCTGCAGTATCGCTAGGCACAATAGCTGCACAGTGGCTAGTCGTGTAGTCATTGTTCATTATGTCACCGTGATCTGATTAGAGTTAACAACAGTCTTGCCAAGAGGACCAGTAGCTGTGATCTCGCAGTAAATCTTAGTGCCTGCTGTAGTAGCAGGTGCTGCTATCACGTAAGTAAGACCCGTCGCACCTGCAAGCGCAACAGGAGCAGCAGCTGCAAGGATGTAGTACCACTGACGAGTGAACGTGATTGTAGGCTGCCCTATCCATGTGCCGTTAGTCGTGGTTAGCGTTGAGCCAGTCGTAGTCAAGCCTGAAACAGCGGGATCGACAGTTGCTGTAGGTTTAAATGGCACATTGCCCGTTCTGACCAACAGTGTGGCAGTTGTGCCTGTCGCCATGACCTTAGCAAATCTGCATTCGATGATCCTACCAACGGGTAGAGCTGCAAAGGTGACAGTCTCACCACCTTCAGTCACGATAGTCACGTCACCAGCACCTCCAACGTATAGCGAGTCACCGCCTTGAGAAGCTGTATCATGCGGCGTCACTGGAGCTGCATGTGCAGATGATAAGTCATTTCTCATTATGGTAGTCCTCTAATCTGCCTCACGAGAGGTGTTGAACCAAGTTTTTGATGCTTTCCAGTATTGTTGGAGCTCTCAACTCCATTCACATACTTTTCATTCCACAGTGGGACACGTTCATCTTCCACAATAAAGGCTGAACCTTCCAAGAGTGATGCAAATAGAAGAATGTCGCTGTGCCTGTCTGTAAAGATGTTAGTATCTACAGTAGTACTTATGAATGGTACCTCTGCGTAGTACTTTACGTTGATGATCTGCCCTTCCGACGGGTTAGGGAACGTGATCAACTCCATTCGATCAATGCAGTAGAAGCCAGGAGCAACGCTTGATGGGATGAATGAGTTGCCCATAGCGTAGGCAGCTTGTACAGCAGTGATCTCACTGATAGATGAGCTGTACAATGGGAACCCATATGTGTTCGGCGTCACCAAGCGAATTTTGTTAAAGTCAGGGATGCTAGTGCTCAATGGGATAGGCAGGCCTGCCATGGGAGCAGTCACTGTGATGTTGGCTTCAGCTTCCATATAGACAGATTGAAGTTCACGATTCAGTCGCTGTTGTGCAAGATACAAAAACAAAGCTGTGTCAGGGTCGGGCTGTTCGTCAGTCCCGAGCCAGTTTTTAAGACCAGCCAGCCAGTCAGCGTACGTTGCATACAGCGGCGTCATTTATTGATCGGCTTTCTATTGCGGATGCGATCAGAGCCACCTGTTCCTTCTGATGAGTCTTCTGCAGGATCACGAGGATCTGCCTCATGAGCTGCTGTATCTTCTGGCGGCATTGGGTTCTTTGCCATGGTAGTCTCCTACGTAAAGTTTGCCTTAACAGCCCACATAGCTGCTTGTTCATAGTTAGTGATTGCTATGGACCTGCATCTGTTGTCAGTGACGTGCTCTCTGAGATACTTAAGAATGTCTTCAGTCATCCTCTTAATCTCAGCTACGTCAGGACTATTTGATGGGTTAAAGTTCGGTAGTGTCGACGCGTCATTCATCACGATAAAATCCTTTTATCAACGCCTTTGAATTTGTAGTTATCATTGAGCCACTGCTTGGCTCGCTTAATTTCATGAGGACGATGCCCCATCATATTGATGCCCTCTTTAGTGAGCACGTCCTCTATGGCGATCATAGGAATGGTGCCAAGAAAGCGATAATTCTTGCTAGGCGAGAATCCGTTGGGGTTCTCAGCCTTGTTCTCGTGGATCTCAAGGAGCAGAGGATCAATGACCTCATCAGGCGCTTGATAATGCGTCGTGATGGTCGTGCCCTCTACTATTTCCTTGATACTACGCATGGTTCTTTTCCGACTTCTCTTTCTTAGATTTAGTGACAGCTTCCATGAAAGCATGAGCTACAGCTTCAACTGCTTCGCCACTGACAAGGCCCATATTAGTGCGCGCTAAAGCCTGTGGCTTTGCTGTCAACGGTGTGTCAGACTTCACCATCTTGACCATCTTAATCTCGATAAGATGGAGAGCTTGCGCTTCAGGCACTTCTACAACAGATCTTACGGGCATGATATGCGCATCACCGTCAGGGAAACCGATAAAGCACGTGGAAATAAGTTCAACTCGCATTTAGTAAGTCCTTTCAAAAGTGGGCGGGATTTCTCCCGCCCTAGTGTGTCCAGGGAGTTTGGACGTCAACCTTGAGTGTCAGCGATACAAGCGTGAGCCGCTTCGTTGCCAACTTTGAGTGTGTATTCCGACTGAATGAGGCGGTTCTCTGCGTGGCCGGTACGAGCCAGTTCGAGCTGGCGAGTAGGCTGCAGATCAACCATGTCAACATAGTCAGGATCAAGAACGAACACTGCATTGCCTGGAGTAAAGCGATCAGGAACAATCTGCACTACGCCGAAATCACTTTCGTAGAAGTTGACTGCTGTGATGATCTTCTTATCTTCCTGCATCTGGAACTTGCCAGTAGCAGCACTACCTGTGAACGTCTTAGATATAAGACGCTTGTTGATAGGTGAGCAAAGCACGTAGCGAGGTGTTCCACCCTGTACCCAGCAACCTTGGATTGCTGTGTTGAGCAAATCCTCAGAGAGTGCACGAGGCGTTCCTGCCACTGGAGCTGTTGCTGGGTATTTAGACCCGGCAGCAGAACTAAGAGCAGGAGGAGCACCTGCACCAGCACCTGCAGAGTAGTTAGTCATGATCCATGACTGAAGACCAGCAGCTGAACGAGCAGTAGCGCCAGAGGCACCAGCAACACCAAGAGCTACACCAGTGATCATGGTTTCTTTATCGCGCTTCAGTTCCTTCAGCTTATAAGCAATCTGCTTGGAGATCTTTTCGATGTTAGCAGCGCCGTCTACTTGCTGAGAGGTGTCAGACACAGAGACCACTTTATCAGAGATCTGAGTGTAATTGCCGCGCCTGGCAGCAACGTCGGAGTTATCAACTGGAGGATTTGGCAATCCTTCAATAACTCGGTTAGTGCTATCCACAGGCTGCAGAGCAAGCAAGGGCCATTCCACATACTGCTTAGTAGCAGCTGGACCTTTGCCGGCAATTGTAGACATGAATGGCGTTTCGGTAGGGGTAATCAAGTTCTCAGCATCCGCAAGATCTTCGCGAATGGTGATAGAGCTATAGGTGTCGAGGGGCATATAGTTTGCCGCCCCGATGCCAAAACGAAGTGTAGTGAACATTTTCTATCCTTTTCTGCGCACTAGCAGGGTAGCAGCGACATCATCGGGCTTACCGCTGGCACGAGCGCGGTTTATAATGGAGAGGTCCAACTTACGTTGAGCACTCTGTTGAGCTCCTTGTGAACCGACAGGACGAATCAATACCTTCCGAGTCTCGGGATCGGCAGTTGCGTCAACTTTCGGGGTAGCCTTATCAGCTAAACCTTTTCTATACTGCATAGCATCATGGAGCAACAACATAGCACGCTTGTCGACAATAGCGTCAACCTCGTCCTTTGTGTAGCCATAATACTGCACAGCTGCCTCAGTCATGCTACCCATAAGCACTGGAGCTTGTTTGGGATCGCCTAGAGCTGGAAGGCTCTTCACGAGTTCAGCAGCTTGGCCTTCAAGATACTGACGTTGAGCGTGGGCTTGTATGTCAGCCTGCTCTGCGTTCAATCTTTCGACTTCTGCTCGCACTCTAATTTGTTTGTCTTGTAGTTCGCGCATTTCCTCGCGCTTAAGAAGGTACTCACCAGGGTCCTCAGCTTTGAGTTTAGCCCAGTCAACCTTGGGGGTATTATTTTCAATGACGCTGTCTAATATCTTAAGCCGCTCAAGAGTCTGGCTGTTAACATCAAACAACTGCCTAGCTTGTTCATCTGCAGCCTTGCGAGACTCCACTGCTTTCTGAATGTTGCTTTCAATATATTTATTGCCGCTGTAGGCCTTTTTAAGGTCTTTGAGAGCAACTTCTTGAACTTTTCCGTCGACAGTGACGTCGACCACGTACTCGTCAAGGTTTTCTAGATCTGCACTTTCTTCCTTGACTTCTTCCTCTTTGGCAACAACTTCTTCCTCTGCCACCTCTTCCACGTCATCTGTCGTGGTCTGTGCTTCACTGGGTGGTGTAGATACCTTACCGGCACTGCTGTTTGAAGCAGGCAGAGCCTTTTCCATAATCAGATCAAGCACTGCTTGACTATCTGAATTGTCAGTGTTGTCGTTGGTGTTGATGCCTTCAGCCACGCTGTCTTTCCTTCTCTCTTGCTGCTCTTACAAAAACCACCTCACCCGCATAGGCGTTTAGCTTGCCGACGATGCGTTCCAACGCCAGGAACTCAAAGTAGTAGTTCTCCCTCAAATCAGACTGCTGCATCCCAGTGGAACGTATGGCAGACATGAGGTCAGTGCTAACATCATCAATAGCTTCTTTGAACAATGGATCGTCAAGCAGATTCTTGAGCATCTCACGTCGTCTAAAAGCTAAATCGTCCATTACTGTACAGTCTCCGTCGCCGCTGTGCGCGTCTTGTTAACTTCAGCAGCCACAGCCCGCTTAGTCGCATCATCCATCGCCACTTTCTGAGCAGCTACTGCGTAGTCCTGCTCTTGTTTATCACGTAGCCTGTCGTCCTCCATCAGAGCACGCTGCATGTCGGACCGTGCCTGAACAGTAAGGCGCTGTTGCTCGCCTTGCTGCTGCACCTTAAGCTTGGCCACATCAATCTGACCTTGTTGCTCATTCTCCTTGGACCTAAGAGCAAACTCCTGTTGTAGTTTAGCTTGATTGATCTGCATATCAGCCTGCGCCTTGATTTGCGCCGCGCCTTTGACATCTGGGACGGGTGGCTGTTGCGACTGAGCAGCTTGTTGCTGTGCCTGCTGCATCTGTTGATCCAGTTTCTGGAGGATGTCAGGCGTGACTGGTGGGAAGTAGTCTGTGATCGTCTTTATACCCCCAAGGCGGAGGAGTTGCTTGTAGGTGTTGCGCAAGTTCTCCCACCCGCATATGGGATTAGCAAAGCCAAGCTTGTCCACGAAAGCTTGCTGTGGTCCGATGATGCCTTGCAACACTGCCATCTTCTCATCTATGCGACCATTGCCCAACCCAACGTTGACCACCACGTTGACTTGATCGTGCCATGTGTCGGGTTGCACCTCAGTGTAGTCGTTGCCTGTCTTGACCGACTGGTGGCCCTTGAGCCTGGTCATAGCAGTCCTGAGGATGGCAAGGAACATAGAGCTGATGCCTGTCTCACCAAGGTTGCGCGCCATCATCTCCAGGCGAGCATCAGACCCTTGCACGATTGCATTAGCTGCCACACGGCTTGTAGACTGCAGCGCGTTGCTGTCAATGCCCTGGCTCATCTTGCTGACACCACTGCGCTTCTCAGTCACGTCATCAAGGTATTGCAGCACAGGCAGCGTCTGCCCTGCCACGAATGGAGTAGAGAGCTCCTGTATCTGTCCCATCTGCTTGACTCGCACGATGGCTCCAATTTCATTGTTCTTAGCGTCTTCTAGATTGACCTGGGACTCATTGACTTCAGTGCGCGGCGAGTTGACCAGCGCCGTATTATCTAGGATGCTCCTCACTAGTGCAGTAGAGCTATCCTGGTCTTGCATGATGTCTTCTGCCAAGGATATTGGGAACATGACGTGGGGCTGCAGGTCCACCTTGAAGATAGCCAGTGGGCAGAAGCTAGCAGGCTCGTCCACGACTATTTTGTAGTTGCTCCCAGCTGTAATGAAGTGACGCAGCTCGGCTACACCGTCCCCGTTTGCGTCTATCTGCATCCAGAACTCGCCAATGAGCATGAGGCCTGCAGTCTTGTCCAGTGGGTTGTTTTCACCACTCTCTGGCATGTTAGTGTAGTAAGTCTGACGCTGTTGCTTCTCAGTCTGCATCTGACTGGTGTCGTCGACACTGCCGATGCCGATCTCCAGCAGCTTGTCGTAAGGTAGCCCCATGGCTACTGCCTCGTAGACCCGTAAGTTTTGCCTCGTCCCGATGAGTCTGGCGTCGTCTGCTGACGTAGCAGATGAGTTGACCAGGAAGCTCTCCGGCGGCACGCAGTCCAGGTGCCAGATGTTGCGTATAGAGTAGTGCGTGAGGATCACCTGATAGAGCACTGACCCATCAGGCTGTGGGATGGCTTCAGATTGCTCCGTCACCTTAGGCTGCATGGAGTTATCTTTGTGAGCCTGCACGAGGCTTTGCAGCTCCTCTGCAGTGACGAACTTAGGCGGCATGGGCGCTGACACCACGCGTTCTTCTAAGCTGACCTTGACCACTCCAATGCGCGCCTTGAGGGCATCCGTGGACCCTTCTATGAGCGCTTTGTACCCGCCGAACTTGTTGTAGATGCTGTTCACGAAGACAGTCTGATCCTTAGTGATCTTGTCATCTTCCTCATTTTCTGATGAGAACTCTGCCACCAAATCAGACTGCGTGAACATTCTAGCCACGTTAGGTATCACTGACTTGACTGTGTCGCGCACCTTAGTAATGATGATGCTGGAGCGTCCAGCTGGCGCTTGCAACTTAGTCTCGCCTTGGTAGTACTTATCAGCCGTGATGCGAATGTTAGACAACTGACCATCGATGAAGTCTGCAGCGTCGAAGGCCTCCAGTGCCAGTGTATCCTGGATCTCTTCCTCAGTCATGGGCTTTAGCTTTTTAGCTGTCCGTGACGCTGCTGATTTTCTCGAGAATGACATGCTAAGGCACCACGTGCAGATGTCTGAGGTAAGGCTTGGACCAGTCGCTTCGCTTATAGCTCACCAATGGTGCTCCCATGACTGCAGTCCTAAACGCGTCTGCTCCATGTGATGCAAAATCATGTAACGGAAGTGGAGCAAACGTACGTAGATTTTCCTTATAGTCGGTTCTATAGGATCTTAACATATGGATCCCATTAGCTGTGTTAGCCTGATCCCACCACGAGTTAGGCAGAATTTGTCGCACTGCTTCTATTCCATCCCCCACGTTTGATTTCGGCACGACGATAGTATTGAAGTTGCGTTCGTTGAAGAACTGCACCCTGTTTTTACCCGTCTGCAACTCTCTTGCCTCTGCATCATGGGGTAAGATGACAGTGTCGATGGTGTATTTGAGGTTTCTGAGGTAGCTTATGAAGTGTGACAGAGGCACATCAGTGTCCTCGTAGTAGCTGAGCCAGTGCCACTCTGGACCAATTATCTGGTATGTCCACACTGCAGTGGCATCTCCGATCCCCAGGTCGAAGGCTGCGTACACGTTTGCTGCAGGATCATGGTTCAGTTTGATAATTCTCTTATCCTGATACGCTGCCACGATGTCCCTGGCGTAGTATGCCCCAGACGTGACCTGAACATAGTCGCCTTCCCAGATGTGCATTGCTGAGATGGGATCGTTCTTAAAATCTCTGTCCTTGTCTTTGAGAAGCACCTTTTCTATCCACGGATTCTCGCTCCAGTTGGCAGTGATGCATATGACGTCAGGGTCGTTTTGATTTTCCCTAAAAAACTTGTCTACAGGGTCTTCTGCATACCGTGGGTTCCAGCTGAACCACAGTTCCGATCCCTCTTTACGAATTGTAGGATAAAGTACGTCGAAAGAATGCTGGCGCAGTGACTGCGCTTCCTCGACCCACGCTATATCAAACCCTTCCATGGACTTGATAGCATCTGATGTGTGATCTTTCATACCACGGAACGCGATGTAGCTGCCATTGTCGTGTTTGATGTCAACTTCTGTGACCGTAAACCCAGGCAGTTTCATCTCGTCTATCATGAGTGTGAGTAGAGCGTGGACTGAATCCTTGATGGAAGTTTGCACCTCACGCACGCACAGCGCGCGCGTTCTTTTTCCTACGCATCGTGACAACATCTGACCAGCGAAGAAGTGACTTTTACCACTACCACGACCACCTTTAGCCCCTTTGAACCTTCGTGGTGCCAGCAGTGGTTGGAAGGGCCTAGCCAGTTTAAATGTTAGTGTACTATTATTCACAGCTGTCAGATCCTGAGGCTAGATGTGGAAAACGCTCATGGGGGTGGGGGGCGGGGGTTCGCGACCACGAGCGCGTCGGGCACGTCGGGCGACGCGTCGTGATCGATGGTGCGCGGCGCCTCGCGGGGCGTGACGTCGTGGATCACGTAGCGCACTTCGTTGAGGATCGGCGCGCCATTTAGGCCGCTGTGTTCGTTGATGACTCGATCACCCCATCGATTCGGGCGTAGCTTTGCGGCTGTCCACTTACGCGCATCGATGCGTAGCTTAGACCACATGTTGTACTCTGGATTGATGTTATGCGGACTATCCGCGATGATCACAATCTGCTCTGCTAACGAATCAGCGTATTCCAGGCGCGCTTGAACGTAGCGTTGTTCGCGATGCGAATCTTCCTTGATCCAGGTATGCAGAACATCATAAGTTGGCATGTTTTCTTCCAACGTGATGGAAGCGAACGGCTCTCCGCGAGCCAAACGGCGACACACTTCGTTGAACACGGGTTCGTCAAACAGCGATGAAACCATGCACGCGACTGTATTACAACAGATCGCTCAAGTAAACGACTCGTTTTGTACACAACTGTGTGCTTCAAACAGCATGAAGTGAGGTATCTCTACCCCACCCCGTGAAGCTACTTGAAGTTGATCAACTGTAGATGTGGGCTACAGACCTTGCTCAATTCCTGATTATAACCTATCCAAGTACCTAAAAATACTTGTGTACTATGATCTGCAGAGAGGGTAATTTTGTTACTCTTTTTCAAAATTGTGCAAATAGTAGTGTACAAAGTGCACATGATACCTTATATCTACTATAGAAGTTAATAGGAGACCAACATGAAAATGTATAAAATGCACGATGCACCTAAATCAAAAAAGGCATCATTCACTCTTGACTACTACAAAATGGTTCATGGTAAAAATCCAAGAGGAATGGGATCATGGGCGTTCTGCCCTGATGTATTAGCTGAAAGAGACAACTACCTGGAATGGACTCAGTTTTCTCCCTACATGGATTTTCAAGAAGCTAAGAAATGGGCAAGTGAGAATGAGTTTCTCCGCTCATGGAACAAGCTTGCAGTATTAGGTTAATGGAGACCAACATGATTGAGACAATTGCATTAGGCATCATTGCAGCAACGATCATCGGCGCTGTAGTCTTCACAGGTTTGCTACTTCTGGCTATGTTCTTAGCAGTTCTGGAGTCGATAGGAGAGTTTATTGGAGAGCTGCTTGGAGCCCCAGGTGAGCTGCTAACCAGCCAAATCCCGTATTATCTGGGCGTCAGTGTCAAAAAGCTCAAGAAGGCAATCAAGTGAACACAGTTCTCGAGCACCAACTGATAGCAGCATCGAGATGCACTGTACATGCGAGGAGTTAACAACGGTGAGGTTGATAGAGCTATCCGGTACGCCAACATGATCCTCGAGAAGGTATCTATACCACCTGACCCCAAAGAATGACTGCAGCGTTGTCGAGTGCTGGCTGCCGTAGGATCGCAGACGGTAGCCGAGGTTCTGGCGTAGTGATCGTCTTACCTAACTCCAGGTGTGCAGTCAGGCAAATTCGTCTGGATGTCCCTGAGTCTCATGTCTCGCGCAACTTCTGGCACTACTGTGTATATTTCTACAATGATGTATTGTACCTACATTTATGTATAATTATTTATAGCTAACTAATATATAAATAGAATTAAGACATTAAGACATTATTGAAATGATTATGTAATCGATGTCTTAAGGTGTCTTATTTCTTAGCGTGTCTCTGTTTTTTACCTAAATTTGACGTCTGGGAAGGTTTTAGTGTACGCTGCAGCCAATTCGCCGACCGTGGCTTCAGGCATAAAGCGTGGTCTGGTCCAGATTTTCCTGGCGAACCTATCTTTT
>Ga0315274_10007609_pt1 | contig 15677 bp, 13 predicted proteins | sample YL17G02_20_MG_FD_203700 | JGI IMG/M metagenome (GOLD analysis project Ga0315274, IMG submission 203700) | Sediment microbial communities from Yellowstone Lake, YNP, Wyoming, USA - YL17G02_20 | ecosystem: Environmental > Aquatic > Freshwater > Lake > Sediment | place: USA: Wyoming | collected... | reverse complement strand
GTTTATTGATTTGCCCGCCTCAGCCGGAGAGATCTGTCCCGTCACCAGAACCCCGAAAGCGCCAAGAAGCATTATCTGCCATATCTGGAATCTGACCTTCCCAATCTGCCTGATAGCGATGAGAGCGAAGACCAGCGCCAGGATGATTAACGATATCATATAAAATTAGTAATTATATCAAATATATGTGTCGGCTAATTAGTTATTACGTCATTATATCCTACCGACAGGTGTAATATATAATCAGACTGAAGACCACGGCCAAAGTTATACCTGATGGTTACTCAAGCGCCACTTTCTTGGACAGTGAATCTACGCGTATAATATCCGCAATGGATAGAACCCGCATTGAAAAGATTATCGACCGGTTAATCAGCGAGTATGGCAGCCGCATATGGCAGCCGCATGATAGTCCATTGAACGTGCTGGTCCAGACGATTCTATCTCAAAATACCTCGGACACGAACTCCAGACGGGCTTTCCGGTCGCTTCGGGCTTCTTTCCCCCGCTGGGAGGACGTGGTCTCGGCTGAGGTTCACAAGATTGCCGATGCCATAAAAAGCGGTGGGCTGGGGGAAATCAAGGCGGGGCGTATCAAGCAGGCGCTCGGGGAAATCCAGCGGAAGCGAGGTAGCCTCGAGCTTGACTTTCTGAATGAGCTCCCTCTTGACGCGGCAAGGGAATGGCTGAAGCAGCTGCCGGGAGTGGGTACTAAAACGGCCAACTGCGTCTTTCTGTTTTCCCTGGGCAGACCGGCCCTGCCGGTGGATACCCATATTTTTCGTGTGGCCAAGCGACTCGGCCTGATCGAGGCTAAAGCCACGGTGGAAAAGGCCCACCTTCGACTGGAAAGCCTGGTGCCGCCAGACAAGATTTATCCGTTCCACATGCTGATGATTGAACACGGTAGAAGGGTATGTAAAGCGCGGCGTCCCCGCTGTGATGACTGTGCATTGCGCAGGCTCTGTCAATATCCCGGGCCAAGCCAGCGATGGAAATGAAGTTCCTTGACAAGAAAAAGGCAATATAATAAGCTTGTCATCGGGTCTGAGACCAGAATACCCCTGAATTCCAAATACACTGGAGGGACTATTGTGGATAAGATAGTGAAAGCTATGGAAAAGGCGGGGTTTCCCAGTGGCGACCGGTATGACCTGCCAAGCTCGACCTTGACCTTCCCGGATGGCGCGCACTATCGAGTGGAGATTTCCGGCATGGAGACGCCTAAAGTCCTGGCGGCAACGTGCGACGAAGCCAAGAAGCAGGGGGTCCCCTTCCACCGCTCGATTTCCGTGGTGCGTGGAGCATCCATGCTCACCCGTGAACAGTTGAAAGAATTTGCCCAAATCGCCCACGATAACCAGGTGGAGGTTATCATCACCCCGGGACCGCGACCTACCTGGTACACCGGCCGGCAGATTGCCACTCCGGAAGGTGCGCTTTCCGGTTTAAGAATGAGGGGGATGGACTCCGTCAGGCACTACCTGATGGATATTGAGCGCTGTATCGAGCTCGGCTTCCGCGGCTTTCTGGTCTGGGACGAAGGAGTCCTCTCTCTGCTCAACACCATGAAGCAAAATGGCGACCTTCCCCAAGACACCGTTTTCAAAGTCTCCATCTTTGCCGGACATGCCAATGCTGCCGGCTTCAAATTGCTTGAATCGTTGGGTGCTGCCAGCGGCAATCCGGTGGCCGACCTGACGCTGCCGGAACTGGCCTCTATCCGGAGCGTGGTGAACATTCCGCTTGACGTCCACATTCAGCTCTGGAACTCAATGGGCGGCTATAACCGCATCTATGAGACGCCGGAAATCGCCCGCGTGGCCTCTCCCTGCTACTTCAAGATGGAGCCGGGGCCAGGTCTGGCAATGTACATGCCCTGGGGCATGTCTGAAGATATGCTGGCGGAGCTGGGCCGAGAAAAGATCCGCTCGGTCAAAAATATCATTGAACTGGTAGGCCAGGTTCATCCGGAACTGAAGGTATCCAAGCAGGGTCCGAAAGACCTCAGAGTGCCCAGGCCAAAATAACACAAGGAGGATAGTAAATAGATGGCAAAGAAAACCGTTCTCGATTTTGCGGAGATGAAAAGGAAGGGTGATAAAATCACCTTCCTCACATCGTATGATTTCCCCATGGCCAGTTTCTGCGAAAAAGCCGGTATCGACATGATTCTGGTTGGCGACAGCGCCGCGATGGTGGTCCACGGTTTGCCCGGAACGATGCCGATGACCATGGACCAGATGATTCAACATTCCCAGATAGTCAGGAGAGGCGCTCCCAACACCTTCGTCATCGGCGATATGCCTTTCCTCTCCTACCAGGTTTCCCGGGAAGGCGCCATTGAAAACGCCGGTCGGTTCTTCAAAGAGGCGAGCGTTGATGCCATCAAGCTGGAAGGTGGCCGGCGGGTCATCAAGCAGATTGAGGGTATCGTGGAGGGCGGCATGTCGGTGATGGGCCACATCGGCCTGACGCCCCAGAGTTCCGGGCAGCTGGGCGGCTTCAAGGCACAGGGGCGCACCGCCGCTACCGCCATGGAACTGATTAAGGACGCACTGTCCATTGAGAAGGCGGGTGCCTTTGCCCTCCTGCTGGAAGCGATTCCGCCGGAAGTGAGCAGAATCATCACCGATATGCTCAAGATACCGGTGCTGGGCATCGGCGCGGGCATGTACACGGACGGCCAGGCACTCATCATCGGCGATATGCTCGGCTACTTTGAAGCGTTTACCCCGAAGTTCGTCAAGAAATACGCCAACCTCGCTCAGGTTATTGATAAAGCGCTCCACGAGCATATCGAAGATGTCAAAACCGGCAAGTTCCCCGAGGAGAAGCACTGCTACCGTATGGTCGAAGGTGAACTCGATAAGCTGGAAGATATGCTCAAGAACCTGCCGCCGCAGTAATAAGCATATTTTACGGAACGCGCGCTAAAGGAACGCAATTGGCGGCGTGGCATAGCGCCACGCCGCTTTTTAATTGCCGAGAGACAGGCAGCGGAGGAAGGTCTCCTCGAAGTCCGGCCTTCCCGAAAGCTCGATATGCCGTACCTCAGCCGCAATCTTCTCTGCCTGGCGCCTTTCTTCCCGATTGAGCAGAGCCTTCAATGCCCCATCCATGGCCCCGTTGCCGATGAAATGGATTTTCTCGAGCGGGAAAGGTGGAATCAGCCCCAGAGTAACCGCCTTTTCGCGGTTGATATAGTTGCCGAACACGCCGGCAAGCAGGACTTCCCGAATATCATCGGCGCCGATGCCGGCCTCTTTCATGAGCAGCTCGACGCCGGCGCGGATGGCTCCCTTGGCGAGCTGCAGTTCGCGGACGTCCTGCTGGGTCAGCGTGACCTCCCTTTTTTCATCTTTAAAGATGACGAATTCCCGCTTTTCTTCGCGGACTCTGACTCTAGGTGCCAGCGCTTCCGCCCATCGGGTGCTTATCTCGGCGGGTTTGAGAATGCGCCCTTTCCGGTCCAGAACTCCTGTTCGGTAAAGCTCCGCCACCAGGTCAATCAGGCCGGAGCCACAAATGCCCTTCGGTGTGACGCCACCGATGACCGAGTAGCTCACCAGCGGAGTCGCCTGAAAAGAGCTGATGGCACCCTTTACGGCGCGCATGCCATACTTTATGCGGCCGCCTTCAAAGGCGGGGCCGGCGGCGGTGGAGGCGGTCAGCACCCCTTTTCTGGTCGCCAGCATCACCTCGCCATTGGTGCCGATGTCAATGGCGAGCTTTGGGGTACGGGTCTGGTGCAGCTTTGCCGCCAAGATTACGGCCACAGTATCAGCACCGACAAAGCTGGCAATCGACGGCAGGATATGTGCCTTTCCCCTCGGGTGAATCTGCAATCCGAGCTCGATGGCCGGCAGGTCAAACGGCCGATTCAGACCTCCGACGTACGGTGCCAGCGCAATATGTTTAGCCTCAAGTCCCAGAAGGGTGTGGAGCATGGTGGTATTGCCCACCACTGTGGCCTCAAAAATGCGGCCCGGTTCCCGTTTGGTGTTCCGACACAGCCTCAGAAGTAACTGATTGAGGCCTTTGACCAGTTCTTTCTGCAGCTTTTCCCGCTTTTCGGGAGCATCCTGCGCATACATTATCCGCGAAACAACATCAGCGCCAAAGGCGATCTGAGGGTTGAGCTCCGCATCAAGGGCAATTACCTTGCCCGTACCCAGGTCGACCAGCCCTGCGGCGAGCGTGGTGGTGCCGATATCTATGGCCACGCCCAGCATGTCTCGGGCTGAATCCGGCGGGTCGAGCGCCACCACTTCGTCTCCCACCAAAACCGCCTCCCCACCAAAGTCCCACTCCCGGAGGTATGCCGATAGCTCGCGCAGCAAGGACAGTTCGGTGTTTACCGGGTGAGCGGCTGACTGTTCCAGATATTCGGCGAGGCGGTTCCAGTCCGCCCGCTGGTCCTTTATCGAAGGCTTGCTTAATTCAAAAGGAATGCGGCGGACATTGGGCTGCAGGGTGATTTCCTCGCCGAGCAGGCCAAAGCTTGCCTTGGCCCGTGAAATCTCTATCTCAGGGAGGCGAACCTCGCCGGCTTTCTCCACCGTGACCTGGCAGGCAAGGTGCCAGCCACCGTCCCGTTCCTCCCGGGACAGCTTCTCCTGCTCCACGTCGGTGTATCTCTGGCTGACGCCGGAGAGCTGAACACGGCACTTCAGGCACGTGCCCTGCCCTCCGCAGGGTGAGTCGAGGGGGAACCCGGCCTCAATGAGCGCGGCGCGCAGGTTGTCGCCTGCCTTCAGTTTCAGTTCTCTACCGGGAGGAGTGACCCGAACGCCGACCTTCATCTCTGACAGCTTCCCCCGCCGGTAGGCGGTGATGTACCCGGCACAGAACTTGTCCCGGTCCAGAATCGTTTCCGCCGCCACCAGACCGGCCATAAGCTCGCGGTCAGTGGGGTCAATAATCGCCGAATCCAGCCCTTGGGCCATGGCCGCGACCAGAAAGGTACGGTTGATCAGCTTCCGCACCGGAAGCCCGAAGGAGACATTGGTCAGCCCGCAGATAGTGTGCACTTCCGGCATCTGAGCGGTGATTTCCCTGATGGCACCGAGCGCGGCGACCGCCGATTGAGTATCGGTGGCGATGGGGTAAATGAGCGGGTCAATGAAGATATCGCCCCGCGCTACACCTTCTCTGGTCAGAATATCAACCATCTTCCGGGCGATGTCCACCTTTTCCTCAACGGTACGAGCCATGCCAGCATCGCTCTGGCACAGCACCACTATTTTAGTCCCGTACTGCTTGATCAGGGGCAGCAGCCTGTTCAGACGCTGTTTTTCCATGGTTACGGAGTTGATGAGGCACGGCTGTTTCACCAGCTTCAGCGCAGCGGCGATTGCCGCCGGGTCCGGACTGTCCAGGCAGAGCGGCAAATCGGTGGCACCCTGAACCATCTTCACCAGCCAGCACAGGTACTCCGCTTCCTGACCGACAAAGCTGCCAGCATTGACATCGATGTATTGGGCGCCGGCCTCGGTCTGGGACCTGGTCTCTTTGCGGATGAAATCGGCGTCGCTGGCTTCGATCGCCTCGCTGATTGACTTGCGAGACGAGTTGATTCTCTCGGCAACAATTAACATAAAAATACCTCCACCATCGATTATAGCTCTCCCGCTTTTTAGTTTAGTATAGTATCTTTCTACGGGTACACGCCATATATTCCCCATCTCTGAAACTCTGGCCTGTTATTCTCCGCAGGCCAATTTGTACAGCTCTATTATCTCCTCCCTGGTTGCCTGACGCGGGTTATTTGCCGGGCTACCGCTGGCGATGGCATCGTCGCTCATTTTCGGCGCCAGCCGGTCGAGCTTGGCTTTGTCAACACCAAGCTCCCGCAACGACGGTATCCTGATGTTCTTGATGAGCTTCTTTACCGCCTCGGCACCGCGCTGCGCCGCTTCCATTTCGGACAGACCCTTTATCTCCACTCCCATTGCCTCGGCAATGCGGGCATAACGGGCTGGATTCCCCTCGAGGCTGAATTCCATCACCGTGCCCAGCAGGGCGGCATTTGACGCACCGTGGCGCACATGGAAATAGGCGCCAATGGGCCGGGCCATGCCGTGCACCAGCGCCACCGAGGAATTGCTGAACGCTATCCCGGCCATGAGCGCGCCCATCATGGTCTTCTCTCTCGCCGCCAGGTCTTTCCCGTCAGCCCACGCCTGTCGCAGATTGCCGGCAATGAGCTCAATGGCGGCAAGGCAGAAAACATCGCTTATCGTCTGGGCTTTGACTGAAACATAGGCCTCGATGGCATGGGTCAGCGCATCAATGCCGGTGGCGGCGGTAATATCAGGGGGCAGGGGTACGGTTAACTGCGGGTCAACGATGGCGATTTCGGGCATGAGGAAGGGGCTGCCGATGAGCATTTTAACGTCACGCCTGGTATCGGTAATGATGGTGAACGGCGTAACCTCGCTGCCGGTGCCGGCCGTCGTAGGCACAGCGATGACCGGCCTGCCTTTCTGGGGAATCTTGCCCAGTCCCATGTAATCCTCAATAGAACCCGGGTTGGCCGCCATGACTGATATGGCTTTGGCCGTGTCTATCGGGCTGCCCCCGCCGACGGCAATTAAACAGTCGCACCCGTTCCCCTTAAATGCCTTCAGCCCTTCCTGAACATGCTCGGTGACCGGTTCCGTATTGACGCCGTCATAGATAGCGTAGGCCACCCCACTCGGCGGCAGCGATGCCAGAACACCATCGATTATGCCCAGTTTCACCTGGTTCCGGTCGGTAACAATCAAGGCCTTTTTCAAATTCAGCCTCTTACATTCCTCACCCACCTGCTTTGACGAGCCGGACCCAGTGATAACAGCGTTGGGAATGCGGAAAGTCTTTACTGGCAGCATGGTGCTCCTCCTGAAATCAGCGAGTAGGCAAGATGAATTTTTCGTAAAAGAAAATTGATGACATTAGTCTATTATATTCAACTCTATACGTCAATCGATATGTCGGTTGGTCAACTTCGATTGTTTGACAATCTCGGCGTTCCTGGCTACGATAATGTCATACTCTAATGGTGGTGTTATAAGTGTTATAATTGATACAGGAGGCGTGAAAAAGATGGCCAGGGAAACTTATGAACTGTCAATGACCCCGGAATACCTCAAAAGAATCGATGAAATTATCACCGCCGGAGGGCGGAGCTCGCTTTACGGACCGGAAGACACGCGTTCCGCTATGAAACAGCCGAACTTTGACAATGAGCGTATGTGGAGCCTGCTGCGAGGCTCTTACGACATTCACCAGCACACCGGGCCCTCAGCCACCACCCAGCGCCTTTTCAGCCAGATTGATTTTGCCATTCAGGCCTGCGAGGTAGGACAGGCGGGCATTGTCTGCAAGGACCACACCCTGCCCACCACTCCCTCTGTGCAGCTCACCCAGAAGGTGGTGGATAAATGGGCCGAGGAACATAATAAGAAAAAGGTCGAGGTCTACGGCGGCGTGGTGCTCAACTACGCCGTGGGCGGGCTCAATCCGGAAGCCGTCGTGGCCAGCTACCGGGCAGGGGGCAAATACATCTGGTTGCCCAACATGGACGCCGCCCACCACCGCCGCGTGACCCGCCATCCCAAGGGCGGCGGCATTTCCGTTATCGATGAGAAGGAGAAAGTGGTACCGGAGATGAAGGAAATCCTGAAGCTGATGGCGGAAACGGATATGGTGCTCGGCCTGTGCCATCAGAGCACGGTGGAACGCTTCGCCGTGGTCAAAGAGGCGGTCAGGATGGGGGTGGAACGCATTGAGGTCAACCACGTCAATTACCCGCTGACCATGGTAACCCCGGAGCAGGCCAAGGAACTGGCCGATATGGGCGCCTACATCGGCATTTATGCCATGCATCTGGCGCCGCCAGCTTTCGTCTGGGATGAAGCGATGGCCTTTTATAAGGCGGTCGGGCCGGAGCGAATCGTTTTCGGCTCCGATAGCGGTCATATTGAGATTGGAATCCCCTGGGAGCAGATGCGGAGGATGATTCTCGGCTTCCTTTTCCACGGCGTGCCTGACGAACATGTCAAAATGATGTGCCAGACCAACGCACATAATCTGCTGCACTGATATTAACAAAAAGGGGAGGTGGGTGCGATGGCTAAACAGACTAATTTACGGCTCCTGGAGAAACCGGAGTTAAGACAGCCATGCCTTATCTGTGGCATCAATGGCTGGGTGGATGGCGGGGAGGCAGCCACGGGCACGACCCGGTACCTTATCAAGAAACTGCGTGCCAAAAAATTCGCCGAAATGCCCGTTGACCGTTACCACGTCTTTCAGGTGCCGGGGCAACTCTCCCTCAGACCACAGATAAAGATCGAAAACGGACTATTGAAAGAACACGTGATGCCCAGGAACGAGTTCTTTTACTGGGTCAATCCGTATTCGGACCATGACCTGATTTTCTACCTGGGCACGGAACCAAACACCAACTGGGAAGAATACGCCGCGAACATACTGAATCTCGCCGAGGACTACGGCGTCAGCCGAATTTACGTATTGGGCGGCGTTCTGGACAAGACACCGCATACCAGAGAAGCCGGCGTGTTCTGCACCAGCAGCTCCAAAGAGCTACGGCAGGAGATGATGAAGTACGCCATGCAGTCGAGCAACTACGAGGGGCCGGGTAGCTTTGGCACCACCCTGCTCCACCTGTCGCAGAAGAGAAAAATACCGCTGGTGAGTATTACTGCCCGGGCCACCTACTACCCCGAGTTCAACGTTGTCATCCCGCGCAACCCCAAGTCAATCAAAGCGATTGTGCTCCGGCTGAACAGCCTCCTCCATCTCAATCTGGACTTCTCTGACCTTGAGCATGAGGCCGACGAGCTGGAGGTGAAGCTCAACTTCATGGCCAGCCATAACCGTGAGTTCCAGGCCTATATTGAGGAGCTGGAGAAGGAATACGTCGAGGTTAAATACGAGACGCCGCTCGATATCACGGCCAACGAGGCAGTACAGCTGGCCGAGGAATTTCTGAAAAAGAGCCGGGAAGAATAGCTGCCACCAGAAGGTATTTAGTACCCCTCTTCGGCGGCGTCGATTATTGCTTTCAGGTTCTCAAGCGGGGTCTGCAGCGATATGGCACACTCCGGCCCGATGGAGTCAACGCCCGCCTCAATGTTGTACCTGGCCTGTCGATACACGTCTTCCGGCGTGCCCTGCAACAGGGCCCCAATATTACTGATGCCTCCCAGCAGCGATACCTGGCCCCCCGCCGCCGCAACCGCCTTCTTCGGGTCATTCTGCCACTCGAAGTGATAGCCGTCGTAGCCCTCGGTGGCGATGTGGGGAATACGGTCAAGACACCGGCCGCAGATGTGCAGGATGGTGGGGCCGCCAATCTGCGCCAGCATCTTCCGATGCACCGGCACCAGAAATTCGGCATAGGTCTGGGCGCTGACCATGGCGCCGGTGGCATGGTCAGGAAGCACCACCGCATCGGCACCGGCGCGGAGCTGGGCGTTGGCGACGGTAATGGTCACCGGCAGGTACGCTTCAAGGTAGGCCCTCACCTGTCCGGGGTCAAGCCGCACCAGAATCAGAAAGTCCTCCACGCCCACCGTATGGTAACAGATGGTCCACGGGCCCATCACCTTGCCCAGTATCGCCACGCGGTCGCCATACTCACGGCGCAGCCGCGAGATGGCCTCCAGGACCACCTTTATTGACGGCTTTTCCAGCAGGTTATCCGGGACAACGACGTCCCCGGGGCTCTTCACCGGGTGGGTCATCGTCTCCGGCATCATGTTATCATTGCCCCAGTTCACCTCGCAGCCAAGGGCGGCAGCCTCCTGCTGAACGCTGAACTCCGGCATGATGGTATCAAAGCCCAGAACCTCATAGCCGGCGGCGGCCAGTTCTGCCATGGCTTTGGCATCGGTATGGGCAGCGGGGAAATGGACGCCCACCTTATTTATCAGTTCCCCGCAGACAACTGACGTGGGGTTGGATACGGAAATGCGCTTGCCCTTGCGACCGCCCATCAGGTTGGCTAAAAAACGCCGCCTCGGCGTTAAATCCGGCTTTTCCACTCTGGTCTCAGTGGTCATCTTCCTCGCTCCTAGACTTGGATTGGCAGGCGGCCATGCTTATCAATCAGCTCGGCGGCCCGGCGCACGCGGTCGATATCACCGTCAAAGGGGACATTATCCCCCATCCCCACGATAAAGCGGTAACCCGGCGCCATCTCCTGGAACATATTTTTAATATAGGCATCAAAGTCATCGTCGCTGTACATCGGCTCGAACAGTATTGACGGTATGCCACCCCAGATGGTTACCTTGTCACCCAGCTGTTCCCGAAATTCACGCATTGTCACCTCGGTCTGTGGCGCTGGCGTAATCGCCTCGGCGATGTCAATGCCGGTCTCACGGAACAGCGGGTTCAGGCGCCTCATCTCCCCGTCGGCATGCACCGATGTCAGGCGCCCGTGGGCATGCAGGAAATCGCACACCTCCCGCAGCCAGGGGACAAAGTATTTCCGGAATACCGGCGTGTGAATGGCATCGCTCCAGTTGCTGCAGACCTGAAATATATCCAAGTTGCACTGTACGGCTATCCGCATCTTCTTCCGGTCCAATTCTTTAATCGCCTCAATTAATTCCTCCACCCGCGCCGGGCGGTCGGCCAGCTCATAGAAAAAAGCTTCATAGCCCAATATTTCTCTCATGACGCGCTGAACGGCAGACCAGGGCGCCGCCGCCGAAGCGACCACCATTCCGCTATCGCCAACCTCCACCCAGGCCCGCTCCAGAACCTCAAAATTGACCACCGGTTCGGTGTGCTCAATGACGTATTTAATGACCGGGTAGTCCTTCTCGCCCTTAAAGAGCTTCTCCATCTCATATTTGACCGAATAGCCTTCAGACGTGTCGAGTATTTCCTTCTTGGCGACGGTACCAAGTGGCGTACGGTACTCGGTGGTGATATATGGCGGGTCCCGCTTCTCGATTACTTCCATATCCCGGTATTCTTCCCGGACCAGCGAGGTGAACAGGCGATACTGTATACCAGCACCGAGGTCGCGCGTAATGTCAATCTGGCTCCAGCCCTGATATTTTGAGGGGAGGGTGCCGTGGGCGGAGTGATATTTGTACCAGAGGTCTATGCGCGCCCCGAAGGGGAGCTGGTCTAGCTTTTCCCCCCGCGCTGCCGCCAGTATCCTCTGCTTCTGTGTCATTGCCATCTGTAATCTGGACCTCAGTTCTTACATCTGAATCGGCAGTCGGCCGTATTTATCGATGAGCTCGACGACCCTGCCGACACGGTTTATATCACCATCAAAGGGCAAATTATCCCCCATCCCCACGATAAACCGGTAGCCCGGCGCCATCTCCTGGAACATATTCCTGACAAAGGCATCAAAGTCATCGTCACTATACATTGGCTCAAAAAGTATTGACGGTATGCCACCCCAGATGGTTACTTCACTGCCAAGCTGCTCCCGGAACTCCTTCATGCTGACCAGGGTCTGCGGGGCGGGGGTAATCGCCTCGGCGATGTCAATGCCGGTCTCACGGAACAGCGGATTCAGGCGTCGCATCTCGCCGTCAGTGTGCGCCATGACGATTCGTCTGTGGGCATGGAGAAAATGGCTTACCTCCTGAAACCAGGGGACAAAATACTTGCGGAATACCGGCGTCTGAATATCATCGCTCCAGTTAGCACAGATATTGAAGATTTCCAGGTCGCATTTTATCCCCACCTGCAGTTTTTTTCTCTCCAGGTCTTTCACCGCCTCAATCAATTCCTCCACCCGCGCCGGGCGGTCAGCCAGCTCATAGAAGAACAGCTCATAGCCCATAATTTCCCGCATAACGCGCTGCACCGGCGACCAGAGCCCGCCGGCAGCGGTCATCACCATGCCGTCCTCGCCGACCTCCTCCCTCATCTTGTAATACGCCTCGAAGTTATCCACCGCGTCGGTGTGCTCCATGACATACCGGATTACCGGGTAATCCTTTTCGCTCTTGAAGAGCTTCTCCATCTCATACTTAATCCAGGGGCCCTCGGAGCTATCAAAGAGCTCCTTTTTGGCCACCGTGCCCACGGGCGTTCGGTACTCGGTGGTGATGTAAGGCGGGTGGTTCGTTTCCACCACCTCCATATCCCGGTATTCTTCCCTGGTCACGGCAAAGAAACGCACCTGGGCCCCGGCACCCTGGTCGCGGAGGATATCCGTCTGACTCCACCCCTGATATTTATCAGGAAGGGTGCCATGGGCGGAGTGGTAGTTATACCACACGTCAATGCGCGCCCCGAAAGGGAGCTGGTCTAGCTTTTCCCCCCGCGCTGCCGCCAGTATCTGCTGTTTCTTGGTCCTTGCCATCTGGTCTGTGCCTCGGATAAATACTACTTGCCGATAAGTTTCCGGCACACTGGCACCGCCCGGCCACCATCATGGGCATAGCCATCGGCTCCGATGTAGTTGGCGTAGTCCTGCGTCACCGGCGCCCCACCGATGACCACCTTCACGCTGGAACGCAGTCCCGCCTCCTCCAGCGCCTTGATGACCCTCCCCATCACCGGCATGGTCGTGGTCAGCAGTGCCGACATGCCCAGGATATCAGGCTTCTTCTCCTTTACCTCGTTAATGAATTGCTGGACCGTCACGTTTAGGCCAAGGTCAAAGACCTCAAAGCCGTTGCCGCTGAGAAAAGTGGCGACCACGTTCTTGCCGATGTCATGCATATCGCCCTCAACGGTGCCGATGACCACCTTGCCGATGGTCGGCATGCCGGTCTGTTCCAGCGCCGGCTTGAGCACCTCAAGGGCAGCCTTCATCGCCCGTGCCGCCATGAGCATATCGGGAAGAAAGTACTCGCCATTGGAGAACTTCTCACCCACCGCGGCCATGCCGGCCTGCAGCCCTTTGGAGACGATGACCTGCGGGTTATCGCCGGCCTCAAGAGCTTTCTCGGTCAACTCTATGGTCTTTTCCCGGTCACCCCGGTCAATTGCCTGAGCTAAAAGAGACAGATCCGCCATCAGAACGACTCCTTTCTTTCGTGGTAAAAAATCTGAAACTGGTTAAACATATTAATTCTAGGCAAAAGCAGCGGCATTGTCCAGAAAGCCAGTTAAAACCGGGTACATTCAGGCAACATACAGCCTGTTCTCTTTGATATACCGGTTGACCAACTCGGGGACAAGGTGGCGCACCGAGAGGCCTCTGGCCACACGTTCTCTGACATCAGAGGCGCTGATATCAACCATCGGCTCCTTCATGAGCACAACCCGCTGCTTTATGCCCGGAATTTCCGCTTCCAGCGCCTTCATATCCGGCTTTTTGACGCCGGGCCGCGCCGCTGCCACCAGGTAGCAGAGCTTGATTAGGCTTGGTGCATCATGCCACTGCGGGAGCTGCATCAGGCTGTCCTGCCCCAGTATAAAGAACAGTTCGTCCTCAGCCTTAAAACGTTTTTTCAGCGTTTTAATGGTATCAATCGTATAAGTTGGTCCAGGCCGTTTTATTTCCATCTCCGAGATTCTGAAATGGGGCTTATTGTCCAGCGCCAGCCGCAGCATCCCCAGCCGGTGTTTGGCGGGAGTGATGGTCCGTTCCACCTTGAGCCAAGGCCGGCCCGCCGGGATGAAAAGTACCTCGTTCAAATTGAGCTGCTTTCTGGCCACCTCAGCGACAATCAGGTGACCATTGTGCACCGGGTCAAAGGTGCCCCCCAGAATGCCTACGTTCATGAAATCACCACTCCCATTCTATAGTACCGCAGCGTACTCTGTCACCGGGCTTTATGCCCGCCTTCTCCAGTTCCTTGGTGATACCGGCCCGGGAAAGCTGATGCTTGAGCTGGGCACGCAGCTCGCCCTTGGTAACCCCCCTCATCGCCACAATACGTTCCAGTCCGGGTGCCTGGATGACAAAAGTCTCACCCTCCTTCCTGATTCTGGTACCGCTATCTCTGGGCTGAGGACGGAATATCTTCCCCGGCGTCTCCTTGATAGCAGCGTGGCTCTTTTCCATCTGGCCCAGCTTCTCGGCCACGGTGGCCATCAGCTCGTTCACACCCTGCCCGGTCGCCGCCGACACGAAAAATATCTCGATTCCCGCCTGTCGGAATGATTCTTCTATCTCCTTCTTGTTGGCAGCTACCTGCGGCAGGTCAACTTTATTCACCGCAACCAGTTGAGGCTTCTGCGCCAGCGCCGAGTCGTAAAAAAAGAGCTCATTGTTTACCTTTATCATGTCTTCCACCGGCGCTTCGTGGCTGCCATCAATGAGGTGGATCAGTATTTTGGTGCGCAGACTGTGGCGGAGAAATTCGTGCCCGAGGCCACGTCCTAGGTGAGCATCCTCAATCAATCCCGGTATCTCGGCCAGGACAAAGCTCTGCGCGCCGACCTCTACCGCTCCCAGAACCGGCTCCAGCGTGGTGAAGGGATAGCTGGCGATTTTGGGCCTGGCGGCGGAAACCCCTGACAGCAGCGTTGACTTACCGGTGTTGGGATAACCAATAATGCCAACATCGGCAAGGAGCCTCATTTCCAGAATGATAGCACGTTCTTCACCGGTTTCTCCTCGCTGTGCGATGCGTGGAGCCTGATTGGTGGAAGAAACATAATGTGCGTTGCCCATGCCACCCCTCCCTCCCCTAGCGACAAACACCTGTTCCCCGTCCTCCCACAAATCGGCAATCAATTCTTTTCCGGGCAGTGCTGCTTTATAAGTTATCAGTGTCCCCATAGGTACTGTTAGAATCAAATCGCTGCCATTCCGGCCCCGCTTTTTCTTTCCCCCCCCATGGCGACCAGCGCCCGCACGATATACCTTGCGGTACCGGTATTCTCTCAGGCTGGTTCCGGCTGAGTCAGCCTTTATTATTACATTGCCGCCATCCCCACCATTCCCACCATCCGGACCACCAAAGGGGACAAACTTCTCCCTTCTAAAGCTGATGGCACCATTGCCGCCATCACCCGCTTTCACCACTATTTCTATTTCATCTATCATACTAAAAACCAAACCCTCAGGGTGCGATTATCATCAATAATAAAACATATCCCTTATAAAGTATATAAAATAATATTAATTGTAATAATATGTCTTTGGTATTTTGGCTAAGGGGATAAATTTGCCTTCAGGTGCTAAGAACTGATGAGGGGGAAAATTATCAAAAATTGACCAAAACTAATACAAAACTTGGGCAATTTTAGAAAACTTAATTATTAGGATGAGGTTATTGTGGGTTTTGTTTTAATTGAGGATTGGTAATTTTTTGAATTTCAGCCAGCTTTTGCTTTAAGGGTTTGTTATGAGATATCTCAACAGATAACTTTTTGCAGGCATTGGTCACCGAGGACGGGTCTCTATCACCGAGCAGGGCACCAATCTGGGCCAGAGAAGAGCCGGTTTCCTGCCGCAGGAGATACATGGCAACATGTCGGGCCAGCGACGTTTCTTTATCTCTCCTGCTGCCCTTCAGGTCTTCCGATTTCATGTTGAAGCTGTGAGCCACGGCATCGATGACCAGGCTGGGTGTGTTTGTGTAAAACGCGCTCTCTTTGTGGCTTATATTTTCAATTGCCTTTGCTGCCAATTCCAGAGTAGGTGGAGAATGGAACAATTTGGCAAAAGCAGTCACTCGGTTCAATAATCCTTCCAGTTCTCTGATGTTCTGTTGTCCCTGAGCGGCGAT
>Ga0315274_10007607_pt1 | contig 15678 bp, 13 predicted proteins | sample YL17G02_20_MG_FD_203700 | JGI IMG/M metagenome (GOLD analysis project Ga0315274, IMG submission 203700) | Sediment microbial communities from Yellowstone Lake, YNP, Wyoming, USA - YL17G02_20 | ecosystem: Environmental > Aquatic > Freshwater > Lake > Sediment | place: USA: Wyoming | collected... | reverse complement strand
CCAGCTTGACCGCCTCGATGATCAGGTGTAGCGCGTCGGCGCTGTTGTGGCCGAGGGCCTTGAGGTCGAACCCCTCCAGGATGTTCAGCGTCTCCAGGACCTGCGTTCCGGCCGCGGGCGGGGGGACACTCACCACCTCGTCGCCGCGGAAGGTTGAGACGACGGGATCGATCCACTCCGCTCGGAACGCGGCGAGATCCTCCTGCGTTAACCAGCCACCCGACTCCTGGACCTCTTCGCACACACGCCGACCAATGTCCCCCCGGTACAGCGGATCCGGCCCCTCTGTCGCCAGCCGGCGCAACGTCTTGGCGAGCGCCTTGTGGGTGAGCGCCGTCCCCGGGCAAGGTACCTCTCCCCCGGGGCAGAACACCGCCTCTGCCTCCGGCGTCAAGCGCGCGCGGTGCTCGGCAAAAAAGGCGGCCCCGCGATGCGTGAGCGGGAATCCCTCCTCCGCGTGGTGAATCGCCGGGGCGAACACGACGTCGGGCGTCAGGCGCCCGTATGCCCGCAGGGCCTCCCACCAGCCCGCGAAGTTCCCCGGCACCAGGCACGATCTCGGCCCCTTTTGCAGATCCGCCTCGGTGCATGCTTCCGGCCGCGCGGCATAGGGGGTCCGGCCCATGAAGTTGAGCACCTTCCGCTCGCGCGACCGGCCAAGGAAGAGGAGGAGCATGCCGTCCCCGCCGATGCCGGACATGAACGGCTCGACGACGTTCAGCGTGGCGGCGGCCGCGACGGCGGCGTCCACGGCGTTGCCGCCACGCCAAAACATCTCCAGCCCCGCGGCGCTGGCCAGCGGGTGGGCCGTGGCGATCATTCCGCGCTTGCCCATGACGGCCGGACGGTATGTCTGGTGTGCATTGGTCATCTGTTCTCCCCCTTGTCTCCTCCTGCCCTTTGATCTCTCGCAACGGGCCTGGATCCACCCTATGCCAGTGGGTCCTGCACCCTGGGGCTCGCCCGGCTCCCGCCTGGAATCGCCACCAGCGGCCCCGCTATGCGCTCTAATAGGTCAGGGACCACCTCCCTTCTATCAATATCACAAAGTCCGCAGATTTCTCATCCACTTGCGTGGCAGGCCCCTCCGTGTGTAGCGCTCACATTTCGTAGGTAGTGGTGAGGCTGCATCTATCGCACGAGGGCGGTCTATCCCATCGTGTCTCTGGACGCCTCTATGGGGGGATCTGGGGCTTCCGGATCGGTGGCCGATGTGGGGAATCCAAGGGACACCGTTGCGCCCTGAAGGACTCGCCTCGAGCTTGACATGCATCAGAGGAACAATGCTTCGAACGAACCGGGGACCCGATTTGGCCTTGACACCGACTTCGGTGGTGATATCATCCGCGCGTCTCGATTTCTTCCCTTCCACCACTGAGAGGATGGACTCTGCTGATTTGCCAATACGGCGGCGCCGAACCGAGTGAGGGTGATAGTGATCAAGGGAGAGGGTAAATATATAGTGATTTCCATAGCTGCTAAAATCCAAGGGAGATCGAATGATGAGTGTGAATAAGATGGAACGTATTAAGCGCCTTGTGGCAGCCGGTGAAACCCGAGGATTGGATTGGATTCTTTGTACCCTGCCAGAGAATATCTTCTATTTCTCCGGATTCAGAACCCTGTTCTACACCCGGTTCATCGGCGTCCTGATTCCGGTTAAGGGGAAACGCGAACCCGTCCTCATCGTTCCCTTCATCGACCGGAAGATCGTTGAGGAGAAGCTCTGGTCGCCCCACTGGTTCAACGAAGTGGCCATCTGGGGCCCTACGGCCGAGGAATCCTACAAGACGCACTGGGATGCCCTGAAGGCCTACCTCCAGCCGGGGATCTCTCTTGGCGTGGATGCCATTCAGTACGATTTCTATGAGCAGCTGGTTCAGACCTTCCCCGGTCTCAAGGTGGTCAACGTCCAGAATGACATCCTTAACTTAAGAATGGTCAAGGACGAGGATGAAATTCAAAAGGTGGCCCAGGCCTTTGCCCTAACCGAGAAGGTCATGGCCATGATCCCGGGTTGGCTGCAAAAACCCATGACCGAGGCTGAGTTGGCCGCCGAGATCTACCGGGCTGCACGAATGGAGGGAGCCGAGGAAACATTCTATCCTGTCCTGGTCTCCTGTGGGTCGAAAATGCTGGCCCTTCACACGCCGGCCCTTCCGCGGCCGATCAAGGAGAACGAACTGGTCCGCGTCGCTCTCGGTTTTCAGATAGATGGCTACGGTTCAGACGTCGTGCGTATTTTCTGCAGAGGTCGTGTTCCAGCGGAGGTCGTGCCCCTCAAGGAGGCCTATTTCGAGGCGATGGAAGCGGTATTCGAAAAGCTCCATCCTGGAGTTCGCTCTTCCGAGCTGCTCAAGAAGGTTGAAGAGATCTACCGCAGGCGGGGTTGTCTGAAGAATTGGCTCAATAGCATCGGCCATGGCATTGCTTTGACCATTCACGAACCGCCGCGGATTGCCGGGACGGATGACACGGTGATGCAGGAGAATATGCTCCTGGCCATCGAGCCTCTGCTGTTCTGTCCTCCCTACGGGGCCCTCGCTCACTGTGACGGGGTAAGAATTACGGCTCAGGGGTGCACGCTGCTGTCTTCAAAAATGAGAGATATCGTCACAGTCTGAAAGGAGGCGGGATAGGGATCTGCTCCTTGGGGGGCCCTACACGTCGCGCCGGGGACCGCCCGCCGCCCCCGGGAGCGCGTTTGATCAAAACTCCTCTTCAGTGAACGTCTACCTATTATTCTTCAATTGTCCTGCAACCCAACCTTTGTGAGAAGGCCTGTTTCTCCGTCCACTTCAACAAGATCGCCTGTTGAGATGATCTGGTAAGGATCGGCCTGAGGGAAGCACAGCATTGGGATATCAGCAAGGATCGCGCCTTCGACCAGATTAGGATCAAGATTTCTCGTATTGACAATGGCAGCAGGTTTCTTTCCACGCTTCGCAAGGAGGCGAAGCATCATGCACCCCCCGGAAGACCCTTTGGCCTCAGGATACATTAAAATCTTGCCAGCCACACTTTCACCGACATACGGATTCCCTCTTGCCACAATCCTCCCTTCTTCGTCAATTTCGCCCTGAAAGGATATTGGATCACGCAAGACCAGTGCCTTACCCCTGGCTCTTCCAGGCAAAATGCCTTTGAACTTGATAGACGTTCCCTGCCCCATTTGCCTATCCCTCCCATTTCCCTCCGATAGCCGCCTCGACACACCGGCCCACCCTGTCCACTATGATTTCGCAACCGATCACCGTATGAGCATACTTGGCTTGCTTCGGGGAATCCGTGAGCATGGTGCGAAACATCGGCCCCGAGATCCCCCGCTTCTCCAGGGCATCGAGCCGAAGGAAGCTGAGCATTGGACACGTATCGCAGATGAGCACTCCTCCGGCCTTCCTGATTACGTCATAATATCCCATCCGTTCAGCCATCGCGAATGCCATCCGGTTGGTGCCAATCCAGAGCGCAGTGTTTTCGTGAACCCTTCGCCCCTCGAGCAATCCTGCCACATGACGGATCTGCTCAACCGTGTACTGGGGACAGCCCAGGAAGACGAAATCGACTGCGGGATCTTTCGCTGTATGCAATTGTTCGAGAGTCCTCCTGATTTCCTTTTCCGTGACCGGAATGGTGCCCTGCCTCTTGTTCCCATTGAAGGCACCCTCGATGGTCGGAGCCTCCGGTGTGACGCCCGGGATATGGTACATCGACACACTCCCGGACGTCGCAAGGGCGGCCCCCAGTTGCATTAGCTCCTCCTGTCGAGGCTGATTTATTCCCGTGAACACAGGGACGCCACTGCCAACAATCGAACCGACATAAAAGCCTACTGCTCCATAATCGGTGGGACTCCTCAAGTCGGCTTGGACCGAAACAACGTGAGTGCCTTTCCTGTTTTCATCGAGGAGATACCCGATCTTTGGATACTTCCCGGTCAGGGCTGCATAGAGGACGAAATATCCGCAACGGTTGGTTTTTGCCCCGAGAACGGAGTTGAAATAGATGATTGCGGCGGTCTCCATGCTGGCGATATAGCTCCCGGCGGGGGGCACATAGCCTTGGGTAAAGGGAACACAGGTGTAGGTTGATGCGATGCCCATCCGCCGCTGGATGCCGAGAAGTCTCATGTGTTCCTTTACCAAATCGGGCGGCGCCGAGATGGCCTCAGGGTTCCGGAGATCAACCGGAATGACTTCACTGCTTGTCGGCACAACAACCTTCGCGCCCTTACTGGCAAGTTCCTCGAGATAGTCAATTTCGCCTTCGCGGAGGGCCGATCCCGAACTCATATGGGCATAGATTATGTCCACCATCTCTTCGCCGTCAAAGGCATTGCCAAGTTTGACAAGATACGACAGAGCCAGGGCTTTGATTTCGCCCTCTTCGCCGTTAAGGATACGCGCCTCGTCATCGGTTAATTTCATGGGCACTCCTTGAGCCGAGAAAATCGCGTCGTCCAGGCCGGGTTACTTCCACAGAAGAGTTCCGTACCTTCCTCCGAACCATCGAAGCCAACGGGAAAACGCACCCGTCAGGGCAAACCGCCAATCATTTCCACCGGGGAATGTTGCCTCTCCTACTCGTCGCGCGTCCTAGGGTTCTCTGTCGCAGGGTTTCTGTGTAGAATCTCCAACGCCATCGAAACCAAGAACAGAATCCCGTTCTTCAGCGCCTTGTCGTTGAAGTCGAAGTGGGGACTGTGCAGGGGGGCGTTCCTCTCACCCATGCCCAGCCTGAACATGGCTCCCGGGAAGTCCTTTATGTAGTAGGAGAAATCTTCGCCACCCATGGAGGGGTTGGTGAGCTCGATCCAGTTCGTCGGGCCTAGCACCTCCATGGCAATCTTCTTTCCCAGGGCTACCATCTTGGGATCGTTGATCGTCGGTATATATGGCGACTCGTAGATGAAATCAAACGACGCCCCCATTGAATCGCATACACCCTTCACGATCCTCTTCACGCCTTTGACGATTTTTTGCTGAAGTTCCGGCTTCAGGTAGCGTGTCGTCCCTTCGATCTCGACAGAGTCAGGAATCACATTGGCGTTTGTCCCGCCGGAGATACGGCACACGCTCACAACCGCGGCATCCAACGCGCTCACTTCGCGTGAGGCGATAGACTGCAGGGATTCAACGATCCGTGCGGCTGTCAAGATTGGATCAATGCATTCCTCAGGACGTGAACCATGCGCCCCTTTGCCCTTTACCTTGATCGTGAAAAAGTCTGAGGCTGCCAGCAGGACGCCCGGTTTTGACGCGATGATGCCTCCGGGTATGCCACTCCAAGCATGCAAGGCAAAAACCGCGTCAGGTCGAGGGGCTCGAAGGGCGCCCCTCTGGACAAGCTGCTTGCCCGCCGCGACTATCTCTTCGCCCGGTTGGAACACAAATCGCACAGACCCCTGGATTTCGTCCCTCATTTTGCCCAAGACGAGCGCTGCTCCCAAAAGCATTGCAGTGTGACCATCATGACCACAGGCGTGCATATAGCCATTTCGCTTTGATGCATAGGGAAGCCCGGTCTTTTCCTGCAACGGGAGTGCATCCATATCGGCGCGAAGGGTGACGTTCTTCCCTGCTCTCTTTCCCTTCAGGATGGCAATAACATCGGTCTCGAGGAGTGGCTTGAGAATTCCAATCCTGGCAGCCTTCAGTGTTTTTCTGACCAGAGCAGCGGTATCAAACTCCCTGAGCGCTATTTCGGGATTCTGATGAATGGTTCGCCTGATGTTCACAATATCCGGGAGCATTCTGTCGATTTCACTCTTCAGTCGCTGCAACCCACGAGTGCCTGCGCTCGTAGAGGCGGGAGGTACGGCAGTCCTCATCAGCATAAGCATGTGTCCTGTAGTAAATGGTCTTGAGGAAAAGTTAACCGCACTTGCTTTCGCCTAAAACGAGTATCATATGATCCAACCGTTTGCCAAGTTCGCACTGTGAGGTGACAGGGGCCACCTTCTTAGGAAGCCACGGGGCGTTCCGGGGATCGCGCGGTGCTCTCGGGACACCTCTGGTCCCTGTGAAGTCGCGGATCTAGCCAGCGGAGAATGCTCCGCATCGCGGGCGCTTGTCAAGCGGAATCCGGCTACACCCCCCCCGGAGACTGAGAGATTACCCCCCTGCGGGGAGGCTGATGGGGGCTTGTGTGGCGACCACAATCTTCATCCGGCCATAGGGCATGGGCGGGGCATGCCCCCGGGGGACGGGAGCGCGGGCACGAGGCCCTGGGGGACCGCGACGAGGGCGTCCTGGGGATTCCAAGTCCCAGCAAGAACCCCGAAATGCCCGGCGTGGGAATCAGGTCTGGCATGGGTGACATCCTTCCGTGAGGGGCAACTCCTGTCCATCGCAGGATCCCGGGAACTGTCATCCATGTCTGTTACAGCATACAAGGGCGGAACTCCATGTTGACACCAAGGGGAGAAGGATGATATCGGCAGACCCAGGGCAGCCATTCTTCGCGGCGGGTGGTGTGTCCAGGGGCCCCTCGCCAAGGAGCAAGCTGCCCTCAGCCGGGGATTCTAGGCGCTCGGTGGCGGCCACAATGCCGTTGATGCTTCCCGACATGACGTTCCCGGGTATCTCCGGAAAAGAAACGACCGATATTCCCGCCGATAAACTCCAACGCGGGCTGGCCCCTCATATCTCAACGGATTGTACAACCGCTGACGCATGTTGATCACAGAGGAGGAGACGACGATGAACCAGAACCCGCAGGAACATGAAGCTGCCGTTACTGGCATCGCCCGACGTGAGTTTCTCGCCGGGGCCGGCGCCCTCGCCATCGCCGCGATCGGTGGCGGGTCGTTGCTCACGGCGCCCAGCCGGTCAGCCGAGGCCCAGGGGGGCGGCGACCTGTCGGGCGATCTGGTTGTGTGCGTTCCCGGTGGCGCCTGGGAGACCGCGTTCCGCGAGCACATGGCCAAGCCGTTCAGCCAGAAGTATTCTAAAGTCAAGCTCCACATCGACCTGTCGACTTTCACCGCTCAACTCGCCAAGCTACGGGCGGCTCGCGGCGTTAATCCGCCGTTCGATGTGATCCTATTACTTGACGACCAAATGGATGTGGCGGTCCGCGAGGGTCTGATCGATCTCTTCGACACCAGCGAGGTGCCGAATGCAAAGGACATGTACTCGGTCTCTACGCCGGCCAAGTGGCAGAAGGACGGGAAATTCTACGCGATACACCAGAACTGGGGCCAGCTCGGCATCACGTACCGGACCGACAAGCTTAAGACGCCGCCAAAGGAATGGCTCGACTTCTGGAAACCAGAGTACAAGGGGCTGATCGGTATGCCGCCCATCAGCTACTCCATCGGCCTTCAGTTCTTTATTGCGACGATCCACAGCCTCGGCGGTGACGAGAAGAACCCGGCAGACGTGGACCGAGGCTTCGAAAAGATGAAGGGGTTGAAGGCCAGCCTCGCGCAGCAGCCGGCCGATGCCGGGGCGATCCAGCAGCTCCTGGAGCGAGGCGACATCGCGATCGTGCCGCTCTGGGATGGCCGGGCCCACGGCCTCGCGGCAGCCGGGCTCCCGATCGGCTTCAGCTACCCGAGCAAGCCCGGCCCGGTTGCCAGTGGCGCGGGTATTGCGATCCCCAAGGGCACCAAGAACCGCGCGGCCGCACTCCGACTGACCGATTTTCGACTTTCCCCTGAACCGCAGAAGGCTTTCTGCCAAGCGATGTGGTACGCGCCCTCCAACAACAAAGTAAGGCTGGACCCCAAGTACGCTGCCAAGGTGGCCTACGGGACGGAGCACTACGCCAAGTTGCTCTCACCGAACTACGATGTGGTCAGCGAGAAACTTGGCGAGTGGACACAGCGTTGGGCCGCGATCTTCACCGGCTAGACCGATCGTCCCAGACTTGCTGAGCGCAGCCGACGTGGATATCGACGTTCAGTTGCGTGAAGTCTCGATGCATTACGGGGCCACGCCGGTGCTCCACGACGTGGCCCTCGACGTCTACAAAGGTGAGTTCCTGTCGCTCCTCGGCCCGTCGGGCTGCGGCAAGACAACCACCCTGAACCTCATCGCCGGCTTCCTCATGCCTACCCGCGGGACGGTCAGCTTGGGTGGTCGCGTGGTCAACGACGTGCCCCCATACCGGCGTAACACTGGGATGGTGTTCCAGAGCTACGCCCTGTTCCCGCACATGAATGTCTTCCACAACGTGGCGTTTGGCCTTAAGATCCGGCGCCTCAATTCGCGCGAAATCGCCCGGCGGGTGGAGCAGGCCCTGACCCTCGTGCAGCTCGAGGGCTTCTCCACCCGCCCAATCCGGGAGCTATCCGGCGGCCAGCAGCAGCGGGTAGCCATCGCGCGGGCACTGGCCATCGACCCGCTGGTGCTGCTTATGGACGAGCCACTGTCGAACCTCGACGCCCAGCTCCGGCGGCAGATGCGGGTGGAGCTTCGCCGGTTGCAGCGTCAGGTCGGGATTACGACGATCTTCGTTACGCACGACCAGGAAGAGGCGCTCACCCTGTCCGACCGGCTCGTCGTGATGAACGGAGGCCGAATCGAGCAGGTGGGAACACCCGTGGAACTTTACCGAAAGCCCCGAACACCGTTCGTGGCACAATTCCTCGGTCACCCGAATTTCTTATTTGGAGAGGTCGTGGAGCGGCGGGGCGCGGACACCGCAGTCCGGGTGGGGCGTCAGGTCATTTGGGCGACCTCCGATGACCCGCTTGCGGTTGGCTCACCAGTCGCCGTCGTGCTTCGGGCTGAGAGCGCAACCCTTCACTCGCCCCCGCCGCCGCCCGATCGCGTCAACGCTTTACCAGGTACGATTGATTACACCATCTATCTCGGCACCACCGCCGAATATGAGGTCCGTTTCGCCGATGGCGGTCGGCTCCGGGTCGTCGAGCAGATCGCCAGCGGGATCCCGTCCTATTCGGACGGAGATGCAGTCGTCGTCTCCTGGTCCCCCGAGGATACGATCGTCTTGGCGGGCTCCCGTGAGAGCATGGCGGGGATGGTGTTGTGAGCCGGCGGCGGCGTCAGCGGCTGGCGGTGGGCGGGTTGCTCGCCCCTGCAGTGATACTCCTAGTCCTCGTCTTCGTTCTCCCATCCGTGGATCTCTTCCGGCTGAGCCTGGCGTGGATGGACTCGCAGCGCTCCATCCATCCCGATGTGTCCTTCTCGAACTACCGGGAGTTCGCAGTGAACCCCTATTTCCACCGGATGGTCTGGGGCAGTCTCAAGCTGACCGTCTGGGTGGCATGTCTCTGCCTGCTGCTGGGGTATCCGGCCACCTACTATATGGTCCACATCGGCTCTACGACCTACCGGACCATCCTCTATGCGATTGTGGTCTCGCCGCTCCTCATCAGCGTCATCGTGAGAACGTACGGCTGGGTCGTCCTCCTTGCCAACAACGGTGTCGTGAACGGCACTCTCTTGGCGCTCGGGTTGGTCGACCGACCGATCCGCATGCTGGGCACGTTCGGATCGGTGATTGTTGCAACCGTCCATGTACTCCTGCCGTTCATGATGCTGCCGATCGCGAGCGCACTCCAAGGGCTCGATCCCGCGCTCGAACGGGCGGCCCAGAGTCTCGGCGCGACCCCGCTCCAGACGTTCTGGCGGGTGACGCTGCCCCTCAGCATGCCGGGTGTCCTCGCAGGCACCAGCCTGGTGATCGCGCTGACGCTCGGAATCTTCATCACGCCGCTCCTCGTCGCGGGGCCCCTCCAGCCGCTCTTCGCGATCGGAATCTATTACGTGACGCTCAGCCAGCTTAACTTCCCGCTGGGAGCCGCGCTGTCCTTCATCCTCCTCGTGTTCACGCTGGCGGTGATCGGACTCGTAGGCCGCCTGTTGGGAATCATCAACCGAAACGTCGTCTGATGCGCCGATACCTCCGACCCGCCACAGCCCTGAATGTCTTCAGCGTGCTGGTCTATCTATTCCTGCTCGCGCCGCTCGTTGTTGTCGTACTCGCCTCCTTCAACTCCGCAGACTTCCTATCGTTCCCGCCGAGCGGGTTCTCCTTGCGCTGGTACCAATCCCTTTGGGAAAGCGAAGTCTGGGGGGACTCGTTCCGACTGAGCCTCATCGTGATGGCGGTGGTAACCCCGCTCGCCCTCCTGATCGGAACCCTCGCGGCGTATGCCCTCGTGCGCTACTCCTTTCCGGGGAAGGGACTGATCACGACGCTGATCATGGCCCCCATGGTGATGCCCCAGATAGTCCTGGGTATCGCGCTGCTAACCTACTTCAGCGCCCTCGGGTTGCTCGACTCGCTGGTCGGGCTGGTCCTCGGCCACTTGGTCGTCACCCTCCCGTTCGCAGTCCGGCTGGTTTCGATCAGCGTCCACAATCTCGATCCAACGCTGGAGAGGGCGGCACAGAACCTGGGCGCGACCCCCCTTCAGACCTTCCGATTGGTGACGTTGCCCCTCCTCCGGCCGGGGCTGGTGGCCGGCGCGATCTTCGCGGCGATCCTTTCATTCGGCGAGCTGGCCGTGACGCTCCTGATCGCCGGGGCCAGGACGACGACCCTGCCGCTGCGGATCTTCAACTACACCGAGTACAATTTCGATCCGACCATCAACGCGGTCTCAACGATCTTCGTGCTGCTCGCGTTGGTGCTGATCATCGTCCTAGACCGGCTCATCGGGCTGGTCCGGATGGGCTGACTGCGGAAGAGCGCGGAGGGGGGGGCCTCGGCGGACGGCTCACCTGGACTTCGGCGTGCTGAGCGGGAGGTACGCGCGGCTTGCCGAGGTGCCGCGGTTGATCCCGAACACCTCACCGGTTACGTAGTCGGCAAGTGGGGAGGCGAGAAACAGCGCCATGCTTGCGACAAAAAACGCTGTCGGACACCCGTTTGCGGCTAAGTGCCTGATTCGGCGAGGGCAGACTTCGAATTCCTTCGGGGAGGAAGGACAGGAAGGCTAAACGGCCAGGTATTTGCTGAGGATGGACTCGTTCTTCCCATACGGAGGTCATGGTTCCTCCGAACCGGATGAGGCCCTTCTCCAGGATGTAGCCCCAATCAGCCATGCGGCGGCAGAACTTCACGTTCCGATCCGCCAGCAAAAAGCCCCGACGAAGGAGAGTCGCCGGGGCATAGCGCACGGAAAGAACGCGAAGGTCAGTCGGCCATCGTGGCCATGAGATTCGAGAGTAGCAGCCGCTCCACCGGCTTTCCACCCACGATGTGCTGGTCCACGATCTCCTCGACATCCTTCACTCCAACGCGGCCATACCAGATGCCCTCGGGATAGACCACCACCGACGCCCCAAAGTTGCAGGGTCCGAGGCACGTGGTCCCGTTCACGGCCACCTTCTCCCAGAGTTGGCGCTTCTCCACCTCTTCCTGGAACTTCTGAAAGACCTCCCTCGATCCCTTGGAGGAGCAGTCCCCCTTGGGATGGCCCGGCGGCCGCTGATTGATGCACACGAAGATATGATGGCTATAGTTGAACACTGGAGGGCTCCTTCCAGGGATTGCCTCGTCCCTTGCCTAGCGGGCGCTGGACCGGCCGGTCTTGCGACCGGCCCCCGCCGGGGCCTTCTCGTACGAAGGGCTCATGGCCCGGAGACGCGTCACCTGTTCAGCTAGCCGCTCGACGACGTAGTCCACCTCCTCCTGGGTGTTGCCCCGGCCGAGGCCGAACCGGATGCTGGTGTGGGCCAGCGCATCCCCCACCCCCAGAGCCTTCAGGACGTAGCTCGGCTCCATGGAGGCGGAGGTGCAGGCAGCGCCGGAGGAGACGGCCACGTCCTTCAGGGACATCAGGAGGGACTCGCCGTCCACGAATTCGAAGCTCACGTTCAGGTTGCCCGGCAGCCGGAGCGTGGGATGGCCGTTCAGGTGGACGTGATCCAGGCGGGCCCTCATCCCTGACCACAGGCGCTCGCGGAGCGCGGTGAGCCACATGGCCTCGTCCGCCATTACCTGTCCGGCCAGCTCGCAGGCCTTACCCAGTCCCACGATGCCCGGGACGTTGAGCGTGCCGCTCCGCCGCCCTTTCTCGTGGCCGCCCCCGTCTATCTGCGCCACGAGCTTGACCCGGGGCTTGCCCATGCGGACGTACAGCGCGCCGACGCCCTTGGGCCCGTACAGCTTGTGAGCGGTCAGCGACAACAGGTCCACCCCGAGCGCATCTACGTTGACAGGGATCTTCCCCACCCCCTGGACGGCGTCACTGTGCAGCAGGACCCCGCGTTCCTTGCAGATCCGTCCGATCTCTGCCAGGGGCTGGATCGTTCCGATCTCGTTGTTGGCCAGCATGATGGAGACCAGGATGGTCTTGGGCGTGATCTCCTCGGCCACGTCCGCTGGATCCACCAGGCCGTCCCGGCTCACCGGAAGATAGGTGACCTGGAAGCCTTCCTTCTCGAGACGCTTGCACGAGTCGAGGACGGCGTGGTGCTCGATCTGGCAGGTGACCAGGTGGTTCCCCTTCTCCCGGTAGGCGTACGGCACGCCTTTGATGGCCAGATTGTCGGACTCGGTGGCCCCCGAGGTGAAGACCACCTCCATCGGCTTGCAGCCGATGAGATGGGCGATCTGGGCGCGCGCGGCCTCCACCGCGGCCTCGGCCGCCCAGCCAAAGGGGTGGTTCCGCGAGGCGGCGTTGCCGAACTGCTCCATGAAGTACGGCCGCATGACCTCGAAGACTTCCGGTGCCACGGGGGTCGTTGCGTTGTGGTCCATGTAGATGGGAAGCTTCAGCGGCATATGTTCTCCTGCAAGCCCACGAGGAGGCGATCAGGCAATCTAGCCGACGCCCGTCCGTCCCGACGGCTCTCCGGCGTCGAGAGTCCCTCCGTCAGCAAAGGTCAGCCTAGCCGAACAGGAACGCCGAATCAACCCTCAAGTGATTCCAATTTCGAGACGCTCGGGATCCTAGAGTCCGAGGTACGCCGTCCGCACCTGCGGATCGCGCAGGAGCTGCTGGCTCCGCCCCTCGGCCACGATCTGCCCGTTCTCCAGGATGTAGCCGCGGTGGGACAGCTTGAGGGCGCGGAAGACATTCTGCTCCACCAGGAGGATCGTGGCACCCCCCCGATTGATCTCTCGAATGATGTCGAAGATGGCCGTGACGAGCATGGGGGACAGGCCGAGCGACGGCTCGTCCAGCATGAGGAGCCTGGGACGGGACATAAGCCCCCGGCCGATGGCGACCATCTGCTGCTCGCCGCCCGACAGGGTCCCGGCCGCCTGGCTGCGCCGCTCGCGCAATCGTGGGAACAGGCCATAGACCCGCTCCAGCGTCTCTGCGCGAGCCGCCCGCGCGCGGTGCGTGCAGGCCCCCATGGCCAGGTTCTCCTCGACGGTCATGGTCGGGAAGAGCTGCCGTCCCTCCGGCACGTGGCCCAGCCCGGCCTCCACGATCTCTGCCGGCTTCAGGTGGTCAATGCGCCGCCCTTCGAACTCGATTGCGCCCGTCCGAGGGCGCAGCACCCCCGAGATGGTCATCAGGGTCGTGGTCTTCCCCGCCCCGTTGCTGCCAATGACGGAGACGATCTCCCCTTCCCGCACCTCCAGCGTGACGCCGTGGAGCGCCTGCAAGTCCCCATAAAACGTCTGGAGCCCCGTCACCTTGAGCATCGCTCGTCCGTCATCCGTCTGTGCCGGCCTCGGCGCTGGACTCGGTGCCGGCCTCGGCGCCGGCGGATTCCTCGCCCAAGTAGGCCTCGATCACCTTCGGGTCCCGAACGACCTCCTCGGGGCGCCCCTCCGCGATGAGCTCGCCGTAGTTCAGGACCAGGACCCGCTGCGACAGCGCCATCACGGCCTTCATGACATGCTCGATGAGCAGTACGGTCACACCCCGGCCATGGATAGCACGGATGAGGTCAATCAGCCGACCCGTCTCGGTGGGATTGAGCCCGGCCATGACCTCGTCCAACAAGAGGACGCGCGGACGCGTGGCCAAGGCGCGGGCGAGTTCCAGCCGCTTCCGATCCGGGAGCGTCAGGCTGTGTCCCATGCTGGCGGCCTTCTGCGCCAGGCCCGTCAGGTCCAGGATCTCCTGGGCGATCGCCACCGCCTCGCGGCGATGCGCCACCCCCTCTAACGCCCCCACGATCACATTCTCCAGGACGGTCAGGCGCAGAAACGGCCGGGCGATCTGGAACGTCCGGACCATGCCTCTCTGGCAGATATCATGGGGGCGGAGGCCCACCATGGATTCCCCGGCGTAGGTCACGCTGCCCTCATCGGGCCGGAGGAAGCCGGAGATCACGTGGAACAGGGTCGTCTTCCCGGCCCCGTTCGGACCGATGAGGCCCAGCATCTCCCCCTCGGCGAGGTCGAAGCTGACCCGGTGGACGGCCCGCAGGCCGCCGAAGAGCTTGCTCACGCCATCAACGGTGAGCAGGCTCATGGCCGCCTCCAGGCGGCCCGCCGCATCAAGTGGGCCAGCGTGGGATACACGCCGCGCGGCAGGAACAGCACGACAATGATCAGCAGGAGCCCGTAGATCACGACGTTCAATCCGGCCGTCCCGGCCGCAAAGTACGTCCGGGAAAACTCGCCTAAAAGCTCCAGCAGGAACGAGCCCAGCACGGGACCCAGGATCGTGCCGCTTCCGCCCACAATCGGCCGAATCATGATGTCCACTGAGTGGTTGATGTGCAGCACCGTGTTGGGCTGCAGGTAGAACTGAAAATAGGCGTAGAAGGTGCCGCCCAGTGCCGTCAGGGCGGCGCTCACGGCGTAGGCGATCATCTTGTACCGGAAGGTATCCACCCCCAGCGCCTCGGAGGCATCCTCGTCCTCGCGGATGGCCACCAGGTAGGTCCCCAGCTTCGACCGTTGGATCAGCCACACGATCCCGCAGGCCACGCACAGGAAGGCCAGCGCGATGAAGTAATACGGGATCTTCCCCCGGAACTGGAACTGCCACGGGTTCGGGGTGAAGGTGATGAACAGGCCCGTGTACCCTCCGAGGATGGGAAGGTGCAGGGCGATGAGCCGGCAGATCTCCGCCGCCGCCAGGGTCAGGAGGATGAAGTAGAACCCTCGCAGGCCAAAGCGAAACCCCAGGTAGCCGATCCCCAGGCTCAGGATGGCAGCGAACACGGCCCCCGCCAACATGCCAAGCCAGGGCGAGATCCCGAGGTGGATCGCCAGGACCGCCGAGGTGTACGCGCCGATGGCGAAGAAGGCCGCGTGCCCCAGCGAGAGCTGTCCGGCGTATCCCCCCAGGATGTTCCAGGCCTGGCCGAGATAGGCGTAGTAAAAGGTACTGATAAGCAGGTTCTGCCAGTTGGATGGCACCCAGAATGGCAGAACGACCAGGGCCACCCCGAGGGCGCCGCCCAGCCCGAGCCGCAGCATCACCGGCTGCCCCCCAGCAGTCCCTGCGGCCGGAACAGCAGGATCAGGATCAGCAGGATGAAGCTGAAGATCTCTTTCAGCGAGGGCACCAGGATCACGGCGCCCAGCGATTCACTGAGCCCCACCAGGAGGCCGCCGGCGAAGGCTCCGAGGAGGCTTCCCATGCCGCCGATGATCACGATGTTGAACGAGGTGACGGTGAGGAAGAGGCCCGTGCTAGGCGAAAAGGGCAGGAACGGCGTCATCAGGCTGCCGGCGGCACCCACGCAGGCCGCCCCGATGCCGAAGGCCAGCGTGAAGACCTTCAGGATGTCCGTCCCCACCAGCAGCGCCCCGACCCGGTTGTCGGAGGCGGCGCGAATCATC
>Ga0315274_10007606_pt1 | contig 15680 bp, 13 predicted proteins | sample YL17G02_20_MG_FD_203700 | JGI IMG/M metagenome (GOLD analysis project Ga0315274, IMG submission 203700) | Sediment microbial communities from Yellowstone Lake, YNP, Wyoming, USA - YL17G02_20 | ecosystem: Environmental > Aquatic > Freshwater > Lake > Sediment | place: USA: Wyoming | collected... | reverse complement strand
GCACCTGGAGATCGGCCGACTCGAAGCGTGGTTCTATGCCCACTTTCGCCAGGTCGAAGATTCGGTCGTCGAACTGGCTCACGCCCGGGAATTTCTTGTCTTCTGCCGGGAACGGGGCCTGGTGACCTTGCTGCTGAGCACGGTGCCCTACCAGCACTATGTGGTGCAAGCGGCCAGGCTGGGCTTCGACCAATATCTCGACCACCCTTACCTGGGCGTGGTCGATAAGCGCGCCAAAATCCATGAGATCCTGGCCACGCACCACCTGGACCCGCTGGCAACAGTGTTCGTGGGTGACATGCAGCACGATATCGAGACCGCCCAACACGGCGGCGTCGTTTCCTGCGCCGTGCTGACGGGTTACAACAGCCTCGAACAACTGCGCGCCAGCAAACCAAACCTGATCGTCGAGCACCTCGGCGAACTGCAACGGATCCTGGATCACAACAACTATGAACTGCACGGGGATCGCCCGCGCCAATGATCGCAAGGCCCGCCGTCGGCCGGTCGTCACCGTCGGTGCCCTCATCTTTAACAAGACCGGCGAAGTGCTGATGGTCCGCACGCGCAAGTGGTCCAACCTCTGGGGCATCCCCGGCGGCAAGGTCAAATACGGCGAGGCCTCGATCGATGCGCTGAAGCGGGAGTTGAAAGAGGAGACCGACCTGGACGTCGCCGATATCCGGTTCGTCCTGGTTCAGGATTGTATCCGGTCCAAAGAATTCTATCGGGACGAGCATTTCCTGCTCCTGAACTACACTTGTCGTCGCGCCGGCTCGGCACCCGTGAAGCTGAACGACGAAGCCCAGGAATTCCGCTGGGTGTCCGTGGGCGAAGCGTTGACGATGAACCTCAATCAACCCACCCGAACGTTGATCGAGGCGATCGTCAAAGGCTGTCCGAGAACAGTCTGAATGGCCACGATCACCATCAAAGACCTGGAAGTCTTCTATCGGGTGGGGGTTCCCGACGCCGAGCGCGCGCAGCCACAACGCCTGTTGCTCACCGTTGAGATCGAAATGGATTTCACTGCCGCGGTGGCCGCGGACGATCTGAAGAAAACCATAGACTACTACGCGGTGGTCCAGCGGCTATTGCGCTTCGGCGACGGGCGGAGTTGGAAGCTGATTGAAACCCTGGCCTGGGAAATCGGCGAGTTGATCCGCCACGAGTTCGGCGGCGACGTGGTTCGGGTGGAGGTCAGGAAATTCATCATCCCCCAGACGCGCTACGTTTCGGTGCGTGTGACCCGGCCGTAGCCGCTTCCGCGCGAGGAACCCGGCCGGAGCGCCCCGGTCTTTGCGAATGTTCCATTTCAGCTCTTGAAGGCGTTCCTGAGCATGGCGAGGCTCTTGGGCACGCCCGAATCGGCCGGTTCTTTGCCCTCGAACTCGAGAGACACGTAGCCGATGTATTTTACTTCACTCAGGATCGTGGCGATGCGGGGGTAGTCCAGATCCAGGGTGTACCATTCCCCGCCGCCGAAGTAGGTCTTGGCTTGGACAAACAGGGTTTGGGGTGCGATTTGCCGCAGCTTGTCGTAGGGGTCCTCCATGAAGTTACCGGTGTCCATCAGGGCGCCCAGCCAGGGCGACTGGATCGCGTTGAGGAGGCGGAGCAGTCCTGCCGGTGTGCGGCTGAGGCCCCAGTGGTTTTCCAGCGCGAGAATCACGCCACATTGTTCCGCCTTGGGCAGGCACTTCTGGATGCAATCGATGCACCATTTGAAGCCGTCATCTTCGGTGTAGCCGGGCAGTACTGGTTCGAGGCCGCGTGCCTTCATCAAGTCGTCGAAGTCCTTGATTGTGTTCCAGCGGCCCGAGTTGAGCCGAATGCAGGGCACGCCCAGTTCGTAGGCGATCTCGATGCACTTGTGCGTGTGTTCGATCTGCTTCTTGAGCACCTCGGGATCTGGACTCACGAAGTTCTGGTGGATGGAGAGACAAATGAGATCGATCCCGTGCGTGAACGCGTGGCGCTTGAGCTTCTGGAGGTAAGCCCGGTGCGCGACGGTGAGGGGCTCCTTCTCTGGAATGTCCATCTGGCGGTGCAGGATATCGACGCCTTCGACGCCAAGTTCGTCGGCCTTGTCGATCACGGTCTCGATCGACACCTTCGGGTCGCGGAAGTGCCAGTAGGAGTAACTGGAGATGCCCAGCTTGATGCGTTTGCGCAAGGGGATGACGGAGTCCGGACTTGCGCCGGCTGCCTGTTCAGACTCACGCCGAAGCTTGGGGGTGTTTCGGGGATGGGCAGTGGTTTCCTGGGCAGCCGCCACGCTAAGGGAAGCGGCGCTCAATGTCGCCGCGCCGAGGAAGGTTCTGCGGGTCAGGTTCACGAGGTAAGGCGCGAAGGCGGAACACGTGGCGTGTTAGCGTTTTTTCGGTTCCTTCCCCGGCCACTTGAACTTCGGGAAAGGCATCACAGGCGGCAACGGGATCTTGCCCGATTTGAGCAGCCCCGCTATGGCTGCCAGCGGGGTCCAGGCCGAGTTGCCTTCGACTTGCACGGGCGTCTGGGCGTCAATGCGCCCTTCGGCCAGCCACTCGAGCAGCTTGGCGCCGGTAATTGGGCCGTACTCTTTGAGGTCGCTGCCGATGACCTTGCATTTGACAGCGGCGTGCAGCAGGCGCTGCAATTCCGTCTGCCAGGGCGGCGTTTCGTGGGTCGGCGCTGAAGGAGGCGTGGTCGTGGGGCTTGACGTTCGCGATGGCGTCGGGGTGCTAGTGGGGGTGGTCTCGACATGCAGGGCGACCTGGCCGATCTTGAGGTCAGGGAACTTCATCTCGCCCAGTTGGAATTCGGGCAAGGGCACCCTGGCTTCGAACACTTCCTTGCCCCCGATGGTCGCCTCCAGTTTGATCGCAGAGCCCGAGGTGACGAGCGACTGGTAGCCATTCACGATCCACTCCAGGCGGCCGCTTGAGATATCGACGAGCAACCCATGCACGGGGATCCTGGCGCCGATCAGGGGGCTGTGGCGGACATGGTCCACGGCCTTCATCACGTTCTGGCGTTCGCTGGCAAACAGGCCGAAATACTCGTTGAGGTTCTCCGGCAGCCGGTTTCGCTCCACACCCAGCCGGCTCAACGCGTCGGTCAAGGTCAGCACCGTGGTCTTGCAGACCAGGCAATCGGTATGGCCGAGGATGGCGATCTCCTTGCCGCCTTTGACCGCGCAAGCGAGGGTAAGGGAACGCATGGTGCTGCTCAACGGGCTGGTGATGACATTGCCGGCGTTGCGGAGCCAGATGAAATCCTCATCGGCGAGCCCCAACACGTGAGGCAGAAGCGGGTTGAGCCGCGCATCAATGCAGGTCAGGGCTGCAACCGGCAGGGCGTCGGCATACTCGGCGCGGGGGATGGCAGGTGCTTTATCGCCGCCCAACCAGCGCTCGTTGGCTTGGAAGATAGCATCAAACAGGCGCATCGGATTGGTTCTGTCAGGAGTTAATCAGCTTGTTGACGTTCAACCAGAAGAATGTCCTGTCCCGATTGGCGGCAAATCGCCGCCCAGGCTGTAATCAGGCCTCGTGCTCCGAGGGCTTTCCCCGGTTGACGCAGGACCGAGACCGACGCCAGGCTCGCGGGAGCCATCCTGCGATCGGGGCGCCTCAGTGTCGGGAGCCAGTCCGGTCTCATAACCGTTCACCACCCATTCCAGCCGGCCCGACACGACATCGACCAGGAGGCCGTGGACGGGGATCCGCCGGCCGATCCACGGGCTGGAGCGGGCGAGTTTCACGGCCAGATCAACGTTCTGCCGCTCGTTGACAAACCGATGGACGTACTCGTCCAACTGGTCGGCCACGGTGCCCAACTCGCTGCGCAGGCCGGCCCAATGCCGGTTCAGGAGCAACTTCGCCGGCTGGAAGAAAAGGCAATCGGTATGGCCGACGATGGCGATCTCTTTGCCGCCCTGGACCGCGCAGGCCAGGGCCAGCGACCGCACGGTGCTGCTGAAGGGGCTGGTGACGATGTTGCCGGCGTTGCTGACCCAGATGAAATCCGGCTCCGCGACCCCGAGCACCTCAGGCATGAGCGGGTGCATCCGCGGGTCGTAACAGGTCAGGACGACCACCGGCAGCGCCGCCGCGTATTCCGAAGGCCGCACTCCGGCCCGCGCGTCGCCGGCAAGCGCGCGATGGTTGGCGTCAACGATGGCTTCGATCAGGCGCATGAAGCATCAGCCGCGCAACAGCGCGACGAGACCTGACTGTTGAAAGTGCTCGTCGGCCGTAAGGGCTTGTTTGATTTGGCGTCTGATTTCGGTGAAAAGGTCCATGGCTTTGCCGTGGTGTTGGTCAGCCGGAACAGCCAGTGCAATCAGGTAGGAGGAGTCCAGGCTTTGGACTTCGATCACACCGTTTGGCTTAACCGTGGTTTTCTGTCGAATCGCAGTCATAGCTGATTCGGTTGATCTTTACCCATCGCCTTCCTGATGGCCGGCACTTGCTCCAAGAGCTTCTCCAGCTTGATGCCGGTCAGGCTCTCGACCACGGGCGGGAGTTGGCTGATGATCTGGGTGACGTCGCCGGTCAGCTTGCTGGCGCCGCCGCCCGGGCCGGCGCCGCTGTTGATGATGACGATCTTCTCGGTCTTGGAGAGCGGTTCGCTGATCTTGCCGGCCACGTCCGGCAGGACGCGCACGATCATCTCGATGACCGCCGCTTCGTTGTATTGTTTGAAGGACTCGGCCTTCATGCGCATCGCTTCGGCGGTGGCTTTGCCTTGGGCCTCTATGACGGCGGCTTCGGCCAGACCGCGCGCCTTGTTCGCTTCGGCCTCGGCGATACCGGTCGCCTTGACCACGTCGGCGCCGGCAAAACCGGTGGCCTTGGTGGCGGACGCGGCACCGGCGGCTTCGGTTTCGAGCTGGAATTTCTTCGCATTCGCCAGCGTCTCGACCTTGTAGCGCTCGGCGTCGGCGGGCTTTTGCACCATCGCTTCGAGTTCCTTCTGCTTGCGCTGGATTTCCTGCTGTTGCAGTTCGATCTGTTTCTGTTTCTCGATGATGTTGACCTGCACTTCCTCGGCTTTGACGAGCTGGCCGGTCTTGTACTTCTGCAGGTCGTAGGCCAGATCGGACTCGGCCTTTTTCTGGTTCACCGCCGCCTGGTACTGTGCCACATTCGACTGGTAGTCGCGTTGCGCCTCGGCGATCTTCGAGTCGGCGGCGAACTTGGCCTCCTGGCCCGCCTGCGTCGCCTGCGACGACTTGATCATCGCATCGCGGTCGGCTTCCGCCTGCGCGATCTGCGCATCCCGTTTGACCTGGGCGATGCGCGGTTTGCCCAGCGCTTCGAGGTAGCCCTGGCTGTCCTTGATGTCACGAATGGTAAAGCTGACGATCCCGAGGCCCATGTTCGCCATGTCGCCGGCAGCCACTTCCTGCACCTTGGAGGCAAAGGCGTCACGGTTCTGGTAGATGTCCTCCACGGTCATGGTGCCGAGGATGGCGCGCAGGTGGCCTTCCAGCGTCTGGGTGGCGATGTTCCGGATCTCCTCGGTGTTCTTGCCGAGGAATTGCTCGGCGGCGGTGGAGATCGAGATGTCATCACCCTTCACCTTGATCTGGGCGACGCCGTCCACGCGGACCGGCACGCCTTTGCTGGTATAGACTTCGGGGGTCTGGACGTCGATGGTGAGCAATTCCAGCGAGAGGAGGTCCACCTTTTCCAGGATGGGCAGAATATAAGTGCCGCCGCCTTTGACGATGCGGAAGCCGCGCGTGCTTATGGTGCCGTCCGGGTCTTTCACCTTGCGTTTCACGCCCGAGACCACCAGCACCTGGTTGGGGCCTACCTTGGTGTAGCGGCTTAGCATGTAGGCAAACAGGATGAAGATGACCAGCAACATGATGATGCCGGCGCCGACGATCAAGGGACCGGAAAAGATCGTTTGAGCGAGGAGGGGGAGTGCGTTCATAGGAGTTGATTCAGATTCCAGGTTTCAACAGAGAGGGTTAGACGGGGACGACATAGAACTGCGAGCCGACAACGCGGGTGATTTTGACCGACTTGCCATTGGCCACGCTCGCGCCGTTTTCCGCGCGAGCGGGGGCCGAGTAGCGCGTGCCGCTCTGGACATAGGCAATCTCGCCCACGCCGTTTTCGGGGATGGGGGTGATGATCGCGGCGGTCATGCCCACAATGCTCCCGACGTGCGATTCACTCGAGCTTTGGGTCGTGCTCATGAGCTTGCGCAGGAACAGGAGAAACACCCCGGCGATCACCGCGGCACCGATGATCGACAATGGCGTGCTGACCCACGGGCTGTTGGTGGCTTTGAACTGTTTGAAGATGATCCCGAAACCTCCAAAACAGGTCACGAACGTCGCGATCACCGTGGGACTGAACATGGAGAGCCCGGGCGCATCGCTGCCGTCGGCGCCGGCCTCGGCGTGGCCGCCGCTGCCAACCACATGGGCGTCGTGTCCGCCGAAGAAGTGGCCGGCCACGGCCGTGAACAGCACGAAAATCACGCCGGCGCCCAAACAAAAGAGGTAAATCCAAAAATCCATAACGCGTACCGGGTCAAGTGCGGTTCCGATTAAAAGGTCAAACACGGCCTGTAGCAAGCCGGAAAGGGAATCGAGCCAGCCAGGGCCTTTGGGATCCCGCGGAGGCGCATTCCACCAACATCCACACCCGGAACACGGTGCCGATCAGCGCCAGTGGCAGGAAACCGAGCACGAACAACGCTTCAGTCAATCCGAGCATACGGTTAACCTTTCTACGGGCATTGACGAACCTGGACCCATTCCAGGCGCGTGTTGCCGCTGTGGAGGACTATCCGGCCTCGCCTCAGAACAATCATTTATAATGTGCTGGGGCCTTTGTAGGCCGAAGGGCGGCAGCCCGACCGCTCATTCGCGCTTGCCAAGCCCGGGCTCGTTTCGCATTTTTGCCGCCATGCAATCCCACGAGCTCTTGCGTGATGTGTTTCAGCAAGCGAACCCCAAGCTGATCTCGGCCGAGTTGGGTCTGTCGCTGTCGATGATCTACAAGTGGGCAGAGCCGCCGGCCGGAGACGCCGGCAGCGGCGCCGCCAACCCCCTGGATCGGATCGCCGCCTTGATACACTCCACAGGTGATCCGCGGATTGTGCACTGGATTTGCGAGCGAGCGGGCGGTTTTTTCATCAAGAACCCCAAAGCCCACTGGCCGCACCCGTTGCACCTGATCCCCGCCACCAACCAGATCGTGCAGGAATTCGCCGATCTGCTGTCCGTCATTGCTGTGGCCGCCACGGACAACTCGATCACCAGGCACGAGGCGAAATCCATCCGCGCCCGCTGGGAGGAGTTGAAGTCCGTGACCGAGGGGTTCGTGCGGTGCTGTGAAGAGGGCAATTTCTCCCAAATGCGTGAGACGCTCCCGGCTGTGGAGCCCAAAAAGTAACGGAATTCTACACGACGTTAGAACTCCCGCCGCGTGAGGGCACGCGGCCTACATGAGTGTAGGCCGGGTCCCCTGACCCGGCGCGACCACCGCAGCCAGCGCCACTCGATCAGGCGGTTTCGCCTCTCCCTCGCCAACTGCGCGCTTCCCAGAGCCAGACCAGTCGTGCTATTGTCTGTGCGGTGAGAACGATCAGCGAGGCATTGCTGGACGAAGTCACGAACGGGGTGGCGCAGCCTCATGCGAACAGGCTCTGCGCGCGAACCAGCCGCCGCCGCCCCTGTCCCACTCCTTCGGCTGCCTTCAGCAAACGCTCAGAAGGTGTGAAGAAATCGAATTCACGGCTCGCCGGGCGACCGACACATCGAGAAATCCCAGTGTTTATTGACTGCCGGTCATACTTTGCGAAGTATGCCGAAGCGGGCAGCCGATGTTTTCACAGCTTCTCACGGGGGGCGGGAGACCGAAACGGGTCTCCTGTTTCATCGACAACGCTCACTGCGCTCGCGGCCCGTTTCCCGATCGTCCTCCTGGTAATCAGCTTTGCCACCCTGGTTGCGCTTCCCGCCGAGGTGATCCAGGCCGACGTGTGCGTCTATGGCGGCACGTCGGGCGGAATTGCGGCGGCGATCCAGGCGAACCGTATGGGCAAGCGCGCGGTGATTGTCGAGCCGGGCAAGCACCTCGGCGGACTGACGGCGGGCGGCTTGGGGGCAACGGATATCGGCAACAAGGCGGCGATTGGCGGCATCGCGCGCGAGTTTTACCAGCGGGTGGCTCAGCACTATGCCCAGGACGCCGCGTGGACGCTCGAATCGCGGCAAGACTACTTCACCAGGCGGGGGAGCGGCCAGGCAAAGGCCTCTGACCTGGCCGCGGCCGACGCCACGATGTGGACCTTCGAACCACACGTTGCCGTCATGATCTTCGACCGGTTGATCCAGGAGACGAAGGTTCCGGTATATCGCGAGGAACGGTTGGTCTCAGTGAAGCGAAAGGGCTCGCGAATTACCGAGATCCGCACGGCAAACGGCCGTGGCTTCCGGGCGCGCGTGTACATCGATGCCACGTACGAGGGCGACCTCATGGCCAAGGCGAGAGTGTCCTGTACTGTCGGACGCGAGGCCAACGCTGAGTACGGCGAGACGCTCAATGGGATTCGGGTGGAAACCCCCAAGCACCAGTTCACCGTGGCCGTCGATCCCTATCGGAAGCCTGGTGATCCAGCCAGTGGCTTGTTGCCGTTCATCCAACCAGGCGGCCTGGGCAAGCCCGGGGCCGGGGACCGTCGCGTGCAAGCCTACAATTTCCGGCTCTGTTTCACGACCAACGCGGCGAACCGGCTGCCCCTGACGCCGCCGTCGAACTATGAGCCTGCCCGCTATGAACTGCTGGCCCGCTACCTGGAGGCGCTGGTGGCCGCCGGCCGGCAGCCGAAGCTCGAGGAGTTCTGGAACCCGATCTGGATGCCCAACGGCAAGACGGACATCAACAACAACGGCGGGTTCTCCACGGATTTCATCGGCGCGAATTACGGTTACGCCGAAGCCGACTATGCCCAACGCGCCCGGATCGGGAAGGAGCACGAGGACTATATCCGCGGGTTCCTGACGTTCCTGGCGACGAGCCCGCGCGTGCCGGAGAACATGCGGGCCGAGATGCGACAGTGGGGCCCGTGTCAGGACGAGTTCGTGGAGACCGCCGGCTGGCCAAACCAGCTCTATGTGCGTGAGGCACGCCGCATGGTCTCGGATTGCGTCATGACCGAACTGCATTGCCGCGGCACGGTCCAAGCCGAAGACCCAGTTGGGCTCGCCGCCTACAACATGGATTCGCACAACTGCCAGCGGATCGTGAGGAACGGGCGCGTGGAGAACGAAGGCGACGTCCAAGTGCCACCGATGAAGCCGTATCCGATCGCTTATCGCGCCATCGTTCCCAAGGCCAAGGAATGCGAGAACCTCCTGGTCCCGGTTTGTCTGTCGGCCACCCACATCGCCTATGGCTCAATCCGCATGGAGCCGGTGTTCATGATCCTCGGCCAGTCCGCGGCCACGGCCGCCTGCCTGGCTATCGACCGCCAGGTGTCGGTGCAGAATGTGGATTACGGGAGGCTGCGGTCCCGTTTGGTGGCGGACCGCCAAGTCCTGGAGTGGCGGCTTTGATCTGCACTCGCCATCGACAACCGCTGGCTCGATTTGGCTGGCGTGTTGCCAATTAATTCTCTTGAATCCACTTGAGATTGCTGCCATTCCTTACCAGTAATCCAATCGACTAAACCGAAAACGAGCAGGAGTTCAGGATGACAGAAAACAAAGTGGGCTATGTTTACCCAAGATTGCAGTTGGCGTACCTGCTGCAATTTGCGATTTGGGGGAGCTGGGCTGTAGCGCTTGGAGGTTACCTCAATGGAAAGATGAGCGGTCCTCACATCGGGTACCTCTTTATGGCGATTCCGCTGGGAGCGATTATTGCCCCGATGTTCATTGGCCCGATTGCGGATCGGTACTTTGCCGCCCAGAAGGTTCTATGCCTGTTGCATCTAATTAGCGGGGCAGCTCTTGTGGCCTGTGGTGTCATCTGTGTCCAGGCGGAATCCCGGGCGGCAGGGGGGGCGATCGTCGTTCCCTTTGGGTCACTGATGGTTTTGATGCTCCTCTCCGGAATCTGCTTCATGCCGTCGATTCCATTGATCAACACCGTCGTTTTCAAACATATTCCGGATTCGGCTTCGGCGCCTAAAGTATTTATCTTTGGTACCGCTGGCTGGATTCTGGTCAACCTGGTGGTTGAGATTTTTGCGGGTGGCGCCGCCTCTCCGAGGTTTTTCTTTATCGGAGGTGGTTGCGGTCTCTTTCTCGGGGTTTACTCCCTCACTCTCCCGGACACCCCACCTAAGGGAGCTCCCGCCGGAGGGGCAAAAACGGACACCTTCGGCCTTGGGGCGTTGGCCATGTTCAAGTCCCCCACTTTCACTATCTTCGTCCTTTGTGCGTTTATGGTCAGCGTTTTTGGGAGCAACTACTTCTTCCCGTCCGTGGTTGCCTACCTGACCGAATTCGGTTATCCGGCGCCGGTTGCCCTGACGACGCTCAACCAATTCTCTGAACTCTTCTTCATGGCGATCCTTCCTTTTTGTGTCGCCAGATTCGGTCTTAAATGGGTTTTGGTCATCGGCATGAGCGCCTGGGCGGCTCGATATTTCATTTTCACGCTGGTGGGATTCCAGTTCGCTCTGATTGGCCTTCTCTTTCATGGGATGGCCTATGCGTTTCTCTACGCAGTGGCCTATATGTTCGGCGACCGTGTGGCTCCCGCCCATCTCAAAGCGAGCGTTCAGAGTCTTCTGGCCTTCCTCCTGCTGGGAATTGGCCAGGTGCTCAGCGGGGCTCTGTTCGGCTACCAGATTGACCGATGCGCCCCCGCAATCAGCAAGACCGTCGTTACCCAAGCAGGGGAAAAAGCACAGAGTCTCCCGGCTTGGAATGTTCCTGAAATGGAAACCTCAGCTTGGCGACACCTCGATTTGGCAAAATCGGTTAAATACCTCCGAGGTGACAAGAGTATATTCAACTTTGGGGAACACCTTGGGATCTACACCAAAAGCGATGGCACGATCGACATCGATAAGCTTCCCGAGGTGTGGAAGTCTGGCGGAGTCTCTTACACCAAAGACGAGTTGAAGGCCACCTTCGCCAAAATTGGAAGTCCGGTTACGCGTGAGAACTACTTGAAAGCCCAGCGGCATAACTGGAAGGGATTCTTTATCCCTCCAGCCATCTTCGCCCTCTTCTGGGTTGTCTTGTTTGTCGTGTTTGGCAAGCAACCTGCCGAGGCTTCGGCTGAACCCGTCAAGGAATAAGCTGAGCACCGCGCGCGATGGGCGCGCGACTGATTTCTTCAAGGCAGAAAGGCGTCGCCACCTGGGTTTCTCCCCGCCCGAGAGCAGGAGATCCGATGCCTGCGCTGAAGGACGATCGGTTTCGAGCGGCCGGAGCGAGGTCTTGGCTTGCATCCCTCGGAAGGCTTGCTTAACGTGCGCGGCGTTGACACACAAACCCGGTGAATAAGCCGCCCATGAATACCGGCATTCGCGTTCGGCTTTCGGTGATGATGTTTCTCCAGTATTTCATCTGGGGAGCCTGGTACGTGACGATGCGGCCTTATCTGGGAGGGACCCTGAACTTCACCGGCCAGCAGATCGACTTCGCCTACAACTGCACGGCGCTGGCGGCGATGATCTCGCCGTTCTTTGTCGGCATGGTGGCGGATCGGTTTTTTGCCACCGAGAATATTCTGGCGGTGCTCCACATTCTGGGTGGCGTCTTGATCTTCGCGGCGGCCAAGGCCAGGACTTTCGAGGCGTTTTGCCCGTTGTTAATCGCGCACACGCTTTGTTACATGCCCACGCTGGCGTTGACCAATTCGATCTCGTTCGCCCAGATGAAGGATCCGGGCAAAGAATTCCCCAGCATCCGCGTGCTGGGGACGATCAGTTGGATTGTGGCGGGCTTGACAGTGGGGATGCTGGGGGCCAGGGCGACTTCCACGCCGACGCCATTCCTGCTCGCGGCGGGGGTTTCGCTGGTTATGGGTCTCTACTGTCTGATGTTGCCGCACACGCCGCCGCAGCCTACCGGGCAGCCGGTGACGGCGCGGGACGTGCTCGGCCTGGATGCGCTGGCTCTAGTGCGGGAGCGGTCGTTCGCCATCTTCCTGGTCAGCGCCTTCCTGATCTGCATCCCGCTGACTTTCTACTTCAGCTTCACGCCGTCGTTCCTCGCGGATGTCAACGTGAGCAATGTTCCCGGCAAGATGACCATGGGCCGGATGTCGGAGATCTTTTTCATGCTGGTGATGCCGTGGTTCTTCGTCCGTTTGGGCGTGAAGTACATGCTGGTGGTGGGCATGTTCTGTTGGGCCGCGCGCTACCTGCTGTTTTTCCTCGGTTACGACAGCCGGGTGGTGTGGCCGGTCTATCTGGGCGTCATTCTCCACGGTGTCTGTTACGATTTCTTTTTCGTGACGGCTTACATTTACGTGGACAAGAAGGCGCCGGAGACCATCCGCGCCAAGGCCCAGGGGTTCATCGCGTTTGTGACGCTGGGCGCGGGCATGTTCGTGGGCACGACCTTGTCCGGGATTGTGGTGCAGCAATTCAGCTTCCCCAACATCGAGCCGGTCCGCTTCAAGACGGTGGCTGATCCCTCCGCCTGGGTCGAAGGCAACTATGCGAGGTGGGAAGCAGGTGGGCAGGCTGCCTATGGCGAAATCATCCAGATCGTGAAGCCGGACACCACGCTGAAGCGGGTCTGGCTCGCCCGGGTGGATGGCAAGGTCAAAGTGAGCCCGGAGAAGCCCAACGACCCGAAGGCCGTGCCGGTGGATGTGGACCGGCTGCCGGGCACTGTCAAGAAACCCGCCGCCATCCTGGAAGTCTTCACCCGGGTCGAAGGCGAGTACAAACCCAGCGGAAAAACGGACGCCGTGGCCCTTAATGACCTGTCGAAGCCGCTCGCTCTCTGGGACAAGATCTGGATCCTGCCCGCGGTGGGTGTCCTGGCGATCATGGCCCTGTTCACGATTCTCTTCCAATACCGGGAACCTGAATCAGTCCCCGCCGGGGAATAGAGGCCGTGCCACCCCCAGCGGCGTGCTGGATTTGTGGCCCCACGCCTACATATCTGAAACCTGGTGTGCCGCCGAAGTGTCACAATGGAAAAGCATGACGGAGCCACGCTCGGCACCCGGTGCCGAGGTGGGGGGAGTTGTGCTCGCGGCCGGGACAGGTGCGGGACAGCAGGCGGGTAGGAGATTGACCCGCTCCGATTGGTTCGATAGGAATAGCGGACTTTATGGCAATGCAGTTCTGGAAAGGACTACGACGCGGTGGCCGCACTGCGACACCGTGGGCCCGCCGCGGTCCGGCTCTGCTCTTCGCCGTTGTAACGTTGATGACGGTCACCGATCGATTTGTGAACGCCGAACTTCCGCCGCTGATCCCGCGCAGTGTCCTCTTTGGCAACCCGGAGAAGGCTAGTCCGCAAATCTCCCCGGACGGCAAGCTGCTGGCGTATCTGGCCCCCACGAATGACGTGCTCAACGTGTGGGTCCGGACCCTGGGCCAGAACGACGACCAGGTAGTCACGAGCGACAAGAAGCGCGGCATTCGCATCTACTTCTGGCAAGGCGACAGCCAGCACATTCTCTACTTGCAGGACCAGGACGGCGACGAGAACTGGCACGTCTATCAGACCCACTACCCGAGCCGCAATACCCGCGACCTTACTCCTTTCCAGGGTGTCCAGGCCCAGGTGGTCGCCGTGGACCCCGAGTTTCCCAATGAACTGCTGGTGGGGTTAAACCTGCGCGACCGGCGCCTGCACGACGTGTATCGCGTCAACTTGAAGAACGGCGCCGTGGAACTGGACACCGAGAACACCGGTGACGTGGCGAACTGGACCGTGGACAACAAGTTTGTGGTGCGCATCGGCCAGGTGCTTCTGCCGGACGGAGGCACGCAGATCCGCAGTCGCAACGACGCACGGTCCCTGTGGCGCAACTTTCTGCGCTGGGGCCCGGATGAGACCTTTGGGGGCGTGAGCGGGTTCACGCCAGACAACCAGAGCATCTATCTGGTCTCGAGTGTGGGCGCCAACACATCGCGGCTCAAGGAGGTTGAGCTGGCCACCGGGAAAGGGAAGGTGCTGGCGGAAGACCCGCAATACGACGCGGGCAACGTGCTCATCCATCCCCGCAAACGCCAGCTCGAGGCGGTCGAGTTCGTCCGCGCCCGCAGCGAATGGCAGTTGATCGACGCGTCGCTCCAGTCGGACTTTGACGCTCTCCGCAAGGTGCGCCGGGGCGATTTTCGGGTCGTCAGCCGGGACTACGCGGACAAGACCTGGGTCGTTTCGTACCTGGTCGATGACGGTCCGGTGTGTTTTTATCTGTACGAGCGCGCGGGGAAGCAGGCACAGCTTCTGTTCAGCAATCGCCCCGCCCTGGAGAAACACCAACTGGCCACGATGCAGCCGGTGTCTTTCCAGGCGCGCGACGGCATGACCATCCACGGGTATCTGACGCTGCCGGTCGGGGTGGCGCCGAAGCAACTGCCGCTGGTGCTGGATGTGCACGGGGGCCCGTGGGGCCGCGACACCTGGGGCCTGGACAATGAGGTGCAATGGCTGGCCAACCGGGGTTACGCGGTGCTCCAGATCAACTACCGCGGCTCCACGGGCTATGGCAAAGACTACCTCAACGCCGGCGACCGCCAGTGGGCCGGCAAGATGCACGCCGACCTGATCGACGGCAAAAACTGGGCGATCAAGCAAGGCTATGCCAACCCGCAGCAGGTGGCTATCCTGGGCGGCAGCTACGGCGGCTACGCCACTCTCGTTGGCCTGACCTTCACGCCCGATGAGTTCGCCTGCGGGGTGGACATCGTCGGGCCGTCGAACCTCATCACCCTGATCAAGTCCATCCCGCCGTATTGGGAGCCCATCAAGGCCATGTTCGACAAACGGGTCGGCAAGGTGGACACCGAGGAAGCCTTCCTAAGGTCGTGTTCGCCGTTGTTCAAGGCCCACCAGATCAAGGCACCGCTCCTGATCGGCCAAGGCGCCAATGATCCGCGCGTGAAGCAGGCCGAGAGCGATCAGATCGTGGCGGCCATGCGGCGCGGCAACAAGCCGGTCGAGTACATCGTCTTTCCCGACGAAGGCCACGGCTTCGCCCGGCCGGAGAACCGGCTGCGATTCAACGCGGCGGCGGAGCGATTCCTGGCGAAATACCTGGGCGGTCGCGTCGAGCCGGCGACGGACCAGGAGAAAGTGGATGGGTTCCTTCATTAGCGGCCGCCGAACCGCTCCGGGGCCGCCCGTTGCTTCAGCGACACAGAACCGTAAAACAACGTGGAGATCGACGATGCGAAAATCAACGAACCTGAGTTGGCCCGATGAACGGCGCGAATTCCCCCAACGTCCCTGGCCCGGCAATCGGCAGCCGCTTTGGCGCCAGTTCGCAAGGACCAGGGAGGCGGGTGTGACCGATACAACTATGAAAAACACCGTGCGAACGCTTCTGCTTTCCGCCTTGCTCGGGGCGGCCCTTTGCCCCCTGGCCACGCCGCCGGCTGCGGCCCAAAACGCCGAGAGGCTCGCCCGCTCGTTGTCGCTCCAAGACTGCTGGCTGCTGGCCCTGAAGCACAATTTTGATGTGCAGATCCAGCGCCTGGCGCCGGTGATCGACCAGTACAATCTGAACGGCGCCTATGGG
>Ga0315274_10007605_pt1 | contig 15681 bp, 11 predicted proteins | sample YL17G02_20_MG_FD_203700 | JGI IMG/M metagenome (GOLD analysis project Ga0315274, IMG submission 203700) | Sediment microbial communities from Yellowstone Lake, YNP, Wyoming, USA - YL17G02_20 | ecosystem: Environmental > Aquatic > Freshwater > Lake > Sediment | place: USA: Wyoming | collected... | reverse complement strand
ATGGTAGGGTCAGCCCGCTTCGCTGTGCTGACCCTTAAGGTAGCCGGGTCCTACACAACATTACAGAGAGGACATGGTGCGGCATCTTGCACGACTCTGACGCGGACGTCCTCGCTTGAGGCAGCGCTACTCTGAAGCTCGCTGTTCAGCGGCGTCCATTCTTGATACCCTGCGTACGCCGTCTACGGAGGAGACGCATCATCCGAAAGATGTTCCCGGAAGCCGCAACACGATCGGGGATCTCTGTCATGGAGTCGACGCCATCCTAGAGGAGATGATTTTGCACGCTCGTCCGCGGATAGTGTATGCTGTCCCGTGCACCAGCCGGGAGCCTAAATGGCCGTGCATCTCCCGCAAGGTGCGGTGAAATATAGCGCTGCTGCTGAGAGCCCTCGCTCTCAGGCCCCTCCAAGAAGAGTGCGGTTGAGGCCATAGAGAAAGAGGCTGCATACGTTGGCTGGCATACTCGCCGAACGTTCCTCCAGACGCCGGGAGGGAATGCGCGAAGACCAGCCCATCATCCGTGCAAGTCCTAGCAATCGCCTTTCTGCGCGGACACCAGCCTTAATGGCAATCCTGGCCTTGGCTGCTGTTGTCCTCATCTATCCACTTGGGGGAGTGCTTCGTCCCAGCGATCCGCCACCCATCGTTGTTGTCACGTTGGCGTTTCGGTTGGCGCTCTCCTACTTGGTTTTCCAGACTCTGGGATTCTGGTTCTATACCGGTATCACCATCTTCAGAACTCGCCCCATCTCGGGAGTCGCGGAATCGGAAAGGCTATCTGCTAACGCACCAAAGGCAGCCGTTGTCGTGCCAATAAGAGATGAACCGACCAGCGTCATTCAGAGAATGCTGTCCGCAGTGGCCAAGATAACCTACCCAGAATTCGAGGTTGTCATCGTGGACAACAGCACTTCTTCGTTGGAGCTTGATTCCGAATTGCACGACCAACCAGGCATTTCGCTCAGAGTGCTGAGGAAGCCCGACACGGTTGGCTTCAAGGCGGGGGCTGTGAACCTCGCCTTGCGATCGTTGCCCGCTGATGTAGAGTACGTGCTGCTGTTGGACGTAGATCAGGCCCCAACGCCAGACGTACTGAACATCCTTGTGCCACATCTGGAGCATGATGCGGGGTTGGCATTCGTTCAGGCACCACAGAGATACGTCGAGAACGGGCATGCTTCCGTGGGGCGGGCCTTCGATCTCCAACAGGCCGTTTTCTACGATCTCGTTTGCCCTGGTTTGTCCACCGGAGGAGTGCTGTTTATGTGCGGCAGTAACGTCTTGATAAGAAAGGCCGCCCTAGACACGGTTGGGGGTCTTGATGAGACAAGCCTTGCCGAGGATCTGCGTACTTCCCTGCAGTTGCACCGGGCCGGATGGAAGGGAATCTATTGCACGGAGACGGTTGCCCTAGGGTATCCGCCTCGCGATCTGCCTGCCTACCACACGCAGCAAAGAAGGTGGGCTATAGGCACCTTCCAGAACTACTTGGCAGCGTGGAGACTCTTCTTCAGATCACCGAGGACACTCAGCCTCGAGCAATGGCTCGTGTACTTGGGCTGGAATGGCACGTGGTATTTCCAGGGCTTCGCAAACCTCGCATTGGCGTGGTGTTTGCTCGTTTTCCTCGTGGCGGGTTTCCGACCGTTTGACTCCCGTGTGGACTGGGCTCCAGTGCTCCTAGCCTTCCCCACGTTGCTGTTTCAGTGGCTGTGGTACGCGGTTCCCAGGAAGCTGAGCATCACAAGAGTCTGTCGCCCCAATGCCATATTCTTCGGCAACAGCATCCTTTTCGTGGCCGCGGCCATTGACGCGGCAATCGGGCGAAAGGTTTCATTTCAGGTTACCCGCAAAGATGAGGGCTCAGCGTCACCAGTATCACGCCTATTCATCGGATATCATGCCTTCTACGTCGTTTCTTGCGCCGCTGCCATAGCTCTCTCAGTTGCCCGACGGCAGCCTTTCATCCCAGTTGGCCCCTGGGTGGTTCTCTGGCTTGCTCTCGCAGCCCTTTGCCTTCGGGTCTCGGCCAGCCACCCTGCCCCTCTGGAATCCGCACCGAGCCAGTGAAAGGGGGAAGCGTGAAGCTCCCAGCAGTACCGCAAGCATTCACTGCCTTCACTGTCGGACTCCTTGTTGGCATCCTGAGCCCCCTGAGCCTCAGGGCCGTTTCTGTCGACCAGAACCGCGTCATCGAGTCAATGATCCAGATCCTCTCCACAGACTCAAGGCAAGGTGACAAGTCATTGAAGTGGACGTTTAGCATTCAACCGCACAAGACATATGTTTGGGATCGACCAGCTCCCGTTGGAGCCTTTGCCCACCTGGAGAGTGGATACGATATGGCTGGCAGGGTGCAGAGCATGGATTTCCGCGAGTTCGATGGCATGAGATTCTACGCGAGCTCAAACGTTGAGGGCCTTCCTCTCGATTTCAACATCTTCATCGGTCCTGCGTTGGTGCAATATCGTCGTGATCAGCCGCCGCTGCGCATCGGCTCCATTTGGAGAGAGTACTACGTTGCCTTTGATGAGTTCTCGTTGGCGCCCTGGGAAAGTGCAACAAGCGATTCCCCCGTGACTCCTGACCTCTGCTGTGTCACTGCTCTGGGGCTGGACGTTACAGCATCCGGCTCTCCTGCAGAAGCGACCGTCTTTCTCGATGCTGTTCGACTTGTCCGGGCAGATGGCAGCGAGACAGTGCTGGACGACTTTGAAAGACAAGATGCGACTGAATTCCTCTACTTCCTGCAGAGAAAGCTCAGGTGGAAAACAGGCGCGGACGTGTTCCCTTGAGGGCAGCGCTCGAGCCACCAGATGCAGCCATCATCTGAACAGGGATAGTCGTTCGTTAACTGCAGCCGCGATAGGCACGCGCAAGGCCGAGACTGAAGACGTGGCACGCTACGAGCGTCGCCAAGCAGTTCAAGGCTCCGTGGCAAGACCGAGGCAGTCTGCAGAGACCAGACACTAATCGTCCATAGTCGCGGCGGCCACGGCGTAGAGGCTGGCGAACTATGGCCGGGTCAGCCCGACAAGGCAGATGAGAAGAGCAGTCACTAAGGGAAGATGGTGAAGTGCCGGCTCTTAACTGGAGGTTGCAGGGCCTGCCCGGCCAACATCTGATCGCGAAGCCCTAACCTTCAACCCTTGCCACCACTCGCTGGGCTCCATTTGCAGACACGCTTCAGCTAGGGCCCGCGCTGTCTTTGAGACCAGCGAGGCCGCCGAAGGCTCCGCCCAATCCGCCACGCCGACAAATCCCTGAGCCTGGTATTCGCGAGCTTGTATCAAACACTCCAATGCGTCTGCGTCACGAGCCAGTCGAGCCTCCGGAGACTGATCCGCCAAGAAATCGGACATCAGCGACGCCAAATCGTTAAGCAACGATTGAGGAAGACCGCCGATCTGCTCCGAAAAAGCGCGCGCTTCCGCACTTTCCAGATTCACGTATCGACGAGCCACACGATGAAGATCATTCAACCTGCATTCTGGCAAGTCATGGAATAGGCAAATTGCTGCGGTACGTGGCGCGTCTGCGCCTTCCATCTGGGCTAGCACGTAGCCAATCAAGGCGACTCTGAAGGAGTGCTCCGCCACGGTTTCTGGGTGCTTAACACCCGCAATCCACCAGCCAGTCCTCTCAGCCCTCTTCAATTGGCCCATCTCATAGAAGAACCGGGCCACGACCTCATGTTTTCGCGCAGCCACTTCTAACCTCCCGTGGCGGTGCCGCCAGACGTCCCTCGCCCCCCGGCTCATTCTTCATCAAGTGCCACGCTCCCTGTCCAGAATGCGCTTTAGCTTCAGGATTTCCCTGCGCCAAAGGAAGTCCTCCGGCTCGAGCGAGCAGATTTGCCCCAGTCGATCCCTTATCTTTCGATTCTTGCCGATAAAGCCGGGCCTTTCTTCGAGCACGGCTACCAGTTCGTGCAGATGCAGCAGAGCATGAAAGCTGCCTCTCAACACGTCGTCAATCTGTCGGATTATTGCTCTTGTGGGGGATCCGCCCAGATCTCGTGGCGGATATCCCGAGTAACCTTGATCCCCAGCATAACTCATCCAATAGGCTGTCCGCTCGCGATCGACCCGTCGGATGACCTTACCTCGGTTTTCAACTTCCTCGTTGATGTAGTCAGAGCGTCCGAGTCTACCCAATGCGATGACCGCGGACGTACGAAGCAGATGGTCCTCTTCCTTGATCGCAACTCTCTCGAGCCAATCCAGAGGAGCGTACTCCCCTAGACACCCGAGGTAGAAGGTTCCTTGATTGCCGCCGAAAAGCAAGCGCCCTTCCTCGGCCCCTCGAAGACGATCCACATATTCGACGAGGTTACGCGCGATTTGCCGAGCGACGGAAGGAGACGAGAGGGTCTCCAGCTTCGAAACGAGAGCGTGACTTTCGTCAGCGCGCAGAGGATGAATAAGCGCAAGAAGAATCTTATCGGATGGATCATCGGCAAGAATATCGAAATAGACTCTGGCGACAAGCCCAGGCCGAAGGCTCCCCGGCAATTTGAGCAGCCTCTCCAGCAGTCCGATTCTGATGATGATCTCGGCGCCAGTCGCCGGATTGCCTGCAGGCTGGGTGCTCTCGACGTATGCTCTGTAGAGAGGCCTGAGGAGGCTGCGCGCTTTGTCCGAGCTGTATTGCCGTTCTTTGGCCGATTCCAAAGAGCCGGTGATTGCTCGAAAGACTTCAGGTGGCAGTATCCCGGGCAACTTATCCCATACTTGCTGAAGTTGCTTCCCGACTGTTTTGGCATCCTTCGACAACCGCCTGGCAATTTCGGCGTTGGTCAAGCCATCGGCAGCAAGTCTGAATGCCTCCTCCTCAGCGGGAGTAAGTTGCTGCGAGTGTTCTGCAGTCACTGCTCGGACTCCTGCCCGCCACTGCGCGTCCGCCGCCAAAGTTCCTTTACCTAGAGTATACGGCCCTGCATTGGCTGCGTGAATACTGACCCCTCCGTATCCAGGAATGCGGAGCCCTCCTGATGACTGACCACCAACGGGATCCGATGATGGGCAAGAATCCGATTCGTTGGGAGCTTCCGGTGGGGTGCACCGCTATCGGAAAAGTAACGCTTTGCAGGATCGCTGCCGTTCAGATGGCGATCTTGAGTGCTATCGCATCATACGACCAGCTTTCCGGCGGCACCATAAGGTGCTTGATTCGAGAAGGCGGAGCACATCCGTGGCTCAACCATCTATTTCTTTGCGTCATACTTCTCCCATACGCTGCTTGCTTGCTCGTGTCCCTTTTCTTTCGGCAGGTTTCACGGAAAAGCGAAGGCCGGAAGACCCGCGCCAACAAAAAGATGTTTATGCTGTTTTGCGCCACATGCGGGGACGATATTCCTGACAGTGCCACCCTACTGCTGACGATTCGCATGACAACTTCTGGCCCAGGCGCGAAAACACGGCCGCTGGCTCGAACGGATAAAGATTCAGGCGACCCGACTCGGCCTGGGCAGTTACGGTAGAACCGCGCCATTGCAGTTTGCCTTACGCAACCTCACGATCTCATCGAAGGACTTCTTCCAGGAACTCGTCAGACTGCGTGATCAATGATAACAAGCTGCGCGAGGATCGTCGATGGTCCGTGACGCGGCAGGAACACCGGTGAAGACGTGCACTGTTGAAGCGGCCGTCGTCTACGGGAAGCTGCCATGTCAACGAGGTTGATCAGTCTCCCCGCTTGTTCTGTGAAGTTGAAGGGAGACCGCGAGCAGCGCCGCGATGCCCAAAGCTCCTAGTCCAGTGAAGCTCCCAGCGATGGCCGCCACGTCGAGCGTCGGCACGGGACCATCATACACCTCACTAAGTACCGCAACACCAAGGCCACTTGCGAGAGCCGTGAGGATGTAGATCACTGCCCGTGCACCCCTCAAAGGGCGCTTGACGAACGTTCCCAGGATTGCTCCAGTGGCGAGTGCGACGGGGTAGGCACCGGTGACCCACACGATATGGTAGATAGGCACGTCGTCTGATCTGCCGCAGTATGGAGTCGCGAGCAAGTCCAAGGCGGTAATGGCGGAGTATGCTGCGCCCAAGAGGACTGCAACCATGGCGAGTGTCCAGACAGACCAGCACCGCTCGCCAAGATGTCGCTCCAAGAGAAACACGGAGTCGAGGGTGAGAAGCAGGATCGAGGATATGAGTAGAGGGGTTTGGGCCATGGCCAGAACAAACGCCCGCTGGGTTAGTTCGGCTTCGCCGACGATGGTAGCATTCAGGAATGCCACGACCGTAAGCCCGAGGAACGACAGGCCAAACATCTCGAACGCGGCCGGATTGAACGTTGCTGACCTGCGTCGCGTCTGGACGCCCTGGGCGAGCACGAGGAACGAAAAGCCGGCCAGAACTGCCGCCAATGTCGACGTTATCCGCGCAATTTCTACCGGGTTGAAGGTTGAGACGCATCCTTTCATTCGGACGCCTCCTGAAAGACCTGCAAGGAGACTGAGTTACTGTCGGCGGTGATTCTACCATCTAGGAGCAGAGCTTGTGAAGATCCGCGTCGCAACGGTCGACTACGATTTAATGAACATGCATTGTCTGCAGAACCGCTGGACCAAGACGACCTGACGCGGGGTCAGTTTGAGACTCGCGGACCAAGCCTGCCCCAAGGATTTACATCCTAGCCGCAAGATCCCGCTGCCGTATCGGACCAAAACACCCACTGCGAACGCACACTAAGTGGGGTTAGTGGATGTGGACCCGGGCGCTGAGTCCGCCGCACGACTCCGGTTTGACCCGTAGCCTCACAACGAAGATTGTCTCTCTTTTCGTCAACGCGGTGCAGGCTTGACAGTGTCGGACGTGAGTTCTACGATCCCGTCAGTTGTCGGAGCAATCTGTTGACGTTCCCCCTGAGCGGCTAGGACCCGACGCTGCTCCGGGGAAATCCCAAGATACGTTCTGGCCAGGGCCAGGGACGGGAGACGCGGGGGCCATGGTCAACCAAGTCCTGACCATGCTGAGAGGAGCTACAGGCCGACGCACCATAGAGGAAGCTCTCGCCTGGATCGCGGAGGGCCATCGGCTAGAAGAGTCGGCAGACCTTCATCAGCTGCTCCAGGCAATAGTGGCCGCCGATCTTTGTAGCGGGGAGGCCCGAGAGGCTGTGAGACGGTTGGCTCGTACGGTCGCGGAATCGGATCTTGACACGGCCTCGGTCATCTTTGCGCCGGAGGCCATAACCCTACCTAGTCGCTACAGGCGTGTTCTCGACCTGCTGGCACGAAAGAGCCCCACACGTAGCCTGGACGGAATCACAGCCGAGGCAGTGACAGCAGCCCAGCGTGAAGACTCGTTCACCATGGAGGTTCTGTGCACCATTGCGGGTCTTTCACATCGAGATCTACGCGAGCGTTTGGGCGAGCAGATTCCTTCCGAGCCCAGTGGGCACTGGACCCCCAGAGTTGTGACCGCTGCGTTTCGCGTAGTAGACGCTGTTGTCCGTGGCAGAGAATCGACCGATGTACCGGGCGCGATTGCCGCTGGGCCGGTGGAGCTAATTCTTCGCGACAGCATGGCGAGGTCGGCCGAGGCAGGCTGGCAACTAGTTGAGCGCATGCGGTGCAGCGGCATCCCCTATGAAGTGCTACTTGCTCAGCGGACCGTGGGCAGTGCTTGGGGAGCGCATCGGAACAGGACATCTTCCGCGGTGGTGCCTCTCATAGCAGCCCGCCTATGCGAGGAGCTCGACGAGCGGGGTATGACCTACAAGAGGTCCACCTCCGCGGGCGGAGAGACCAAACCTGCTGAGATCAAGCATCTGGTGGGCGCAAATGGACAGATTGGACTGGTGGTTCTCTTGCGTACGGGTGACCCTGCCTATGCGATAGCGTTCTCCATGGCGCGCGACGGCGGGACGGCTCGAAAAAACGCAGGACGGCTTCAGGCGGCGGTCAAAGCGGCTCGGGTTCCCGTGGTGGTAGTCGTAGCCGGGAGCGGATGGTCAAGCCGGAACGAGACAGCGGAGCTGGCTATGTCGGTCGGAGGGCAGCTGTACTCGGAGCGCGCCATCCCAGCACTGGCGAGAACAATCCAGATGACGGTCGATCGGCTCAGTGAGAGGGGGGTCTAGGCAATGGCCATAATGTCGGAAGAGGCGCGCACCAAGCGAATCTCGGATGCAGTCCAAGCACAGCCAGCGGATGGAGAGCGGATTTCCTTGCCCTGGCAGGACACGCCAAGGATTCTCCCCGTTGTCAAACTGGAGCTCGAAGCGCTGGTGCTGAACCCGAATAGCCATCGCATTCGTGCACAGCTGGAATCGCATCCACAACGCCAGTTGGTTAAGGACTCACCCTATGGCGAAGAAGCGCAGGAAGTTATCGCCGAGCTCCTTAGCGCGACCGAGGGCTTCGAAGACCTAAAGAGCAATCTCCGCGAGGAAGGTCAGCGCGACGCTGGTGTCATCACTCACAAAGGGCTCTTGGTGAATGCTAACTCCCGGCTCGTGGCCATGCGCGACTTAGGCCAGAACTACATCCGGGTGGCCGTGCTGCCCCAAGATGCGACGGAGGCAGAGATTACGGCGCTTGAGCTCCGTCTTCAGATGCAGCGAGAGCTGAAGCAGGAATACACGTTCACAAACGAGCTCATCTTCGTGGAAGAGCTCATTAGCACATACAATCGCTCACCGCAGGAAGTTGCACTGGATCTCCGATGGGCAGCGTCGAGAGCCCCCAACGACCTGGCGAAGGGCAGGGCACAGGTAGAACAGGCGAGCCGACTACTGAGCACGATCCGCGACGTGCAAGAAATCAGTGGGAACACGATCCCACTGGCTGACTTCGACCAGGCGAGCGTCGCGCTGAAAGAGATCGACCAGGTATACCAAGAGCTTGTGAAGAAGGACCCCGAGAGGGCCCGCATCGTTCGCGACACTCGCCTGGTTGGCGTGCTCGTGGGCCTCGGATATAGAGAGTTGCGCCGCGTGGACGAAGGCTTCCTTCTCGACTACATGATCCCAGCGATGGAGGATAGCGACCTGCTCAGGAAACATGTGCCGGTGCTCACTTCAGGGAGCGCTGCCGCCGGCGATGAAGTGCCTGGTCTCAAAATCCTTCCTGCCGCCGACTCTGCTAGTGCAGAGGAGCCGGATCCAGCTCCGCTGCTTGCACTGCTCGCGAAGTCCAGGGAAGAATCATCTATCGAGATGACCGGAGAGGACGGCCCGATCCTTCTGACACGCGAGTCCGTGATCGATTCGCTTAGGACGGCCATGGAAAGCGCAGTCGAGGAGGCGAAGGCCGACGAGAGAGCCGAAAATCGACTCCAGGCGCCGATTGACTTTCTCAAGGAGAGCGACCGAAAGCTGAGGAAGGCCCTTGAATCCTACGAGAGAATGAGGAAGGCCGAGGACTTCGATCACGGCAGGTTCGCGTACCTAGTCAGAAAGGTTGCTCGTACTGTAGAGCAGCTTAAGGCCGAGATAGAGAAGCACCGCTAAGTCCGATGAATGTTCCGTTGATCCACATCCGGGCACAAGCGGTGCCTCCTCTGGTGAAGGTGCAACGAGGAGACGGGGTCTCCGACACCTTCTGGCTCCTCGTGCGTGCAGAATGGGGATCGGACGGGAAGGTTCCGTCACGGTCCATCTTGGTGCCCGTCGAGCGGTTCTTGTCACGGCTTTCATGGTTGCGCCCCGCTTGTAACCGCTACCGTGTCGGAATCGACTGGGACAGCCGTGCCGAGGAGTTGATTCGCTGTGCAAATAATGAGCGCGAGATTCTAGAGAAGATCCTGAATGAGCGAGATGTCCCAATAGTCGACGTGGGCGATCGGCTGGCGTCGGGTCGTTTGCATCGTCCTCTCCGTTCATTCCAGGAGCGCGACCTCGGCCACCTGCTTGCGCTTCCTCACGGAGCCAACTTCTCGGTGCCGGGCGCTGGGAAGACCACGGTGGCGTACGCAACATACGAGGCTGAGAGGCTTGCCGGATCGGTTTGCCAGATGCTCGTCGTCGCGCCTCTGTCAGCGTTCAGCTCTTGGATAGAAGAGGCCAAACTCTGCTTCGATCCGGTCCCCATCGTGGCCCGCTATGACGGTGCTCGTATCGACCCCAGCGCGGAGGTGCTCCTCATCACCTATCAGCGCCTCATTCTCAGCTACCCAACTGTCGCGGGATGGGTTGCGTCCACGCCAACCCTTGTGATACTCGACGAGGCCCACCGCATGAAAAGGGGATGGGCTGGCGAATGGGGTACGGCTTGCCTTAACCTGGCGTATCTGGCCCAGCGAAGAGACATTCTCACAGGAACTCCAGCGCCGCAGAGCGCCGGCGACCTCGAGGCCCTCTTGAACTTCGTGTGGCCTAACCAGGCACGTCGCATCCTGCCAGCCGACGCGCTGCTTGGGAGTAGTGCGCCGACCGGAGCTGCGCGCAGGACCGCCGACGTGATCCGGCCGTTGTTCGTGCGGACGACGAAGGGCGAACTTGGCCTGCAACCGCCTCAGTACCAAGTAGTCCGGGTCCCTCTAGATGGGCTCCACGCGGACATCTATCGCGCACTCCTCGATCAGTACGCCGGCCATTTCGATCTAAGTCGGAGGGACCGAGTCACCTTCGCCCAGATGGGTGAAATCGTCATGTACCTGCTGGAGGCAGCCACTAACCCAGCATTGCTGCCCGTAGGTTCATCGCGGTACGACCCGATCGAGTTTCACCACCCTCCGTTGGAGGTTCCGCCTGATTCGCGCCTTGCCGACCTCCTTGCCAACTATGGTCGGTACGAGACACCACAGAAGCTGATCGAGCTGGCTCGGATTACACAGACCAATGCTTCGCTTGGCCGAAAGACAGTTATTTGGTCGAATTTCGTCCGAAATCTGGAGACGCTCAGCCGGATGCTGCGACGGTGCCAGCCTGCTATGATCCACGGCGGCGTTCCCTCCGACCTAACCCAGCCCACGGCGCCCGTGACACGCGAGGCAGAGCTTGCGCGATTTCGCCATGAGCCGCAATGCATGGTGCTGCTCGCGAATCCAGCTGCAACGGGTGAGGGCGTCAGTCTGCATGATGTGTGCCATGACGCCATATACTTGGAACGAACCTTCAACGCGGGGCAATACCTCCAGAGTGTCGACCGCATCCACCGCCTTGGGCTGGCGCCTGATCAAGAAACCCGCATTACCTTGCTGCTCACATCCGGTACGGTCGACGAGGTAGTCGATCGGCGGGTCAGAGACAAGGCCGAGCGCCTTGGTACTATGCTCGATGACCGAGACATTATCACGATGTCGCTTCCGGACGAGGAAGACTACGGGCCGGCAATCGATGAGGAAGAGGATCTCGTCGCCCTCTTCGCCCACTTGAGGGGCGAGGATGCCGATTGAAGCTCGGCTGAGCCGCCTGGCGCGGGGTCGCGTTCCGACGGCTCACATGCTAGGGGCAGCGATGAGAGCCGCTGGCACTCTCGACGCCACCGGCACGCCGATCGACACGGCCCGCGACTCATATCTGCGACTGCCGACGGGTGGCCTGTATTGTCTCGAGGACTTGATTGCGGGGGAGGAGCTACTAGTTCAGGCTGGTCTCGTCAGCCACGACGGGAACGCGCTGCGGCCGTCCCAGCGGCTTCAATTGATGCTAAACCTTCGAGAGGAGGACGCATCTGAGGTCTTGCTCTCAATGGTATTGTCTGCCCATCCTCCACTCTGGGTGTATGCAGCTCTGCGCGATGATCAGGTGTTCCCTGAGCTTATCCCCGACGCTGACCGGGACGCCCTGACAGATACGATTCCCGATTCCGGGCGGCGTGAGGCTCTGCTACTCGCCCTTGCAAGGCGCTATGAAAGGGACGTTGAAACGGAGCTTGGTGAGCTTGGCGAAGAACTGGTGGTAGCCGAATGTCGTGCCCAACTGGTAACTGCCGGCCGGAAAGACCTGGCCGAGCGCGTCCAACGTGTGAGTTTAATCTCTGACCAGCTGGGCTACGACGTGGTAGCTCCCACTCTAGCCGGCGGCACGCGCCGCATGGAAGTAAAGACCACAGCGAGCAGCAGCGAAGTGATCCGCGTCTATCTCTCTCGAAACGAAGCTGAAGTTGGCCTCCGCGACCCGTCCTGGGCTCTGGTCGTTTGCAGGCCCAGTTCCCAGGACTGTCTGTGCATCGCCGGGTGGCGCTGGGGGAATGCACTCGAACCACTCCTTCCAGTCGACAAGGATCCCAGAGCAACTTGGGCATCGGCGGCAGTCAGCTTGCAGCCCGGCTTTCTTACCCTAGGCCTTCCACCGCCATGACGAGCGCGACCGTTGGGACTCCAAAGCCTCCTTCCGCAGAAATCCATTTGTGCTGGCTAGCGAAGCTCCAACCATTAGGAGTGCCGAGGCCACGATGAATACTCAGGAGGTTGACACTCCTATGGCTTCGGCTGACCCCATAGGCACGGCCGCAAAGCCGATCCGCAGCATACTTCGGCACCTCGATGCTGAGGCCGTGAGTGCGGCAGCAAGGCGCGAGACTCGAAACCGTGAGGTTCATCTCCCACCTGTCACCGTCTATCGTTGGTGGGCCCGCCGAACCGAGTCCGTGTTTGGAGCGATCATCGACGCATTCAGTCAGGACTACCTGGGACATCTGCTGATTGCCGATCCGTTTGTCGGTGGGGGAGTCATCCCCCTGGCGGCAATCCTTCGTGGCCATCGCGTGTATGCCCAGGACGTGAACCCCTGGGCGACCTTCGGTCTCGCCACGATGCTCGCACTGCCTGAGACGACGGATATCAGGGCGGCGGCTGAGAGGCTGCACAAGCTCGCCGAGCCACTCCTCCATGCGGCGTACGGCACAACCTTTTCTGATGGTTCACCTGCACTGATCGCTCACACATTCCGGGTTGCTACCGCTGAGTGCTCGCGGTGCAAGACCCGGGCGCGCCTATTCCCACATGCCCTGATCTCTTTGCTGCGGCGCAAAGAGCGCGGAGAAGTCGATGCGTTTCTCGCATGTCCGGCAGGACACCTCTTCCTGGGCCACGTCGACCGAACGGGGATCTGCGATACCTGCCGTGCCCACACTGATCCAAGCGCCGCATACACTCGAGGACGCTTAGTAGTCTGCCAGACGTGCAGCCATTCCGAGCGCCTGGAGGAACGAGCCCGTAGTGGCTCGTGGAAGTGGGAGGTCATCCTCGTGGAGCGCGCCGGCCGTCGGCGGCGAGAGATCGCTATCCCTTCGCCCGGGGAAATCGCACAAGCCGAGGCCTTTCAATGGGCGCCAGCTAGAGACCTGGGGACAATCCCTGACGGCAAAGAGACCAGGGTGCTTCTCCGTCACGGGTTTGGCTGCTGGGCGGACCTCTATCCGCGACGGCAACGGGTCGTAATGGAGTCACTCCTTGGCCTGTGCGATAGCGCCACGGATGACGAAGCCGTCCGGAATACCCTACGCATCGCCATCCACAGCACGGCCGAAATGGCAGGGCTTCTCTCGCGATGGGACCGTTGGTATCTCAAGAGCTACGAAGCCATGGCAGGTCATCGGTTCAACTTCACCACATTGGCCGCCGAACCGAACGTGTGGGGAACGGATTCCAGTGGTCGCGGAACAGTGGGGCGTCGGTTGCAGAGGTACGCTAAGGCTGCTGCTTGGCTAAGGAACCGCATATCGAGACGCTTGCTGATTGAGACCGGGCTCGCTGGCTCCCGCGAGTGGCCTTCAGCGCCACTTTCGGCGGATGTGCGGGTGGTGCAAGGCAGTTCCGAGCAGATGGTTATGCCGGACAAGAGCGTGGACCTAGTGCTGACCGACCCGCCGTACCACGATGACGTTCAATACGATGAGCTGTCACTCCTCCTGCGTGCCTGGGCCCGCCTCCCTGCTGACAGACTTCGGGACGAGGCAGTCGTGAAGGACAGGATGGGCGGAAGTATCCCTTTCGGCGACTACCGTGAGCTCCTGACTCGTATATTCGCGGAGGCACGCCGCATTCTGCGGCCGGAGGGTCATTTGGTGTTCAGCTACGCGAACCGCGAACCTCGAGCATGGGTGGATGTGTTGCGTGCCGTCGAGCAGGCGGGTCTTCGTGCCGTTGGCTACACGATCGTTCACAGCGAGAACGAAACTGACTTCGCCAAACGCGGGGTTGGGGCATGCACTTTGGATATCATCTTGGATTTGGTGTCGTTGGGCGACAGGGCCGTCGAACAATGGAGCCCCACTACTCCTCCCAGCGGTCCCGAGGAGGACTTCCTTCGCACCGTCGGAGACACCTTCCTTCAACTGGGTGAACTACGCGATGGGTGGGAAACCGCCTTCGTGGACATTTTGCGAGCTAGCCACTTCCTGAATGTGGGCAAGTCGACCACCTCCTGATCGTGGGCCCGGGCCTTACCCATCAATAAGAGGGCCTCGAGTCGCGGAGGCAGAACAATTGTCGCAGAGAGAAGAACAATTGCTCCCAGGCGGCCTCGTGCAGCTATGGCTCACCGGAGCCGTACCTCCCTGCTATCCAGCAGGCACGCACCTGGCATAGGTCGACCGATTGACGCCCTTCAATGGAGGTTATCACCTAACAAGGGAGAGACCTGGGCACACGATCAGGTCATAGTGTGGGGTCTGGGCACTCACGGCTTCTGGCCATTCACGCGCACTCTCTGCCCGTCGCGCAAAGGATCAGCCACCTACGGGTCGGGACTCCGTGATCCGTGCTCTAAGCTATGCGTAGGTGGACTCGAAGTGCGGGCCCACAGATACAGACGTAATCTTGGCACCCTACAGGGCGCAATCCCTGCTACGGCGTTCTGTCGCCCGCGGCCAAGACATCATAGGCTTGCGGAAGTCCGGCAAGTTCTAACAAGTTGATCTCAAACGGCGCGGCCGTCCCGGGCGTCAACGGGTCGACGTCGATATACGTGAACCCAACCCCGCTCACACTACCATCAGTATTGCGGGCCACAAAGACGACTTCGACAAAGGAAGCGTCATCCGAGCCGGTGTTTGTCACCCGCCCCCGAACAATCAGCCCACCGAACTCCGCCGGGTTGACTGTGACGCCGGACACCTCAAGGCCTTCCGACGTGCTGCCGAATGTCGAATCGCTCCTTGGTTCAGCGGTTACCTGCAACGTCTCGCGCGCCCATTCTGCAGGCGGATCGTAGACCGAGATGGAAAACGGGGCCTTCGCGCCGGGTTCCAGGACGGTCGGTCCGAATACGTAGCCCGATTGCGTCTCCACGACATTGCCTGCGTTGTCCGTGAGGGTGAGGATGACCTGAACGAATGCCACCGCTTGGTCGCCGTTGTTGACTACCTCGCCGAAGAACGTCAAGTCGCCGTATTCGCTCTGATGAGTGTCGTAGTCCAGCACTTCCACATCGAGCGGTGCAGGAGAGGAAGTAGCTTTCCCAGAAGGTGTGGGCTCTGCCGCGCCTGACGGCTCCTCAGGGCCTTCGCACTCCAGGTCAACGTCGATGTCGTTCTCGTCGGCCAGGTCCTGCAGCGCGAAGCAGGCCTCATCGGCCCGCTCCGAAATCTCGTCAGATTCGGTCTCGATCTCGCCCCACAGGTCCTCGACGTCAGACCACGACTCGATGTCCCCGAGCTTGGCCCTATGATCTTTGAGGAGTTCAAGCCCGTCCGAGTAGGCGTCCACCAAATCCTTGTGGGCGGTCTCCGCTTCCGCCGGCGGATCGAGGTCTCTGATCTTGTCGGCCCCCTGGGAGACA
>Ga0315274_10007603_pt1 | contig 15682 bp, 10 predicted proteins | sample YL17G02_20_MG_FD_203700 | JGI IMG/M metagenome (GOLD analysis project Ga0315274, IMG submission 203700) | Sediment microbial communities from Yellowstone Lake, YNP, Wyoming, USA - YL17G02_20 | ecosystem: Environmental > Aquatic > Freshwater > Lake > Sediment | place: USA: Wyoming | collected... | reverse complement strand
TTTGACGATCTCCGTCACGAAGTTGTTGAGGGATTTCACGTTCGGGTCCTTCTCTGGCGTTTCTGTGACGGCCGGCCACTGCATTTCGCGCTTCGCAATGACCCCGGCCATCGGTTGTCCGTCCGGCAGGAGCAGCGCGGCTTCGACGTGCAGCGTCGCGCCAGGCGCGATGTCCCTTACGGGGAGCGTTAGGGTGGCGATGTTTGCGTTCGAAGGTAGGACCTTCTCTCGCGTCACCGCCTTTCGACGACCCGGGAGGCGCAGGGTGGCTTTCAGCGTGGTTTGGGGCCGTTCGTTCCCGAGCGAGGCGGCGTTGAAATCGGCGTAGAGCCTTTTCTTGTGATACTGGGGATAGCAGGTGAGAAGGGCGTCGGTCGGGAGCGTCGACGGCTCCGTGGTCACGAGGCACGGGGGACGCCAGAGGCCGCCGCTCGAACCCCAATCGTACACCTGGATCGCGATTAGGTTTCTTTCGCCGTAGCGGAGCCGCTTGCCCACTTCGGCGATGACGGGGAGCGTGGCAACGCTATTTTCCTCGCGATCTCCATACGCATTGACTCTCTCCCCGTTGACGAAAAGCACGCCTGCATCATTGATCCCGCCAAACACGATCCAGACGTTGCCGCCCTGCCACGATTCCGGTATCTCCACCCAACGCCGATACCAAGCCAAGCCGTCCACGTTCGGAAAACCCTGATCTTCCCAACGCTTTCCGGCTTGTACCGGCGCCCAATCTCTCTCGGTGCACGATTGGGTCTGCCACCCTGCGGCGAGGCCCGTACCTTTCGGATCGGACTTCAGAAGCCACGAATCCGTCAGGTCAATCGTGTTCGCGCAGGTGGAGTCGGCGGCCTGGATGAGCATGCAGAATGCGGCGATGTGCGCAACGCGCCTGATCATACGCGGAGTCCTCCCCTCGGGTGGTTCGGTATAGTGTCTGAATTGTCTCGATATCGTACCACCGAAGCCATTCCGCCGCAACGAGGAAGGGACGCTGGATAGGCGCTTCAATAAAGGGCTTTGAATCCGGAGTAGGTTGCCGTGTGGCGCGTTCTGATTGAAATCGGCGGGTCGAACTCCTGCCGATGCAGGAACGCCCCGCCGATTTCCAGATGTCGGTGCGGGATGATCCCGCACTTACGTTTCGTATGGACCAGACCGCAGTTGGCGCGAATCACTTAAGCGAGCGGCCACTTCAGATGCGCGAAAAAAGTGAAAATGTACCCCTCTGCGGTCTTGAAAGAAAAAAGGCGACCGGTCATCTCCTGCGCTACAGAAGACAACCGGCCGCTCACTTAACCAGTCTTCTTTTTTCCAGTCTGATCCCTGCTTCCGCGAAACAGGTTTCAGCAGACTGGGCTTACCCTAAGGCGGCCGCTATCTCATTCATCATGTTGACGAGACCGCGGCAAATCGGCCACTCGGTCGAATACTTGATGAACTGGACGTGGCCATCCATGTACAGGACGTTTCCGCCGCCGGGAATGTGGCTGAAATAACTCTGGTCCCAGATGGCGGGAGTCCACGCGGTGTCCCATTGAACCGGGATCGTGCTCTGCGCCTTCGCACTTCCGGCAGGGTTATTGATATCCGTAATGAAAAACCGTTCAATACCTTCGCGCAGACGATAGATAGTCTTGCCTTCCTCCGTTGTAATGTCTTTTTCGAATCTTTCTGCCGGGGGAACCGACCCACTGCCAGTGAACGTTAAGAGCACCGCCGCCACAAAATCCCCGTTCAAGGGGGTTGATTCGGCGTTCACGTCAGTGCCGGCAACAAAAACATCCTGCGCCAGGAGCGCCCAACCATAATACGTGTAAGAAATCTCCCAGAAGTAGCAGGGATTGATGTAACCATCCCGAGCACCCGGATCATAGTCCTTAGTCCAGCCCGCAAGCTTGGCAAGCTCCTGCTGTCCGTCGGCGTCCGACGGGCACACGATAATGTTCACGTCTGTCAGGTACTCGGGGTAGACCGACGGGCCATTCCAGAACTGGTTGGCGATGTTCGACTGGGTCTCATCACAAGGCGGGTGAATGTTGCCCGTGTCGGGCGGATCGTATTTCATCAAGGTCGGGAACACCATGCCCTTGCTCTCGTTGGCGTACATCTTGAAAACGAGGCCCAACTGCTTCAGATTGTTGGCGCAACTCGCCCGCCGCGCGGATTCGCGGGCGCGGGCCAGCGCGGGCAAGAGAATGGCCGCCAGGATTCCGATGATGGCAATCACGACCAGCAGTTCGATGAGGGTAAAGCCTTTTTCATTCCTTTTCATAATCCTTATTCTCCCTTCAGTCATGAAGACGCATGTTTGCCCGGCCAAAGCAGGAAGAATCCATACCCATGGCCAGCTTTCAGTTACACTCAGTATAGAATAGAATAGTGGCCGGGATTAAGCAATGGCCAGAACTATCAGAAACATAATTGAAACTCTCGTTTTCCCCGTGGGAACGCGCCACGAGCTGATTCCTCTCCAGATTCCGGCATGTCAACCGCTGCGTGAAGCGGACGTGGATGTGTGCGGACGCACCGAGGCGCCCCAAGGCTACCGCGTTGAGCGTTACGACCCCGACAGTCACGAGATCCTGTATCTACTCGATGGGGCTGGGAAACTGAGTACGCCCGACAAGACGGTGGACGTCCACCCGTCGCAGGTGTTGCTCCTGCCGTCCGGGACGCTGTACAGTTACGAGTGCACGACGCCGCAGTGGCGGATCGTGTGGTTCCACGTGATGAACACGGGGATGTGGCTTGTACTCGAGGGGCATCAGCCGTCGGCCCGTGAAGCGGCCATGATGCGACAGGTCGATCAGGCCGTTGGGGAGTTGCTGGCCGAGAGCGTCCGTCCCGAGGTCGGGTCCAGTCGGCTTATGGCGCTTTACGCGGAGGAGATCGTTCTCTATCTGGGCCGCGAGGTAGCCGCTGGCGACAACCCGCGCGCCCGGCGCATGCGACAGCGGCTCCATGAGCTGTGGACGTTCGTCAACGCGAACCTGCATGAGATCTGGAACGTTCCTGCGATGGCCGAGCGGCTTCACATGTCGCAGGCGCAGTTCCACCGCACGTGCCTGCGGTACGAGGGGTGCAGCCCGATGCACAAGGTGTTTCTGCTCCGGATGCAGCGGGCCGAGCAGATGCTTGTGACCTACGATTACCCGCTGAAGCTGATTGCGGAGGGCGTTGGCTACGGGACCCCATTCGCGTTCTCAAACGCATTCAAACGCTACAAGGGCGTAAGCCCGATGCATTACCGCTCCCGGCGAACGCAACGCCGGCCGCTGGAAACCAACACTACTCCAGAGAAGCCCGAGGACCTTTGAGAGCGGCTTCGCGCGTGACCCGTGGGCAGGGGGAGACGATACCCTCTTGTCCTCCAGTTCGCGGAAGAGGCTTCCCATCCATGGATGCCGGGACGTGCTGTCCTTCACAGATTTCCTTGTGCGTGACACTTGGGGTCAACGGCGAAGAACGCCGATCTTATGGTTGTCGATGAGGATTGTCCATCCCGACAGGGAGCCGGAAAGCCAAGGAACGACGGCCTCAGGCATGTTCTGATCCAACACCAGGGTCCGCATGCCGTCTCGTGCCTGCTATGACCTGTTCCTCATCAACAACTTGCGCGGCGTATTCCAAGGCGCCCTGCACCTGCTCGGGTTTGAGGTCCGGATAGGCGGCCAGGATGCGTTCCAGAGTATAGCCCCCCGCCAACCAACGTCATAAGGTGGACCATTTCCCGTACAACGACGCGCTCATGAACGGGCATGTCGGCGTGATGCGGAAACGGGCGGAGGAGATTCTGCGCCGAGGGCTCCAGGTGGAATACTGGGGCAACTTCATGATCCGCGACAACATGCCGGACGAACTGTTCCCCCTGCTTCGCCGGTCGGGCTTCAGCGTCGCCTTCATAGACATTGAAAGCGGATCCGCCGCCACTCTTGCGGCAATGCGAAAGCGCCATACGCCCCAGTGAGACCGACCCGGTCATCGGCTCCACCGAGTGATGAACCGCCCGTATTGCCGTCAGTCCGTCAAGCCGCGGGCTGCACTTCTACGGGGCGCCCCCGATTACATGATGGCCACCTCGTGTAACTACGGCGGTAGCCAGACGTGTCCACAGACTGGTCCAAGATACGTCCCTTCTGCTTCTTCCCCCGCCTTCCGGTACTGCTCTCGCGTCGCCTTGGTCACCACTCTTCGTTTTCCCACCGTCAGCCGCGCATACGCTGCCTCCGCTGCCGCCGTTCGGAGGACAGCGTATTCCCGTTGAACCGCTCGACGTGTCTCGAGTTCGTTTTTCCCATCTCCGGCCGGCCACTGGCGTAATCGCCTGCCCGCGTCGCTCGGTGGTCACAGCCCCGTTCTCTTACGCACGCGGTGGATCGTACTCGCAAGCTCCGGGTGATGCCGCCGGATATACTCCTTGCCCAGTAAGGCCGCGCGCTGGAACCGGAGTCGACCTCGGGGATGCAAGGTCTTCTGGCGGTAGTCATCATCTAGGAAGTAGCAAAGCGTGCTGCAGCCGGGACAGCCGTTGATGCCGATGGCCCGGCACACCATTTCCCGGTATCCGGATGAGTCCACGATCTCGTCCAGCGAGTGATGGTTAATGTTCCGTTCTGGTCCGCGGTTCCAATCCACATAATGAAAACAGGGCACCACAAGCCCGGTGTGTTCCACGCCCAATTGCCGTCGCGGGATTGGGCAATTCCGGCCGGGATGCGTGTTGAACCCCGGATAACGAAGCCACAGCCGGAAACAGGTGATCATTTCCCTGGGAAGCCCGGCGTGGCCCTTGCGCGCTTCATTGCGCCGGCAGACCTCTTGGAGATTGCTCAAGGCCTCGTCCACGTTCTCCAGCGGCACAAGCTCGAGCCCGTGAAAAGGCTCCGCGAAACTGAATCCGTGCCAGGCCAACGGGTACTTCGCAAGAAACTCGTACGTTTCCACGACCGTGCGGAAATTCGAACGCTGGACCGTGGTATTCACGGCAACCTGAATGGCTGCGCTCAGCAGACGGTCGACGGACTTGATCGTGGCGGCAAACGTGCCTTCGCCGCGGATGGCGTCATGCACCTCGCCCAATCCATCAATTGAGACATTCACGATCAGCTTCCGGCATCGCGTGAGACATTGGATATGTTCGTCCGGCATCCGGCAGGCGTTGGTAAGCAGTTGCACTTCCATGTCCGTCTGACCGACTTGCTCCATCAACTCGCAGAAGTACGGCATAATCGTCGGTTCCCCGCCGGTGATAATCATTTGCGAGAACCCGCGCCGCTGGGCAAAATCGGCCACGTGAAACGCCTGCTCGCGGGAGAGCGACGCCCTCTCTGTTCTCAACAGCGGGCACATCTTGCAGCGGAGATTGCAGAGCGAGGTCAGGCTAACAGCCACTTTGCGCCATTCGAACAAATCATCCCGTGAGACTGGCATCCTGCAGCAGCCCTTCTGACGAAGACTCCTTTCCCGAACGAGCCCCTCATATTCGACGGGATGCAGCCTACCACGAGCCACGCAGTTATTCAACGCCCGCTGGCTGCGCATACTGGCGGGACCTTCCTCCAAGAACCGCGCCCAGGTGCGCCGACCGTCACTTGGCGCCACTTGGGCCCCTTGCAAGGATAGTACCGTGGTTAGCTCGAACATGGCTTGTTTCCTGCTTATGCCTATGCGAGAATGAGCCACGCTAGAAACGGGATAGGGTCGTGCCTGATTCGACGGAGGTGCAGGAGGAGGGTAGGGGTTAGCGCATCCGCGGTCGGGTCTCCCGAGCCAACACGAGGTCTTCTGAGAATGCGAGTGCTGCTTCGACAAGTGCAACGGCTGCCCGGTTGGTCCTATTTGCCGGGTCGCGTCAAATCGCTCACGTTAGCCGCAGGCAATCCCGCCTTGTATCCGACGGCAGTGCAGATTGAACCGACGCGCCGGTGTAACCTCCGTTGCGTCATCTGTTTTGCGGAATGGATGGGGCGGGAACCGTTGCCCGACATGTCGCTTGACTTCTTTAAGAAGGTCATCACACAGATACCGAGCATGCAGTATCTCACCCTCAATGGACTGGGCGAACCCCTTCTGAACGTGGAGATTGTGGACATGATCCGGTTCGCGCGGGGCCGGGGGATATCCACGCGCTTCATCACGAACTTGACGCGGCTCAACGACGAGATGGCCGAGCGGCTCGTCGAGGCCGGCCATGGCGAGGTTATTGTCTCGATCGATACGGTGGATCCGCAAGCCTTTGCCGACATCCGCAGAGGTGCGGATCTGGAGACCGTGCTAGGCCACATGCACCGCCTAACCGAAGCGAAGAAGCGCCGCCGGAGCAGCGTTCCCAGGCTGATCGTTCATGCCGTATTGATGAAATGCACTTTGCCGCACATCCCGCAACTGGTCGACACCTGCAGGGCGCTCGGCGTAGCCAATCTCACCTTTGTCGACCTCAACACCGGCGGCCTCAACCTGAACGCCCCCCTGGACGACGGATCGCGGCTCGGCGATCAGGCACTCATCCGCACGATGTCCGAGGACGGGATCTGGAACACGGTGAGGGGAATTAAAGCGCTTGCGGGCGACGGGCTGGATATTACCGTCCCTGGCGACTACGGTGGCATCAAGGGTGGCGCCGCGCCGAGCACGGGTGTTCTCACGTGCGAAGACCTGTGGGAAATGCCGTTCATTACCTGCGACGGTTATGTTACCCCGTGTTGCTGGGCCGCGCATCCTTCCATGTTTAATATGGGCAACCTCCACGAGAAGCCATTCGATGAGATTTGGTTTGGCCCCGCGTACAAGCGGATGCGGCTGCAGCACGTGATCAACAAGCATCCTGCCTATTGCCGGTCATGCCAGCAGCTTGTGTGCACCTTGGCGACGCCATCGCGGTGGCGCGGTCCCGTGGAGGTCCCGCATCCGCATACGCGCGCGTTTCTGTTCCGGTAGTCGAGGGGCGTCTCTTGGTCAGTAAAGGCCTTCAATACGTCGGCGCGCTGCTCCTGCCGCTCGGGGGGTTCTTCCAAGGACTCGGCCAGCGCCTTGAGGCGAGGAGGTGGCGATCCGCCCGCGTGTATGCGTGCTGGGCATTGACGAACGCCTGGATCAAGCTCCGCAACCGGCTGACGCGCGCGCCCCAAGTGGCGTGTCCCTGCTGCGGCTGGGAGGGCTATGATTTCCTGACGATCGATTGCGGGACATTCACCGTCCCGCACGCGGAATGCCCCCACTGTAAAGCCCATGAGCGGCACCGTATGCTCCATCTCTATCTCAATCGCTGCGACCGTGCGTTCTTCTCAGTCGATGGGCGCGTGCTGCATTTCGCCCCGGAGGCGCACGTGCGAAGCCTGCTGCTCACCAACCCCCACTTACGGGTAATCTCGGCCGACTATGCACTGTACATGACGCAACGGTTTCCAGGACCCGCGCTGCAGACTGACATGCAGCATCTAGCCTTGGGCGACGCCACATGCGAGCTGATATTCTGCCTGCACGTCCTGGAACACGTGCCCGACGACCGGCGCGGCATTGCCGAACTCCACCGGGTGCTTAAACCCGGCGGCGTGGCCTACGTCATGGTGCCGTTCATGATGGGCTGGCCGAAGACGGTTGAATTCGGTAAACCCGATCCAGCCATCTACGATCACGTCCGCGGCTATTCGCCGGATGATTTCGACGAACGGCTGGCGCCCTTCCTTCATGAAAGAGTCATGCCAGGTGACTTCGTCAGTCCAGAGGAGCTCCGACGATACCGCATTCCCCATGACAGCCAGGTTATCTACCGCTGTACCAAATCCGCGCACCGGTAGCCGAAGCGGAAAGCGGAACGATCAGAACCCCGGGCTTACCAGATAACAATCAAGCACCAGACTCACAGCGCCCAGGACGCGTCTTCCGGTTCCACCGTTTTCTCTTGATCCCGGATGTAGAGTTTGGGATCGTCGGTCGCCGAAATATCGGCAATGGGAGCGGCCTCACTCGTACCGAAGAACTCGGCGTAGTCACCGTGGAACCCGTCGCAAATGTTTCGCAGGGCGCATCGTTGGCAGACCTCGTTCTGAATATACTGGCATTCCCGGGCGGCGCGGGATCGGGCTTCTCCGCGGCACAGGACCTCTTTGCCGCGGACCCATTGGTCCAGCCGGCCCGCCACGCGTTGCGCCGCGAACTTCATGCGCGTCTTGAGGTGTCCCTGCTCGTATCGATCCCGGAGCACAATCCCGTCACACTGATAGATCTTCCGTGCACCGAGCCCAATCGGAAAGGCCGGCATCACGTTTCCGTCCTTCATCATCTGCGGCGCCATCATGGTCCAGAGCCAGCTCGCATAGTCCCATTCGTGCGTGTCGTAGGAAAGCTGCTGGTAGTTGTAGAAGTTCTTGCGGTGGCGGGGCTCGGCCATGCACAACGGCAGGTAGCGGGCGTTCGCCTCGATATCGGCAGCTTCGAGCGTGTCCATGGCTTCGGTGAGATGCGGCTTGATATCCGAGTAGCGCGCTACGTTCTCACGGGTTCGGCGGCCCTGCTCCTGGTCGCCGAACGGGTTGAACGCGATGTAGTTGACCGCGTAGGCGCCGTACTCGATGGCCTTCCGTGCAATCTCAGGAATTACCGGAACCACCGGTTTCGACATGGTGCAGTTGAGCCGGAACGGGATTCCGACCTCGCGCATGCGCTCAATGGCGCGGACGATCTTCTCGTAGGCGCCGTTAACGCCCACCACTTCGTCGTGCACGCCGCCAATCCCGTGCAAGCTGACGAGGAAATCGCGGATACCGGCGTCGCGGTACTTCTCGAGCACGCCCGGACGCCCGAGCGCGAGCCCATTGGTAATGAGGGTGGGGTACAGGCCGATTTCCCGGCAATACCTGATCAGTTCGAAAATGTCGGCGTAGATCGTCGGTTCGCCGCCCTGGATGTCAATCGCCGTATTCCCGTAATACTCACGAAGCGTCTTGCAGATCTGCTTCGCCTTATCCAGATCCATGAAATCGTGCATGGGATCATCGCAGTCGGTAATCCGGTTCACGAAATAGCAGAAGTAGCACCGCTGGTTGCACGTCTGCCCAAGCCACATTACGCCGCGACGGGTCAGCACGCGCTTCTTCGTTTTCTTGAACGTCATACCGTCATGCACCCATGTTTCATCGAGGTCTGGCCGCCGCTGCCGCATCCATCGGAATGGGCGAATGCATCCTTCTCAAGGTGCAATGGCCCGACGGGACTCAGGAGGGCTTGACAGCCCCGTGCATTCTCGTGGTATCGGGTTGTAGTGGCGGTCAGCCCGAATACGACATTGTCCATCTCTGCGTCAAGGATAGCGAAAGGCAGCCCGGATCTCAAGATGAGGCCGGCCGCCCAGGCTAAAGTGCGCAATAAGCACCTATGTTTCGGGGGCGAAAGCCATGCAAGATGGGCTGACAAGGAGAAAACGGCGCGGGATATGAAACGATCAGTCGTATGCCTTGCGCATCGAGGTGGACAGGAGCCCCATGGCCTCGCGGTATTTCGTCACGGTCCGGCGTGCGATGTTGAGCCCCTGCTGCTTGAGCATGTCGGCGATCTTCTGATCGCTCAGCGGCTTGCTCTTGTTTTCCTCATTGACGATCTTCTTGATGAGCGATTGCACGCTCTTCGATGACTGCGCCTCTCCCGAATCCCGGCGCAGACCCGGCGAGAAGAAGTACTTCAGTTCGAAAAGCCCCTGTGGGGTCTGCATGTACTTCCCGCGGGTCGTGCGGCTCACCGTGGCCTCGTGGACGCCCACCTTATCGGCGATCTCCTGGAGTGTGAGGGGCTTGATGAACTCGACGCCGCCTTCGAGAAACTCCTCCTGGACCTCGACGATGGCCCTGGCGATGCGCAGGATGGTTTGCTGACGCTGCTCAATGTTGCGGATGAGCCACTTCGCCGATTCAACCTTGTCGCGCAGGTATTGCTTGTCCTTTCGCTCGATTTTGCCGTTGCGGACCAAGTCGCGGTAGTGCTGGTTGATCCGCAGTTGGGGCACGCGCTCGTCGCTGAGGTAAACGACGTACTTTTCATCGATCTTTTCGACGATGACGTCGGGAGTGACGTACTGCGGCGCCGCGGAAGTATATTCGTAGCCGGGCCACGGGTTGAGCTTCCCGAGCATGCCCTTGAGCTCTTCCACGCGCTCCGGAGTGATGTCCATTGCCTTGGCGATCTTCGGGATCTGCCGGCGCTCGAGTTCGAGAAGGTGCTTTTCGACGAGGGTACGGAGTTGCTCTTCTTCGGGATACTCGACGCGGATCTGCAGCAACAGGCATTCGACGACGTCACGCGCGCCGACGCCCGTCGGCTCAAACCGCTGGATCGTGTAGAGGACCCGCTCGGCATCCGTTACCGGGACCTCGAACGCCTGCGCGATATCCTCCAGTGAACCCGTGAAATAACCCCGATCATCGATGTCGCCGACGATCGCTTCGCCGATTCTGTGGACCTTGTCATCCATCGTGGCGAGCCGCAACTGCGTGAGCAACCGCGAGGCCAGCGATTCCTCCCGTGTGATCGAATCCTGATAGTACTGGCGGCGCGCGGCGGTATCCGGATTACGGCTGAGGTCGATCCCTTCCTTATGGCGCGGGTTGTATTCCCAGTCGCTCGCATAGGCATCGAGATCGAAGCTGTCCTCGAAAGCGTCCTTCTCCCCGGTGGGCGTGGTGGACGGAGGAAGCGGGTCCAGCGCGGGCTCTTCTTTTGCCTCTTGATCGAGGACGGGATTCGTCTCCAGTTCCTGCTGGACATACTGATCGAGCTCGATGCCGGAGAGCTGCAGGATCTGGATCGCCTGCTGCATCTTCAGCGTGAGCATCAGACGCTGCGTTTGCGTCTGAACGATTCGATGTTCCATTCCCATCATGATTCGTCGACCACCTCACCAGTAAGTAAGTCACAATGATTATATCAACCGAACCGAAAATGTGTCAATGAGAACAACAACAAATTTGACGAGAGACAGCGGCCAATCTCGCGACTCAGTCGGAGTCGAAGCGCGTGGATCGAGACCTCACTCCCGGTCCAACGGCTGCACTTCCTCTTTGAAGTAGCGGTGGCATGCTTTCGGCAGGTTGTGATAGTCGACGTTGGCAATCTCGGAGGAGAGGTCGCGGGAATTGTAGGTGTTCCAGAAGAGGGCTGTCTTTTCTTTCAACAAACCGCGCCGGGCGTCCGAGATCAGCGCGGCGCAGGCCTTCCCAGTGTAGGTGCCCTCCAGTACGATGCCTTGGGTGTCCTTCATGAGGCGCAAGGCGGCAACGGATTCGTCGGTGTAAAGACCGTACTGCTCTCCATAGAAGTCGTGGCGCAGGATGATGGCGGCTTCATCGAAGTGCAGGCCCGGGAAGGAAGGATCTCCGTCCTCGAGAAGAGCGTTGGCCTCGCCCAGGAGTTGCATGATGCGGCGGCTGTTTACAAAAGACTCGGCCGTAACGCGGACGGGCATGACCTGTGTTCGGAGCCCTGCGGCGCGGAGTCCGAGCATGAGACCTACCGCGGTCCCGGTCGTCCCGGCGGCAACGTAGACGACATCGGGCTCCGGCGAGAGTCCCTCCTCTATCTGCTGGCGGAGTTCGAAGGCGGCGTTCACGTAACCCACGCTTCCCAAGGGAGAGGAGCCTCCGGGGGGAATCAGGTAGGGTCCTTTCCCTTTCGCAAGACGATGGCGCGCGTACTGCAGGATTACGCCGGCCTTAAGACGGCGCGCGTTCTTGTACATGTGGATCTCGGCGCCGTTCTTGTAACTCAAGAGGAGGTTGCGTCTTACGGATCGCGCATTCGGCTGCGGCAGCAGCATGGAGATGCTATGGAGGCCGAGCATGCGCGCGTAAATGGCCGTTGCGGTGGCGTGGTTAGAGCCGGCGCAGCCGAACGTCATGACCTCGCGGGCGCCATTTCGAAGCGCTTCGCCGAGGAGGAACTCGAGTTTCCGCACCTTGTTGCCGCCGTACCACGGGGCGCTGAGATCATCGCGCTTGATGTAGAGCGAACCCGCGCCGATAGCTTCGCCGAAACGATCCAAGCGTTCCACCGGGGTCGGCAGGTCGGCCAGCATGACGTGCGGCAGCGTTTCCTCGAGCCGCGGAAAGTATTTGAAGAGCGCTCGCATTTCGTTCTACGTCCGTCGAGTCTTTGCCACAAGATGCACAAGAGGCACAAGCATTCTATTCCTGTGGACTGGCGGTTGTCCTCAGCGTGGAAGCCCTTTCCTGTAGAGGTCCATGGCTGAGGCTCCGCTCGAGAGTGGGCTGAGGCGCAGTATGTAGGCCGCCTCCTTTGGCTGGACTTGATACTGCGGCAGCGTGCCGGGGCCACAGCTCCCGTTACCGACTCCGCAAACCTCGAAATCGCAATTGAGCGTGATGAACGGGTCCGGTTGCAGCGTGAAAGTGTGTTGCGCCTCCTCGAGCTTGTGCGTGTTGACCGGATGGGCGCTGGTCTGGAACGTCGGCGCGCCCATAACAAGCAGCCCCGTGCCCTCCGCATTGGCCAAGGCGGCCCATCGGACGTCGGTCTTGTTGCCGTATTCCTGCGGCATGACGTAGGGCATGTCCTCGATACGGATCGTCTCGCTGTAAATACCGACCAACGCCCCGAGCTTGCGATCGGGATATGTCTCCTGCGGACCCCTTCCATACCACCGAAACTGGTTCATGGCCGCCGGCACGCGCATCTGAAGCCCGATGCGCGGGACGGTCGTGAAGCCGGCCATGGGCTTGAAGGCGGTTTCCAGCCATACGTCACCCGACCCGTATGCCGTATAAGTGTACGTGGCTTGGGCGCGCACGGGTCCCTTTTCGGCCTGTAGCGCAATGCAAATCACAACTTGGACCTCGCGGGTGTTCACTTGACGCGCTTCGAACCGGATCAGTTCGCGCTGCAATGCGTGCACGCCCGATTTCCGCCACTCGCCCGCCGCGCCGGACAGCGTGTCGTTCTGCGTCGGAGCGCGCCACAGGTTAAGGATAGGGCCCTGCTCGATGAGATCTACTCCATGGTATTGCCAGGAACGTATCCCACCCGGCTTTTTGCCGAAGGCGATCTGGAAATCTTCGCCCTTGACGACGATCCCGTCTTCCGTCTTGGACATGCTGAGCGCCGGCATTGCCTCGATGCGGAGCGGCTCGGCGCGCCTCTGCACGGGAAGCAGGAATTGCTCCCAGGCAACGACTTGGCCTTTGGGCGCCCACGCGGTATCCGAAGCGAGGGCGAAACGCACATTGAGCCAATAGGAAACGCCCGCTTCGGGCTCGATACGCTTGTAGGGCACGGTCACAGAGGTTTTTGCGCGCGGCGCAAGGTCGAGCTTAGGCAATGCGCCCTGCGCGAGGACGCGGTCGTCGGCCAGAACTTCCCAAGTTCCATCGAGGCCTGTGAGCGAGATGAAGCAGTTCTTGTTCTCGACGATCAGCAATCCTTGCGCGGGATCATCGAGGGTTACTCGAACGGGTTCGAGGATCTTCTTGTATTCCCAGAGTGCTGGATGGGGCGTGCGATTCGACGCGACGAGGCCATCGCAGCAGAAGTCGGCATCCGTCGGCATCTCGCCGAAGTCACCGCCGTACACGAACCACTCGAAGGGACGTTCCTTAAAAGTGTCGAAATCAAGGGCCAGCACGGCGCCTTTAAGGACGCTCGGCGCCCTCTTTGACGTCGCGTGGCGCCGGATCTCCATCCGCGTGAGCGCCCGGCCATAAATGCGGACCGAGTCGATGGCGCCGCGCAATATGGCGCGCTCTCGCGGTTCGCGTCCGACGAACACCGCATAGGACGCATGGTCAATCGTGCCGGAATGCTCGATTTCGGCTACGGGTTTGCCGTCGATGTGCAGCGAGACCCTCTTTCCGTTGTACACGCCGGCCACGTGGTGCCATGCGTCGAACCAGTCGGCTGGCGCGTCCGCGCTCGCCACGACGTATCCGCCGTCGAAGATCCCAAACTCGACGACCTTGTCGTCCCTCTGCCGCAGGAAATACTGGAGGTCGCTCTTCGTGATGAAAGGGTTGACGTAGCGGCTCGGCGAGGGCCGAACCCATGCTTCGAGCGTAAGCTGGCCGCCCGTGATATCGAGTTCCTCGGCGGGCATGACCGCCGCATATCCGTCCGATAGCGCCTTGCCCGTGCGTCCCTCAACCACCTTGGCCACAACCACCGCATACCATCCCGGAGCAACGCGGTCGGGCGTCGTCACGATGGTCCTTTGCCGGAAGCTCTGGTCAGCCCAATCCCAGATGAACCCGCCCTGCAAGCGCCTGTACGTTGCGATGGCGTCCCAGTACTCCTTCAGATTTCCGGTGCTGTTGCCCATCGAGTGCGCGTATTCGCACATGACGACGGGCCGGTGGTCTTCGGGCTTCTGGGCGGTCTTGATGAGATCGTCCACGCTGGGATACATGAGCGAGATCATATCCACGCACGATGCATCGTCCGCGGGGTGATAGTGAATGAGGCGGGTTGGATCGTGATGCCGGATCCACTCCGACATAGCGTCGTGATTGGGCCCGTAGCCCGACTCATTGCCGAGCGACCAGACGATCACGCTCGGATGATTCTTGTCTCGCTCGACCATCCGCCGCGCGCGGTCAAGAAACGCCTCGCGCCAGTCCGGGTCCTTCGTGAACCGATCCCAGTGGAAGTGCGACTCGAGATCCGCCTCGTCGAACAGGTAGATCCCATACTCGTCGCAAAGATCCGGCCAGCGCGGATCGTTCGTGTAGTGAGACGTCCGCACGGCGTTGATGTTGAACCGTTTCATCAGCACGATGTCCTCGATCATGCTCTCGAGCGATACGACTTTCCCGTGGCCGGGATCGAACTCGTGCCGGTTCACGCCCTTGAGCACGATGGGAACGCCGTTGACGTGCAACCGGTCGTCCTTTAGTTCGACCTGGCGGAACCCAACGTTGCAGCTTTCCGCCTCGAGCACCGCGCCGCTTCCGTCAGTCAGGCTCAAGACCAGCGTGCAAAGATACGGGTCCTCGGCGGACCATTTTCGAGGATTCGTTACTGGGGCGCGCAATGTGACAACCGTCTCCGAATCCCCGGCAAGGTTCACGAAATCAGATTTGAGATCTGAAATCATTGCCGCGCCCGTTGCGCCGAACAGGTTCGCGTGCGCTCGGCCTTCCAGCGGATCGGCCACGTAATTCCTCACCGCAACGGCGACTTCCAGGGTTGCATCGCGCAAAGCGTGATCGAATTCCGTCCGTATGCGGAAGTCGCGCATGTGAATCGAGGGCGTTGCGAACAAATGCACGTCCCGGTGGATGCCGCTCAGCCGCCACATGTCCTGGTCCTCGAGGTAGCTGCCGTCGCACCAGCGATACACCCGAACGGCGATCGTGTTTTCGCCTTCGACCAGGAACCGCGTGACGTTGAACTCGGAAGGCATCATGCTGCCCTGGCTATAACCGGCTTCCTGGCCGTTCACCCAGACATAGAACGCCGATTGAACGCCTGCAAAGTGCAGAAACACCTGCATGCCGCGCCAAGCCTCGGGAATCGTGAACGCGCGCTTGTACGAGCCGACCGGATTGAACTCGTGATTCGTCAGCGGCGGTTCGGCGGGCGAGCACATATTGGCGACATTCATATAGAAAGTCTGATCGTAGCCGAGCATCTGCCAGTTGCTTGGCACAGGGATCTCGTCCCACTTCGAGACATCGAATCCCTT